>Ga0209363_1002052_pt1 | contig 10301 bp, 6 predicted proteins | sample WorMetexBAHAMAS3_FD_187385 | JGI IMG/M metagenome (GOLD analysis project Ga0209363, IMG submission 187385) | Marine gutless worms symbiont microbial communities from Max Planck institute for Marine Microbiology, Germany - Inanidrilus exumae... | ecosystem: Host-associated > Annelida > Digestive... | reverse complement strand
AGTCTGAATGGTTGCGGAAAATGACGGTTTTAAAGTGCAAAAAATAGAGGCCGTCCGCTATCTTGGATTTCTAAATATTCAAAATTTTAACAGTCGATTGGGTTAATAGGTTCATTGTGTATCATCACGCCAAATTTTGTGGCAACAGGTCTAATTGTTGCTGAGATATAAAGATTTAGTTGTTTTTATAATGGCGGTTGTCCGCCATCTTGGAATTCAACTGTCAGTACGGTTTGGAGTGTAAATGTGCGTCATCTTGCCGAATTCCGTGCCGACCTTCCAAAGCGTTGCCGAAATATAACCTTTTTTCAAGGTGGCGGCTGTCCGCCATTTTGGATTTGTTTTACACCTACTTAAGACCACCCACAAAGAATAGTTAGCTGTCTTTATCGTTCTGCAAAATGTGGTTGCAATCGGCTATGCGGGTTTCAATGTTATGCAAGTTTGGCTTCAAAATGCCTATTCACACCCCTTTGGAGTGTTTTGTGGCAAAAATGGGGGCAAATGGAAAGTTTTGCAGCAACTTTCAATCCCCGGCAAGCTATGGTTATGACCCATACACAAGCAAAAGTCTAAGTCAATTGGTCAGTTCATTTATAAGATTGAGTGGAAACAAACATACGGACGGACGGACGAGATCGAAAACATTACCTTCCTCGCTAACGCAGTCGGTAATGAGTTGCAGCACACCAATAGGGGCCTACCTATCACCCAAAAGCCTTATTGTCTCCGCCCCTTGATAATGTCACACCGGATGCGTTCCGTTGCGGTTCGTTGTCTATTTCGCCCCCAACATACCGCAAAATAAAGCATTATGCCGCAAGACGCCGCAGCGCAAGTACGCAAAACAACGCACCCGGTGTGCATGAACCTGATACTGATACAGGCTGCCTCTACGTGCAGATGCAGCCTACGTCAGTATTACATTAGCAGGCTGCATCTGCACTACAAAATCTGAAGTGTGTTCTGCACCAGTTTTGTAATTCATAATCCATCTCCACACAGCGTTGATCTGTAAGTTGTTTGGCTAATCTTATTCACCATCATCTGTTGGACTAAAAGTGATGTCGACTTTGACCTATATGCGTCCTGCTGACGAAAGCGAAGCTGGTTTTAAATTTTACGTCATAATAGAAATAAAAAAAAACGTACTCATAGAATACACTCACTATAGGACGTTCGTCAAGCGACTTCTTTCTTACTAAATGCTTTGGAAAAGATAAAAGTTAGGCCCTACAGTGACGTAAACTAGGCCCCTACATACAAAATAATTCGTCGATACAACTTATCTGGGTGTTTTTTGCATGTAGTCGATTGCAGTAACATCCATAGTTGTAAAAACATAGATTTTGGAATTTTACAAAACATAAAACATGTTTTTGTACTGCAATAAAACATTTAAAACATTGAAAAACATGTCCGACATCAGTTGTGTTATTTGCAGTTTGAGACTGAGTTATAAGAAGTTATATAGAGATCAGACTGGTTATAGTATGCCTACATAGTAATTGTGTTTGTCTATGTGAATTGTGAAATTATGCAAAATATTATTACCCAAAAAAGTAAAACTATTTCTGTGTAACTAACATGTCAGCATTTAACATCGTAACGTATGACGATTCTGATTACACATAAATGTTGCCAAAAATATTTTTTTAAACATTTCAAAATTAATATAAAAACATCAAAAACGTGTTTTTATTGAAATTTTTTTTAAAAAACAAAAATGTTCTTTACAGCTATGCATATAGCAGCCTGTGTTGTTTGTTGTGCAATTTATTTGTAATGTTTATATTTTGTCACTTATCCCTGGTAGGTGTGCGAAGTATTATGATCAGCGTGTGTCTATGTGTATGTTTGTCTCCCTGTCTGTCCGTTCGTATATCTCGACAAGTCTCCGCTGCCGCTGACAGACCCGCGCGACGCAGTGACTCATGCCCACTGTGTTATACATAGATGTCGACGGTCAGTGTGCTAAACTGGTGACCGAGACCGTCACCAGTTTACCACACCGACCGTCCACCTAAGGCCCCGTCCACACCAGCAACAATGTCCATGCAACATTGTCGAATGCTACAAGTTGAACGATTCTTTCGACAATGTCGAATGTTGCTTCGACACTGTTGCCGTTTTTGTCAACAATGTTGCCGGTTTCGGCAACAATGTCGAACGAAATTTCGTGACATTGTTGCCAAAAACGGCAACAATGTCGAAGCCACAATCGACTTTGTCGAAAGAACGAAATTTTACGATGGACGGTCGGACGGATGGACGGACGCCAAACCGTTACATTGCGCTTTTCGCTAGATGCGGCAAAGGTAAAAACGTTGCACGCATCAAAACCGTTTGACGGCCAAGCTCTTTCTGTGAGAGCGTATGTACCTTAAGTTATTTAGGCGTTGACGCCACTCTTTGACATATTCCTTGACATGCATAATTATTATCCACACATGTCCATAGGTGAGGTGTGGATATATCGTTTACTGTTTGTTTTCTTTGTGTGTGTTTGTTTGTACGGTTACGGATTTCTCCGCCGAGGATAAATCTAGCGCCGTCAAATTTTGCACGGTGGTTCATCGGCGTCCTGGGCAGGGAATCTCCCATTTTGGGGAACTTTGCACTTCCAGAAGCTCCCCCAGAAGCCCAAAATGTGATATATGCCGGTGTGCAATTCGTATGGGGGCTTGATCATACGCGTGGCCTGTGCGCTGGCCGATTCGCCCAGCGCGCTGGCCACGCGTAAGATCGGCATGTGTGGATAAACGTCCGTCCCCGAAGACGGACGTAATTGTGTTTTAGATTGTCCATTTTAACGGTTTTTCTATGTTTTATACGGCATATATGTCTAATAGGCGGCTATTTACGCTGTCGTCTCTGGATTCTCGACCTCCAGTCTGTACACCAGAGGTCCCTGCGGGTTCTGGGGATCGATGTATACGCCTATAGGCCCGATCGGTTTCCAGGCCGGACGTCGTATACAAGTCGATCAAACCTGACCTAGTTTTATGTTTATTTTGTGTTATAGTGTCTTTACGTTTACTGTATGATTCTGTCATGTTAAGTTTCGTTTGTTCATTCTCCAGCTTATTGAGTGTCCTGGGCATAACGTCTCCGAAATGACATATTTTTTGTCGAGTGTGATGTGCAACGTTTAACGGAATCAGCCAGTCGATAAGACAAGTGCTGTGTCAAGCTGTCCACTGTTCTGCCTTACTACACGTTGCAATTAAACTATGACGTCATCGTTGGTATGTGAACTGCCGCTCTAAGGTCTATTCGTGTGATAACAGCGGATCGTTCAGGATTGTCGGATTTTTAAAAAAATGTAGCTAGTAGGCCTATCCATGCATACATTAACAAGTATGTCGGTCCTCCTAATTGTCGGGCCGAAATGTACGCTGGCCGCGTCGCATGCTGCCCCCCACACAGTGGCTATGCTGACGGGACAGACGGACAGACGGACGGACGCCAGACCGTCATCACGCTATTCGCCGTGGACGCGGCCTGGCTAATAAAAGGTGTCCTAGTTTGCTTTGGCGCCTCTACAGCAACACGTATTATCGTAAAACATATAAAAAATGACCGGCATTTATTTGTAGGAAGTAGCATTGTTGGTCGACAGAATTATAAACCGTGATGTAAACAAACGTACTGTTCTAAAGATTGAAATGAACTGGTCACATTACTGATGTTATTATCAGTTTTATCATACGGTAATAGTCAGTGCAAAGGTGCGTCGCAAATGCAACGTTTTTTATATTCTTTGAAAATATTTATAATTATTTACGTCAGAACCATATTTTCCAACCAGACATAACCAGTGTGCAAATTGTTAACAGTTGCTAAATGTTTTATTTATTTACTTATTTATGTATTTATTTAATGAGCGAAGACAGAGGACCCGAAAGTCACTAACATGCCGTAAGCGGTAAAACACGTATAAATGAACAACATTGACAGACAGACAAACAGACAGACAGTTAAACAGATAAACCAAATACAGAATACAATCTATAGCACAGAAATATAAACGCACTAAAACATACAAGTATATACATTTAAGTATATACATTTCTCTTCTCCCAAGCTTACTCTCTTTCCTCTTCTCACTCCTACTAGCACACTGCCTGGCCCAGCGCCTCTGAAGTTACGACCAAATGTGTATATTATTATACGCCTATAAAGCAATACCTAAGGATTTACTAATAAGTGGTGTATGGTCCCGGGTCAACCGGGACAATGTAGCTAGAAGTACATGTAGTTAAGAGTAAAATAAGATTATCGGCCAATAAGAAACATTAATAGGAAGTCACGATGTGACCTATCTAACAATAACATTTCCAGTGACACGCATTAATTGATCGCATTACCACGAATTTCGTATATTTTTGGATCAGCTTCCGATGCTTGGAACGGATGAAGCTAGGCATGTCAACTTTGATAGGCCTACAGAGATTCAGTGATGTTAGCCCTTGTCCTTGTCCTGAAGGTCCTTAATGACCGAAGTGAACTCTTTGTGCTTGTCCTTGGCATTGGTCGGTATTGGTCCTTGCCGTGGTCCTTGAGGTAAAGTCCTTGAAAGAACCATGTCAGGTGATGAGCATTTATTCAACTTCTACGTCATCGCTGTGAGTTTTTTAGCTGGAAATTATTAAAATATCAATGATTAACTGCTTCCTTTCTGCATAGAACAAAATAACTATCCAAAGTAATTTGGTAAAAACAAAAGATCGTATCGCCAACTTGTCCACCCTCGCGGCTGCGAATGGATACGTCCGATCTTCATCCCATCCAATTTATGGTTCCTTAGACTCACGCGAGTCAACTCCCAAAAATGGCATCTCTATTCAGCCGTTTTTGCATAGTACATCAACGTGACCAAAACAGAGACACAGATATACAGACCACGCTACGTGTGACATCAATCGCAATACGCCGCATTATGCTATACATGCGATGCGGCCTGAAAACTGAAACACAAAACCGGGTTGCTCAGAAGAAACGGTCCGGGTAATAATCGGCGTACAACCAGTCCGTCTCTCAGCATCTTTTTACTCTGTTATCGCACTACCTTGTGACGCTCCGACTATCGCGCGCAGAGTTACAAAGTGGACCGGTTACTGGACTCTAGACATCAGCCGACCGGCAGGTGCTCTCGGGAGGCGGCGAATTCCAGACCACGATCACTATAACGCTCACAGCTATACCACCGTGCCTGTCGTGATTTAATATAATTGAGTGACGCGATCGCAACGGCTGGCGTCCTTCAACCTCGTCACATGCTTCTGACAGGCGTGGCCGTCTCGGCTATATAGAGGATTCTATAGATCAACTCAAATCTGCCACTAGCGGGCCCCGTTCTAATTCAAGACGGAGTCGGAATCAAGTTCGCATTCAGAAAGCGGGACGTGATAACATTGTGAACCGAATAACAACAACAACGCAACGTCGGGCTCTCGAGTTAAACTGCCAGGAATCGATCCAGGACTTGTGGTTTACGTGGTGGCTGAAATTGCAGGACGGAGTAAATCATCGTCAATGTCCACTCCTGCATTTTCAGTCCACCCATTATTGTGACGTACTTAGGTTCATTAACATGATATTCTGCCTCAACAACTGTTATACTTTATTTACGAGCATTTTTACGTTATTGTCACGTAATTAGGTTCATTGGCATGGTTATACGTCTTTCTGAAATTTTCTGTTTTGACATCGCATATTGTTCTATTTACGGCTGAGCATTACGACGCTTTAATTAAATAAAGTAATTATTGCATTCAGTTCGTTACATACAAGTGCGTGTTGGTAAGTCACAAAATAGTACTCCGTCAATGTCCACTCCTGCATTTTCAGTCCACCCCTTGTGGTGTGGTGGCGATGGGTCGAAGGTACGAGCTACAAACTCTCGACCGTCGATGGCGAAGCACCATTAGGAGGTTCGGGGCATGCTATCCGGGAAAATTAAAAATAGTCTGAAATGGAGCAAAAAAGATAGAGAAACATTAACGTAATGCTCGCCTAAGAGGTGGTGAAAATGTCCCCTGTACTCCTGGGATCCGTTTTTGTAAACTGCAAGTTTGCAATTTGGACAGAAGTCGACTCTTATAATCGTATTCAACTTTGTTCCACCCTAATCGGTGCCGGAGTGGGGTACGGAACCCTTAGACACTATATATCTTACGAAATTTGGGAATATAAATGCCAAACGTGGGAAAATACGGTAGCGCTCGGCCTTGAGCCGCAGGGGAGAGCCGATGAAAATTTATTTAACAAAGTTTTATACATAACCCAGACCATGTTCTGCATCGCCTCCTGCCGCCCGTCGCTCATACCTCACATAATTACAACCTTAGACCACGCGCACACGACAGATCACTGCCCGAAAGACTAACGCATTTAACAGACTGCAGTTTCATTATCCGTATGTTATTTTATCAAGTTTACTGACTGTATTTAATGCATGCATGTTTTATTGTCTTACAGTTGCGTTCTGACAGTTGCAAAATACACGGATATGTTATGTTATGTTATGTAAAAAGTCCAATGTTTCGTTGGTTTGGTCCGTCACGCTTTCGATCATATGAACGGAGTACTGCCACTAAGCACTTTGAGTTCAGAAACGCTTTTGATATCATTGGTTAGGGGAAGATTTGTAACTGTGAACTCGCGTTCAACTTCGCGTCAGACAGCGCCACCACAGATTGTTATTTCACCCCCGACAGGAGTGCGAAGTATTGCGATGAGCGTGTCTGTATGTCTGTCTGTCTGTTCGCATATCTCAAAAACCACATGACCAAACTTTACAAAATTTCCTGCACAGGTTACGTGTGGCGGAGGTGGCTCGGTCCTCTGTTATACACTTTCGGTTTTGTGGATGACGTCATGTTTTTACATAATGGAGTCAAAGGGGCAAAATCAAAGACAACGCTGTTTGGTTGAGTTCACCAGATGGCGGCATCAGTCGGCGTCCGCGCCGTGCGCATCAGGGGCAAAGTACACTATATACCCGATTGCTTTGTTGAATTTGAAAATACTGTCACATATGGGGTTTTCGCCCACTAGGAGCGACACGATCAGCTGATCGATGTATACCATGGGCGAACTTTAGCATGCCAAATTTGGCCCCAATCGGTGAATGGGAATAGATAAAAAAGCCTCGAAATTTAAAGTTAGGTCAAATTTGCTGTTTTTCAGCAGTTTTACGCCTCATATGTACCGATCAAACTGGAATATGCCACGAAAGGTTCATTGTTGCATACGACATTTGGCCCTATTCAGTGAAGGTAGTGGGTATGGGGCCCAAAAATTTGGTTAAATTTAAACTTTATGGCCCAGAAGAGCGACATGATAAACCTAGAAATAGGCATGGAAGATAAAACCATAGGGAAAGAAAATGTAAACATTTGCAGCCAGCACTTACAGTCAGATCGCATATCAAGGTGTCGCCCTAACGAAACGTCACACTACTGGCCCGCTGTAGCCTGTCGCGTGCTACCCCCTGGTGAGTTGCGTTGCATATACGCCGCCGTGAAGTGTTACAGACGACGACAGACGATGACGACGACAAACGCCAGATAGCATCACTAGTCTGGCCATCCTATACTATGTGTAGGCGGGCCAGTAATAATTAATTTTAAACATCAAAACCCCCAATTTTGGGGCTTGAATAGGCGTTTTCAAGCCAAACTCGCGAAATCGAAAACGTGCGTTCTATCAAAATTACTGCATCGATTCCAACCAAATTTTGCACAGTGATAAAGACCACCAAATGCTCTTTGTGGGTGGTCCCAAGTTCCTAACACACGCATCACAAATCCAAGATGGCGGCGGCAGACATCCTGAAAAATCCAAAAATCACGATATATCTCGGCAACGGTGTGACCGATCGGCACAGCATTTGGCATGATGACTCATGCTGGCTCTCCGAACCGGACCAGCAGTTGAAATTTCGAACTTTTAAAATCCAAGATGGCGGACGGCCGCCATCTTAAAAAATAAAAAAAAATCTAGTATTAATGGACATTATTATTAATAGCATAATCAAAACTGGTAATAAAACAGCAAATATAAATGTAAAAAACTACAGTTTATACACACTGTTAACGGCGACGGATCAAAAACCGCAAAAATCATAAAAGAGGCAATGTTAACCACACTAACATTGACATTCAGGCTATGTTAGTATGGTTAACATTGCCTTTTTATGATTTTTGCTGTTTTTAATCCGTCGACGTTAACACTGTGTATAAACTGTAGTTTTTTTTACATTTATTGCGAGTATTAACAGTGTCATAGATATCATGCACGTTCGGCCTGATGTTAAATTTATAGTACTAATTTGTGCATTAAAATATAGTACACAATTCGGCCAAATACTTCTAAACATTATTACGCTGGCAGAGTCTAGCGGAAAGCGTAATGTAACGGTCTGGCCTCCGTCCGTCTGTCCGTCCCGTCAGCGCATACTTAATGTGCCTCACCAGCGGCAGCACGCAACGCGGCACTACGAGAACGGACATACTTGTTAGTTAAACTTTAACACCAAAACCTGCTTTTTATAACACGTCCTCCTGCGTTTTCCAGCCCCGAAGTCTCCTCCCGCATTTTCCACTCCTGTGGTTTCCAGTCAACCCGTTCTCTCAGGCTGCCATATGTCTTGCTATTTTGGAAGCGGCGGCCGGATTTAGCTTGACCTGCGTGGGACGACGTTACAGGGCGTGTGACGAACAATGTCAACAAACGTCCATTATAATCGTGCGCGAAAAAAATACGGCGACTTTGTCCTTAGCGGCGGCCGGCCGGACGAAGTTGCTATAAATCGACAGGTTGAGACGCGGTTGTTGCAGCGGCAGGCACCGAGTTAAACTCTAGTCCACATCGTGGCGTAGAGGCGTGCCCGAGGACACGCCCATGATGATGAGGCCAAATGGTCGCCGGGCGTATGACCGTCTGCTTTTCGGTCCAGATGTAAACGAAAGCTGGCTGATATTTGGCCCGGATGCTGTCGACAGTCGCCCTTTGCCGTCTGGGTGATGTACTGTCCTGACTACTGACGAGACGAAACATGCGGCTGCGTCCATCGCGGCCCATATAGTCCGGACACGGGCGCCTCAGGACGACGAGGCTAAAGCCCCGTCCACACCAGCAACAACGTCGAAACAACATTGTCGAATGCTATACGAGTCGAACAATTCTTTCGACAAAGTCGAAACAAACTGAACATGTTCAACTTGTTTCGACTTTGTCGAAAGGACGAAATTTTACGATAAACTCGTTCGACATTGTTGCCGTTTTGGCAACAAAGTCGAACGTTGCTTCGACATTGTTGCTGGTGTGGACCGGGCTTTACGTATAACGGCGATCATAAACCGGCGATTGTCGACAGCTCTGCTGAACCAGGCCTACATGTAGTAGTCCCGCGTGTGGTGTCTGACATTTTTGCCCAATCCGCCCTTAGAGTAGATGTCGGAATGTCATTCCAAGACTGTCTGACTCAAAAGATGCATTTAAAGAATACGGAATGAAACATCGTATTATGCGTGATTAAAGTGCGTCTTGCCGATCGTCTTCGTTGATGTGTACTATACGGGATTTGACATGTGTATGGCGTTGACATTTCGGCCCGAGTAAACAGTAATTGCAATTTCGCTAAATCTGCTAAATATCAGTATTCCAACACTTTGAATGTTGCGCGGCACAAAAGTCTACTGCCATCTCGCGATAGAACAACCGAAACTAAACTAAACGAACAGCACTTAGGAACAAACAATCTTTTGATGGCTGTGTACTTTTTTGCTGGTTCGTCTCTTTTTATTCGTGACGCACATGAGGCCTATTACCTTGATGTCGAAATAAATTACTCACACACAACTCACCCACATTTGCTGGTTGATCGTTGCTCCGGCCAGCAGTCGTCGATACACGCATGCGCGGAGCACGCGCGCTACGCCTGTAGGGGCCTCGCAGACACAACGGCTGCAGAAACAGGGCGACTTAACTGCAATTACAGCTTATGCCCTAACTGCAGGCTCAATATCCGATATAATGCTTCGATTTCGCATTTTCTTTCACTGGCTTCACTGTATGATCTGCAAATAAATTCCCACACCTCCCCAGTCGTACGAGAAAATATCAGACATTTATTTCCTATGCCCTATCTCAATACCAAAATCTCAAAATCTGCATAATTATCCAAATATCCATCATACTACCCCTATATATTTTTTTTACTTTACAGCTCCATTATTCTATATATTTTTGTTTGCTCACTGTGTTTTATTGTTACTTCATGTGTATTATCT
>Ga0209363_1002051_pt1 | contig 10303 bp, 8 predicted proteins | sample WorMetexBAHAMAS3_FD_187385 | JGI IMG/M metagenome (GOLD analysis project Ga0209363, IMG submission 187385) | Marine gutless worms symbiont microbial communities from Max Planck institute for Marine Microbiology, Germany - Inanidrilus exumae... | ecosystem: Host-associated > Annelida > Digestive... | reverse complement strand
CTACAACACGGCGAGACCGCACAGCAGCCTCGGATACCGGCCACCCGCACCGGAGACCGTCATCCCGGGAAGGCCTGATCGGGCCTCCGTTGTGTGGGGACTACAGCCCCATCAGGCCTTCCCTGCAGACCACGGACTAACCTAAAACTTGGTACGACGCATGGGGGCGGGTCAGGCGTGCCGCGCTGCGCGGGCAAACCGTCGATCAGTTGGATGCGAGAACGGATTCCTAGTGTGGTGGATCGGAAGTTCGTATGATTGGTATGGCCGACACCGAGACGAACTTCCGATCCGTTGACCACACTAGAATCAATAAGTTATCTAGTGTCCACTTGAACCCGAAGTTCGAAAAGCATCGCCCCAAAATGCATCGAACGTCGGGTTCGGGACACTAGCAACCTGCTGGGCGTCCGGTGACAGTGAAAACGAGGAGCGAGTTGGTGAGTACGACAGCAGACCTGAAAGAAAAGGGGACGCAAGGAGAGACGGCGACAATGCCGAAAATGACATTCATCGCGCCGGACGGAACGACGCGGATGGAGGTGGAGGCGCCCCTGGGCCTGTCGGTGCTGGAGATCGCCCACCGCAACGACATCGACCTCGAGGGCGCGTGCGAGGGCTCGCTGGCGTGCTCCACCTGCCATGTGGTCGTCGACAAGGATTGGTACGACAAGCTGGGTGAGGCCACCGAGGAGGAGGAGGACATGCTGGATCTGGCGTTCGGCCTCACCCATACCTCCCGGCTCGGCTGTCAGATTCGCATGACCGAGGAGCTGGACGGTCTGGTGGTCGCCCTGCCGGCAGCCACCCGCAACATGATGGTGGACCGCTGATCGAAGCCGCCCAACCGCCACACGAGGGGAGAGTCGCCATGGGCCTGCGTTGGACGGACGTCCACGACATCGCCATCGAGTTGGAGGACGCGCATCCGGACGTGGACGTGGTCAATCTGCGGTTCACCGACCTGTGGAAGTGGGTGCAGGAGCTACCCGACTTCGACGACGATCCCAACAGGTCCAACGAGAAGATCCTCGAAGCCATCCAGATGGCCTGGATCGACGAACGCGAGTGAGCGGCGCCGCGGAGGGGCTGTTCGCCCGGCTGCGGGCGGCCTGCGCCGAGGAGTGGGACGCCTATATGCGGCACGCCTTCGTCGCCGGGCTGGCGGACGGCAGCCTGCCTGAGACCTGCTTTCGGCATTACCTGGTGCAGGACTACCTGTTTCTCATCCACTTTGCCCGCGCTCACGGTCTCGCCGCCTACAAGGCCGATACGCTTGAGGACATCCGCCGGGCCGCGGCCGGGCTGTCGGCCATCGTCGACCGCGAAATGGACTTGCACGTGGCCTACTGCCGCGACTGGGGACTTGACGAGGCGGCCATGGCGGCGGCACCGGAGGCCAATGCCACGCTGGCCTACACGCGGTTCGTGCTGGAGGCGGGGCTGGCCGGCGACCTGCTGGACCTGCTGGTGGCCTTGGCGCCGTGCGTCATCGGCTACGCGGAGATCGGCCGGAGCCTCGACGCCGATCCCGCCACCCAGCGCCAGGACAACCCCTACGCGGCGTGGATCGATACCTATGCGGACGCGGACTATCAAGCGGTGGCCGCCGATCACGCCGCCCACATGGATGCCTTGCTTGCCCGTCGCGGCGGCACCGGCCGGATGCCGGGGCTGAACCGGCTGTTTCGGCAGGCGACGCGGCTGGAGGCGGCGTTCTGGGACATGGGTTTCGACGTCGCTGACTGACTCGCCCGTCAAGGGGTCCTTAACCAAGCCGATGCTACTTTCCGTCCACCCCGCGTCGGGACGGAAAGGCCCCTGCCATGCCCCCTCGTGTCACGCCCGGACGATGGTGTGCTGCCGCCATCGCCGCGGCCCTGCTGGCGGCGCCCACGCCGGCCAGCGCCAAAGCCTTCGCGCTCTATGACATGGGCCGCTTCCTGAACGAGCCGTATCCGCTGGACACCCGTCCGCTCACCGACGTCCCGGGTGGCGTCGTGCTGGCGCCGAGGATCATGCCGTCGCGGCCCGCGGTTCCGGCTGTCCGGACCCCGCCGGCCAATCCACCGATGCCGGTGACGGCGGCGCCGCTTCCCGGTCACCAACCCTCGCCGTCCTTGTCGCGGCCGCCGGCCAATGCGCCGCTGCCGGCACCGCGGGTGCTGTCATCGCTGCCGCCGGCATCGGTACCGCTGTCACCGGCGGCGGGACCAACCGCACCGTCAACGCCGTCACGGGTCGCACGGCCGGCGCCGTCCCCGGCTGTCGGTTCGACCGTGGCTCCGACGCCGTCCAGGCCACCGGCCGCCATTTCCGAACCCCGCCGATCGGACCTCGGGTCCTCCATTTTCGGATCCGTCTCCCGTCCGGTAGCGTCCGCGCCGCCGACGGCGTCCACCGACGTGGCCATGGTGCCGACGTCGGGGCTCGATATCTCGGCGACCGAAGCACCGCCGGTTCCCCGCCCCATCGATGCGGAGCCGTTCGTCGGGCTGCCGGCGGTCGTGCCGCCGGTGGACGGCCGCTCTTCGTCCGCGGCGTCCGCCGTGCCCTCGGACGCGGTGGCTTTCGAATCCTCGGTGGCGGAAACCCCGCCGTCCGCTCCGGCGAAGGCGCCACCCCGTTCGCGGCAGCCCTATGGCGTAGACCAGAAACCGTCGCCTTATCCGGGCCGCGTCCGGCCCGGTCGGCGGTCCGGAGGCTGGTACCTGAGCGGCGCTGCTGGTGGCGTGCTGCCCATGGACTCCGACAACGACGGCGACTCCGGCCTGTCCTTCGAGTCCGGCTACGATCTCGGCTTTCTGACCACCGGCGGCGTCGGCTATGCGTGGCGCAACGGCTTTCGGCTCGAGGCCGAAACCGCCTACATGATGTTCAGCGTCGACGAGCTGGAGGTGGACAATGCGGGTGGCATCACCGGCCTGTCCACCGGTACCCAGGGAGCCGATGGCGACGTGATGGTCATCGGCCTGATGGCGAACGCGGCCTATGATCTGGATACCGGAACGGCTTGGACGCCGTTCGTGCTGGCCGGAACGGGCATTGCCTTCGTGGGCTTGAGCGACCTGTCGGTGGGCGCTACGGAGATCGCCGACGACAGTGACTGGGTCGTGGCGTTCCAGGCGGGTCTCGGCGTCAATTACGCCATCAACGACACCTGGTCGGTGGAAGCCGGCTACCGGTTCTTCTCCACTCTTGATCCGTCCTTCGACACCCCAGGCGGCGGCGATTTCGATTCGGAGATCGCCACCCACAACTTCCTGGTGGGCTTCCGCTTCGCTTTCTGAGCGCGGTTTAGACGCTGGATAGCTGTTCGGCCACGGTGCGCCGCACATCCTCCGGCGCAAACGGCTTCTCGATCACCGGCCGCCCGGTGCCGCCGAGGAACGTTTTCGCGTTGTGGCTCAGCATGTCGCCGGTGATGAACGCCACGCGGGCAATCATCTCCGGATAACGCGCCTCGATCTCGCGGAACAGGCCGGGACCGTCCAACTCCGGCATCACCAGGTCGCTCATCACCAGATCGAAGCGGTCGCGTTCCAGGGCATCGAGCCGCCTGGCGGCCGTTTGCGGCCACCTCCACCCGGTGGCCGTCGGCGGCGAGGATCTCGCTCAGCATGGCACCGATCTCCTCCTCGTCGTCCACCACCAGGACCCTGTAGGCGGACGTCGGCTCAGCGGTGTCCTCGGGCAGCACCTCGACGGCATCAGCTGACGGTGCCTCCACCGGTAGGAAGACCTCGAACCGGGCGCCGCCAAGATCGGACTGGCCGACGGTGATGGCACCGCCGTGGCTCTGCACGATGCCCTGGCTGACCGACAGGCCGATCCCGGTGCCGACGCCCACCGGCTTGGTGGTGAAGAAGGGCTCGAAGATACGAACACGCAGTTCCTCGGGAATTCCCGGTCCGCTGTCCTCGACGGTGGTGCAGAGGGCTTGGCGGGACGTGTCCGCGCGGCAGACGACCTTGAGGACGCGTCGGCCGTTGGATTCCGCCATCGCTTGGCGGGCGTTGACGAACAGGTTGGTGAACACCTGGGTCAACTGGTCGGGATCGGCCATGGTGCGCGGCAGTCCCGACGGCGTATCGCGGAGCACCTCGATACCGGCGCTGCGGACCGTGTAACTCACCAACTCCAGCGCGGCGTCGATGATGGTGTCGACACAAACCGGTTCGCGCCGCAGTTCCTCCTGGCGGGCGATGGCCAGGAACGACTTGACGATCTTGGCACACCGCTCGGCGGCGGAGCGGACCTTGCCCATGGTCTCGCCGTGGGTGCTGTCGCGGAGGTTCTCCTCCAGCATCACCGACCGTCCGACAACGACCGACAGCGGGTTGTTGAGTTCGTGGGCGACACCGGCCAGCATGGAGCCGAGCGCGTTCATCTTCTCGCTCTGGTGCAGGGCCTCGCGCTGCCGGGCCATCTCGTCCTCGACGCGTTCCCGCTCCTTCAGTTCGTGTTCCAGGGTGGTGTTCACCTCCGCCAGCGCCGCGCTGCGCTCGCTGAGCGCCGCTTCGCGGGCCACCACTTCCTGGGCCATGGTATTGAAGGCGCGGGCAAGCTGGCCGATTTCGTCGTTCCGCGACACATCCAATGGCCTCTCGAAACGGCCGGAGGCAATGGCCCGCGTCGCTTCGAGGAGTCGCTTCAAGGGTTGCGCCACCTGGTTGCGCAATGCCCAGAACAGGATGGCAATCTCCACAGCCAGGGCGGCAATGCCCAACAGTAGGATGAGGCGGGCGGTCTTGTACGCCGTATCGGCGATCAGCGCCTCGGGGAATACCGTCACCAGAAGCCAGTCCGGTCCCGCCAGCCGGCCGACGGCGATGAACTCGTCGTCTGACGTGTTCTCGTGCACCATGCCTGAGCCGGCGTCGGTGGCGGCCAGGGCATGGACCCGTGCCAGGTGGGGGTCCTTCGCCTCCTCCACGGTAAGCGCGCCGCTGGTGGCCTGGATCGCGTCCATGAATGCCGGATGGGCGATGAGGCGCCCTTGCGAGCCGAAGATCATGCTCGTGGTACCCTCGAGCCGGCTGGTCAGCGTCCGCTGGAACAGCTCGGTCAGCAGGATGTCGTGACCGAACGACAGCAGCAGCCGGCCCTGGTCGCGCACCGGCTCGGTGGCCGACACCATCCAATCGTTGATGCCGTAGTCGTAATACAGGTCTGACCACGCGGGTTCGGCAATGGCGTCGCTCGGCTCGTCGCCGAGGACGATCACCTCGTCGTCGCCCGACGTGACCAGCGACAGCTTGCCGTGGATTTCCCAGTCGCTGGCCGTCAGCGCCCACGGCTGGTCCGGCCAGTACATGAGCACCGCATTCTCCGGCGTGACCACGTACAGGTTGACGAAACGCGTCCGCACCAACGGTCCCAGCTCGCGCAGCAGATCGAATGCCACCACCATACGCCGGCGCAAGTCGTCGCCGATGGCCGTGTGCTTGCCGATGAAGCCGCTGATGCCGTGGGCGTCGAACACGGCCTCTGCCACCCGCAAGGTTCCGTCCTGGCGCCGGGTGAACAGCGTGTCAAACCTGGCTGCCACCTGCTCGGCATCCTCGGAGCGCAGCCTCTCCACATAGGCTTTCGCCGCGGCCTGCAGGTTGTCCACGGCCAACTCGAAGGTGGTGCTCTCGCGCGCCCGGCGTTCCTCCACGTAGGTGGCGAGCTGCGCGAGCGACTGCTCCTCGAGGCTGGAGCGAACGTGCCAGAAGCTCAGCACCGTCGCGGCGGTAACCACCAAGCCGATGCGGATGGCGACCTGCCACAGGGTCCGCTGGGTCAGCGAACGCGACGGCTTTTCCGGGGGCGACGGCTCATTGGTCATGGCGACCGCGATCGAACGGGGGGATGGAAGCCCAGGTAAGGGTTCCCCGCCGACGGCGTCCTAGTCAACAAGCTCCGCCAGCGGTGGATACTCGGTGATGCCCAGACGCGCCGCGATCCGCGGGTTGACGTAGAGCTTCCCTTCCTTGTTGTAGGCCAGTGGGATCCGGGAGGGCGGCACGCCTTCGAGGATCTTCATCGCCGCCTTCGCCGCCCATCGGCCCTGTTCCTCCGGCAGCTTGCCGACCCCTACCAGCGCCAGGTGCATGAGCCACGAGAAATCGGTACCCGAGGGAATACGGGAATGGGCCTCGGCGAACCTCCCGGCCTCCTTGTCGTCGAAGTCCGTCAGCTTGGCCACGCCCAGGATCATCAGCATGTCCACCTCGTTCTGGGCTTTGGCGAACGCCGCCTTCCACTCGGCGAAGTTGTCCACCAGATAGACCTCATCGTAGCGGATGCCGAACAGCTTCTCGTGGTACTCCATCTCCTTGCGCTTGGTGAGCGTGTTCTCGGTCAGATAGCCGATCCGATCGCCCTTGGCGTAGCGCTTCATCAGCTCGACGATTTGCGGAATCGGCGAAACCTCCACCATTCCGGTGACGTTGGCGAACGGAAACCCGTAGGTAGAGGCGTCCCAGTTCAGTCCGCAGAAGACGAACGGCAACGCCGCGTTCTTGTAGTAGGGAGCGATCAGGTACTTGGACGCGTTGTCGTCGCTGGCGGTGACCACGTCCGGCTTGAAGGACTCGATCACTTCCTTGGCCCGCAGCGCCGCCGCCTGCTTGGCTTCTTCGGACGGATTGCGCTTGGTGTCCATGTGAATGATCTTCAGCTCGACGCCTGTCCCGGTCAGCGTCGACTGCACCGTGTCGGCGATCCTGTCGTTCCAGGTGTTGCCGCGGTGGTACGAGTCGATATGCAGGACCCGCTTGCCCTCGAGTCCGGCGGCGCCGAGCGGCGCCACGGCCCCGCCAACGGCGAGCACCACCAGCACCATGAGTAAGGCGCGCATCGTCTGTCTCCCTTTGTGGCGGTTGAGGGTTTTTAGTTTAGGGCGGTCGCGCCCGGGAAGGGACTCGAAATCGGTCCACGTGCGATTAAATCACATTGTCGGTCCAAACAGCGGCACAGTTCGCCGGCGGCCGGTTTTCGCCCGTGGTTATCGAGATTATATTCCCGCTCATGCAGCTCCAGGGAATCCATAAACCGATCCGCGAGACGCGGGTCGTGGTGGCCATGTCGGGTGGCGTAGACAGCTCGACAGTCGCCGGGTTGCTGGTGCAAGCCGGTTACGAGGTCATCGGCATCACGTTGCAACTCTACGACTACGGCCGCGCCGTGGGCCGGCCCGGCTCATGCTGCGCCGGCCAGGACATCCACGACGCGCGCCGAGTGGCCGATCGGCTGGGCATTCCCCACTACGTGCTCGATTACGAGCAACGGTTTCGGCAGCAGGTCATCGGCGCCTTCGCCGACAGCTACGCCGCCGGCGAAACGCCGGTGCCGTGCGTCGCCTGCAACCAGACCGTGAAGTTCACTGATCTGCTAGGCACCGCCCGCGGGCTTGGCGCCGACGCCCTGGTTACCGGCCACTACGCGCGATGGCGCCAGGGTTCCTCGGGGCCGGAGCTGCGCCGCGGCGCCGATCCGGACCGCGATCAGAGCTATTTCCTGTTCGCAACCACGCCGGAGCAATTGGCGCTGCTGCGCTTCCCCCTGGGCGAGATGGGAAAGGACCGGACGCGGGACGCGGCGCGCCGCCTGGACCTGCCGGTAGCCACCAAGCCCGACAGCCAGGATATCTGCTTCGTGCCCGACGGCCGCTACGCCCGGATCGTCGAACGGCTGCGCCCCGATGCCATGCAGCCGGGGGAGATCGTCCACACGGACGGTCGGGTCCTCGGCCGCCACGACGGGATCGGCCGGTTTACCGTGGGTCAGCGCCGCGGCCTGGGCATCGCTTCCGGCGATCCGTTGTACGTGGTGTGGCTGGAGCCGGACTCTCGCCGGGTGATCGTTGGGCCGGTAGCGGCGTTGGAGCAGCGGCGGCTGGCGGTCCGTGATATCAACTGGCTGGGCGACAGGTCGCTCGACGGCGAGGGGACGCGGATCGAGGCCCGCATCCGCTCCACCCATCATCCAGCAACCGCCACCGTCGCGGCGTGCGGCGACGGTACCGCGGAGGTGGTCTTCGATGCGCCGCAGACCGGCATCGCGCCGGGGCAGGCCTGCGTGTTCTATGCCGGCGACCGGGTGCTCGGCGGCGGCTGGATCGCCCGTGACGACCATGAGGCGAAAAACCCCCATATCCGTGCAATAGACGACGTGATTGCCTCTTCGGCGTGACCGCCGTCATCGGCCTGGCCTCAACCCTCGCGATAGTCTCCATTCGCGCCGGCCTCGAACGCCGGCCGTCAATCAGTGCCATCAAGCCTGCTCCTACATGCGCCGTCGCGAAGAGGAACCTCCATGGGCCAGATCCTGGGTCTTGTACTCGTCATTAGTCCTCGCCATTGCCGGTCCCCAGTTCATCCGCAACCCGCTCATGCGCAAACTGGGTCGCCTGGTGGGCGGGCTCGTGGCGGTCATCGCCGCGCTGTCCACGTCCTTCGTGTTCATCGACGAGGACGAGACCGGCCACCTGATGAAGATCTACCTAGGCGGCAACCTGCCCAATGGGTCCATCATCGCGGTGACGGGCGAGAAGGGACCGCAGGCCGAGGTCCTGCCGCCGGGTTTCCATGTCCGACCGTTCCTGAACATCCTCTACGACGTGACCAAGCAGAAGGTGGTGGAGATACCGGATGGCCGATACGGGTTCCTGGTGGCGCGCGACGGCCGACCGCTGCGTCCCGACCAAACCTTCGCCGACCCGTTTCCTGCCGACGATTCCGAACGGATGATCGGCGACGCCGCGTTCTTCCTCACCAACAGCGGCCAGAAGGGACCGCAGACCACGGTGCTGCCACCGGGCAAATACCGCCTGAACCTGTTCCTGTGGAATGTGGAGATTCAGGACGCGACGGAGATCCCCGAAGGGTTCGTCGGCGTGATCAAGTCCAACGTCCATTCGGGCGTTGAGTTCGGCAACCTGAAGACCGCCCGGCCGACCGACTGTGCGCCCAGCCGTGCGCGCAGCGACGCTAATCGCGAATTGGCCGTGCCGTTGGTGCCGGTCGGTTGCGTCGGCGTCTGGGATCAGTCCCTCAGCCCCGGCAAGTACTACGTGAACAGCCGCGCCTACCGCGTCACGCAAGTGGATACGCGGGTGCAGACGTGGGAGTACCGAGGCGGCTACCGCAAGCGGTGGATCGACCTGAAGGTCAGCCAGAAGGGCGATATCACCCAGACCGAGCGTTCCTCCAACATCCCTGTCCCGAGGACATCGGTCAGCCCCGCCGTCGCCATTGTCGTCGAAGGCTGGGGCGTGCAGCAGGAGCTCCGTGCCCTGGTGCAGGTAACGCCGCAGAACGCGCCCTTCGTCGTCGCCTCGGTGGACGGCCTGGAACAGGTGGAAAGCCGGGTGCTGACGCCGGCGATCCGCTCGGTGATGCGCAACGTGGTGGGCGGCACGATCCGCGTGCCGGCGCCGGTGTTGGATGCCGACGGCAGGGCGGTGGTTGACGACGCGGGCGAACCCGTGGTGGAGATCATCCATCGGCCCACGCGGGTGCTCGACCTGATCGAGATCCGCGACGTGCTGGAACAGAACGTGGAGGACATCATCCGGCCGGAGGGCTTCAAGGCCGGGGTGGACATCAAGGAGGTCCGCTTCGGCGACCCGGTGATCCCGCCGGAGCTGCTGGTGGCCAGGCAGCGGGAGCAGCTTGCGCAGCAACTCCGCCGGTCCTTCGCCGAGGAACGTCTGGCCCAGGCGCAACGCATCGACGCCGAACAGGCACGCGCCACCGCCGATCAGCAGGACAAGCTGGTGGAGGCTCAGATCGAGGTGAAACGGTCAGAGCAGTTCGCCGTCACCCGCCGTAACGAGGGCCTGGGCGAGCGCGACAAGCTCAACCTCATCGCCGAGGGTCAGCGGGCACAGTCCCAGGTGCTGGGCGAGGACCGGGTGGTGGAGCTGCGCAAGTTCGAGTTCGTCATCGGCCGCGCTTTCGATTTCTTCGCCAGCCATCCGGAGGTGCTGACCACAGCGCTGGGCAACGCGCAGAAGTTCGTGCCGGAGCGGGTGTTCACGCTGGGCGGCGACGGTGGCGGCGAGAGCCTGTCCGGTGCCGCCGGCATCCTCGGCGATTTCCTCAGCCCGAGCCGTCCCGCACCCGCCCCCGCCGGCAAAGGCTCCACTGCCGCCCGCAGCCGCTGACCGAAGGTCCTACTCCGCCGCCTGCGGGGCGACGTCCTCGCTGGCCTCGTGCAGCAGTTCGCGAGCCTCTTCCACCTCCTGCTGGCGGGCCCACATGGCCGCGTAAAGGCCGCCGGCGGCCAGCAGCGCCGCATGGCGGCCTTTACG
>Ga0209363_1002050_pt1 | contig 10303 bp, 6 predicted proteins | sample WorMetexBAHAMAS3_FD_187385 | JGI IMG/M metagenome (GOLD analysis project Ga0209363, IMG submission 187385) | Marine gutless worms symbiont microbial communities from Max Planck institute for Marine Microbiology, Germany - Inanidrilus exumae... | ecosystem: Host-associated > Annelida > Digestive... | reverse complement strand
GTCGTGGACGTGGTTTTGGACCGGACAGCAACCGCGAGACACCGTATCGTGGTGGTTACCGCGACGATCGTCCACGCACGCGCTCCAGCGGCAGCCACCGTGAACGTGCACCAAATGTTGCAGACGAGATGGACTTCCCAAGTCTCGACAAAACGCTCGACACTCTCAGAGCCTGAGCTTAGGCCTCGAGTTGACGTCTCTGTCGGCTTATGGAGAATGTATTTAAGCTGAGTGGTTTGATCAGCCTTACAACAGTTACAATGTGATTTTATTGTGCTGATTTTTGCTGTGTGTCCCTGCTAATGGTGATGTTTTCATTTTGTCAATGGTTTCTTGTTTTTGAGTCTTTGTCGGCCATTTCTGCTGCTGTTTGAGACTCATAACTGATGTAGCATGTGTCTGAAATGGAATGCAGCAGATGTACGTAATGTAAAGTATATGCAGACAAAGCCATAAGAACTAACAGGTGAGGTGATATTCTTACGGAATCAGTGGTTTCATATTGCTTCTGGTTAGGTTTTACTTTGTATCATACAATTGGACAAAGTAAATGGCTGTGTTAGTCGAGATTTATCGAATACATACTAGTACAGCTGATGTGATTTAAATACACAGAGACGTGACTTAGTTGTTTTAGGTGTGTTTGAATATATGCATAATGCAGGCAACTTAGAGTTGTTTTAAAATATTTTTCTAAAATTAGATTAGCTTTGGATTTGTTTTGGTAGACCACATCTGAAGTGAGAAATTACAGGCAGGTCTTAATCATACAGCATATAATTTTGAAATCCAAACAGTTAAGTTGCACAATAAAGATACTCAGTGAGCATAGCTGTGAAGCTAAGTACTTGAAGCCAGCTGAATATGTGTATTGACTAGACATGGCCAGCTTTACAATACACTAGCTACCACAAACCAGCAGTACAGTTTCTTCTGATTGAAATTTGGTTTAATCACCAATTACTTCACAGCTATCCGATCGATTATCTTATTATAAAGATTGGCTACTTGAATTGCTAGAATTTCTGTACTGGAAAAGTAATGAGCCCATTCCAGTTTGTAATAACTTAATTTTACATACAAGGTTGAACGTTGACTGTGGCTCCATTGCACATGTCCATAGTCAACCATGCAGCCAGCTGACAAAAGGTTCAATTCTGACCGGACTTAATTACAACTTGCACTGCACATCATACAGTCAACTAACTGTGCAGTTAACCATTTTTGTCAGACGTGCAACTGGCTCAGTCTCACTAGCAGATCCAGGAAATATGTGAACACTCAGTAAAAATTTTAAAAAACTGGCACATCAGATGAACCCCTTGGGACATTGTAGTTTATAAGAAAGAACTGGTAATAACTTGATTTTGTACAAAAGCTGTTGGAATTTACACTTAGCAGCATAGGGATTTGAAAAAAATTAGCCCAGTACAGGGACTGACGGTCAACTCTTCGCAACTGACGTTTGTGCCAATATCAAAGTCACGTGGCACAAAAACTAGGTAGAGTATCAAAAATCTGGCCTGATCAAATTTAGATACTGTGCCCTAGTGGTCAGTTGCCAGCTCCCATTGTAAATGCCGGAGCAGATAGCTTTTGAAAACAGCAGGATTTTGAACTTTGAAGGGCTCCTGACCTTGACCTTGGATCGGGTCATACTGCACACCATCGTGCATCACTCGTCGACCTCTACCTATATGCCAAATTTCATTGAAATCAATGAAACTTTTTTTGGACAAATGGACGTACGTACATATGCATGGACAGATAGACATTTGAGACCAGCTTTATTAGGTCGACTCTGTCGAAGAGTCGACCTACAAATAGAAAGTGGGATGGTTTAGGACATGCCAAGCACATAGTGCAAACTTACAAGTGCAAACTTACAATGGGGGCAGTCCCTGGTAGGGGTTAGGGGGACAAAGCCACCAGAAGCTGAAAACAGTTTTAGCTTGCAGATACCCAAGGGAGGGGCAATTCTGCCAAATTCTGGATATTATGGACAAGATGCAGTGGTTACTTAGTGGTAACGAACACGGTACATCTATGGTTCGTTGGAAAGCGCGTAGTCGACTTCCTGTTCGTGCGCTAATTTAACTTTTTTCGCCAGCTGTCATGCTTGAGGCGCTATGAGCGGATATTGGTCCAAATCGTTGTGTTCGAAGGGGGGTGGGTCACTTTTTGAGTGCAAATTTCAGAGGGAATAGGGGATTGCCCACCAACGACTGTTGGCATCAGATAATTAGTCTGAAAAGTTCTGGTCAGTCAAGATGCTTAGTTTTAAATGAACGAAAATCAAAAGATAAGTGGCTAATGCAAATACTTCTGCAAAATGGATGTTGAAATGTTTTGTTGGGTAGCATCAAATATGGACGTTCTACCAGATACAGATTGTCACAAATGATAAATATCCCATGCTTCACTGACGTTATTTGCTAGTACATGGATTTTAGTAACTATGCTTTTGAATAATTGTGTCTAGAAGTCAAGCAACAACTTATCTTTTGTATCATCCTTTAGATCACTGGTGTAGGGGGAATGCTCAGAAGTGCTCTTCCCCTTCCTCCCCCTACGGTGCATTCCCTGTCCCCTCCCTTTGAAGTAAGCCCCCGTAAATCCAGCTAGAGGGTCTGGTGGAGAACTGTAGGCTCCCCCAGCGGGGTCTGGGGCTGAGCCCCAGCCGAAATTAAATGTAGTGCATTTTAGCTGATATCTCATGGCAACAATTTTAATGATTTTCCTGCGAATCAGCTTACCAAATTTCGTTCAATTTAAACAGTCTTAAGGCAAATTGGGACCAATAACCGATGAATAACTGATTCACCAATACAAATTACGATACACGAAATCAGGCATTTCACTTTAATAAAATAACTGTTAACTTTTACTGTCAAGTCTTCTACAATACAGTGCACTTTGCATTTCTTTGCAAGCGTATTTGGTGGAACGCTACTATATCACCGTTCCCCCTCATTTGGGGGAATGGCATTCCCCCACCACCCCCAATTATTTAGGGGAACGGCGTTCATCTACAACAATGCTTTAGATAAAGGGCCTGGCAACACAGAAACGCTTTGCAAGCATTCCTGACATTAGTCTTACAATTACTGATGTGTTATAGTTTAGTGTCCTATCATGAATTATTAGGTCGACTCTTCGACAGAGTCGACCTAATGAAGCCGGTCTCAATTTCTCAAATGTCCGTGCATATGTACATATGTACGTGCGTACGTCCGTCCATCCACATTAAGTTTCTTTGATTTCAATGAAAGTTGGCGTGTAGGTAGAGGTCGATGAGTGACGCATGATGGTATATAGTATGACCCGATCCAAGGTGAAGGTCACGAGCCCTTGAAAGTTGAAAACCGGCCATTTTCAAAAGCTATCTCCTCCACCATTTACAATAGAGATGGCAACTGACCACGGATTCTTAAACTAGGGCACAATATCTAAATTTGATCCGGCCGGATTTTTGATATTGGGCCTAGTTTTTGTGTCACGTGACTTCGAAGTTGGCACAAACGTCACTTGTGAAGAGTCGACCGTCAGTCACGTGCGGGGCTAATTTTATATGTATTACTGTTGCAAGTCAGATGTTTTCTTCATCAAACTGCACCGATGCAAATTCACTAAATCTCACTCCAAAACACAATGACGTTAATCATATGTAATAAACATGTTGAAAAGAAAATGCCAGTCATTCTTCCGTGTATTATAACAAGAGAATAAAACGGTGATTGATACAGAAAACAATGGTGATCTTTAATAAACATTTAAGTTTATTATAAAAAAATAATCAGCGAAATAAATTATCACTAGACAGTTACAACTAAAAATAACAGACAGATTCCAATTTTACTGTTGACATGCTGGTAGCTTAGGTGATATTATCTTTCACTTAAACTCAAAAAAATGAAGCTACTAGACCAAACAGTCTGGTTTTAAACAAAATGACCAGAATCGCTTTGGTTTAAAACCATGTTTGGTCACAGCATTCATAACTAAAACCAGTATTCCAACTGTCAAGTTACTCAAAGCTGATAAGCATACTACAGGCAAACTAGCTCCGTTCCGGACTAAAAATCTCAAAACGGTGCCGATCACGTTACACAGTACTGTGCCATTTGAAAATCGGTCACACTGTTGCGTCAAAGTTGAAATACAGGCTCTAGTTATATATGCTGTGGTTCGTTCTAATTTTTAAAAACTGAGTTAAAATCGATGTTTGGTCTTGACTTTGGTTTAAACTCGGTTTAAAATTGATCTGTAATGTCACTTGTGATTATCAATTAGGTGTTAAACAGAGTTTTGGTTTTAAATGGTTTTTAAAACTAGAGTTTACGTGAGAAACATAGTCACCCACTGGTTTTGTCATTTAGTACGTAATTATCATTAATAGTGCCTTTAAGATACCAACAAGTGCACCAGACAGAAAACCGTGATACACTTGTCCTGCAGCAGTGTCACAGTCATGTGACTGACGTTTTCGACAAACGTATCATCTACTTTTTAGTACTTCTCATCATCAACCTGTATATCAGTTATTGATGCCTATGTTCACCCACACATGCAGAAAGTATCCCAATAAGTTCACTTTGGGGACGAATTGTGACGCTTTGGGATTAAATATGGGCCCAATCTGGCTGGTTATTAAAGGTTGGTTGGTTGGGAGATCAATGTCGCCTTTCAGCACAAAAATAGGCTATATCGGGGCAAGTTCTTGGGTGGAGATTTAGTTCTGCCAGGTTTAGGATGGCCAACGATACAGTAACCTCCTGACCTCATTGCCTTTTTGTTCAGCGACAACCCAAGATGCAAAAGCAAAGTGGAGGCTCATTTAAGTTGTTATGCTAGCACCTGCAACAGGGTGGAAACTAACCAACCACCACACAACCTACTTGTGAGTTCAACGTGGTATCTTGTGTAATTGCTGTTCTTCAGTTCTTATAACATATCAGTGCCTAATGTCTCTTTTTGTATAATATCTTTTCTGTGTTGGTCTGGCTTTGGAGTCCTTCTCTTAAGTAGGACCCAACAGAAGCATCCCGGGAACCTCCCACCCTGCCCTAGCTGGTTATTGAAACGGTCTAAAATAATGCTCATAAGTATTTTGACCAACTTTGGCAAAATTCAACAAAAACTGTTCAAGTCAGAAACTGGACATCTGTAGACAATGCATGTCCACCCCACAATAGCTGGTCCCATAATACGTGAAATGGATTCTAAATAACGTTCCCAAATGGTAACGTCTGCACTTGGGTTTCTGCAGGGCATCACCTCAAGCAGATTTGCCATCTGCAATACCAAATATGATTTCATGACGCCTAAGTGCATTTTTGACTCGCAGTTACTGGTAACATAATGTAACTACGTTCAGTTCACGTTTCAGTTACACAGCTGCTCTTTGTTCACTGCAGTTCTATAGTAAATAATGAAAATATTACAGCTGTATTTTACTATTTATGTCAGCGAATCCTATATTAATAGCAAGAACTTACTAGAACCTGTGCAGATGATGGTACTGTAAATTGTGTACAGGTACTATAATAGGCACACGAGATGTGCCTCACACAAACAAAGGAAAAACAGAACATTGCAATGATCTTCGAAATCTACATTATTATTGCCGAACAAATAAATTGCAAACAAACTGTACAATTACAGTGGCAATAATCAACTTCAAAACTGCAGCAACGGGAAATAGAAACATAGCCAATCACTGTCAAACAGTAAGACAAAAACCTACCAAAACTACTATCAAACTGCATAGTTGTCGATGACTGATCGCATTACGTAACAGTCAAGTGAAGTGAATATATTACGAAAACTAGAGAAATGTGCAGTCGTATCGACATGCAGACCCACGTCGGGGAATCCCGTCCCATCCCCATGCAAAGGTTAAAACTGTAACCAGAGGCTTAGGATTTGACCTTTGACCTCAGGGTCAGTGCATGCCAAGTTCCTACCATGTACTATATGTCTACCAACTTTGGTGCCGATAGCACAATGCGTTTTCCTTTTACTGTACCGACAAATAGTCAGACAGACAGATGCGACAGAACGCCCTACCCCACGCAGGCGGCTATACAGCCGGCGTGGGTAATGAAATTTAGTAAAAGCTACGATGATACGTAGTATGCACATTGGCAAATCAAACCTATCAAATAACAGGCACATTTTAAAAATATATTACACGTGCCAACAACTGCTGCCGTTATGAAACCTACTATCCTGCACTGTATATGGTATGCCGTATGCATATTACCGGCAGTGTAACACTGATCAATAATTGACACTGTCAGAATCAGAAAACGAACTTGTATCTGGGAAGCAGAGAACAGCAAATGCTGACAGCAAGGTTGGCTAGATTGACAGTCTTACATTGCTCTGAATGAGGACAACCTACTGTCACCAGAAGGCGGTTGGTAGGACACTATAGTGTGTACCAGATGCCAACTGCATTGCTGCATCATCTGCTTCTGCATAGCCACTGTGCCGTCACTGACGTATGACATCATGAACATCTAACACAACACAATTTCTACAACAGGTGTTATGCATGAGTCTGGCTAAAATAGCATTTTATATGTCGTCTGTTTGTAATCTAATTGACATAAAAATATCACTTGAACAACAGGTCACTGTTTTTTGCAAAGATCAAAGTCTCAGACCAAAAAACATAGAATATTGTTGATTTTATGTCACTAACTTCTTTTAAACATACGGTTAAACTGGTTGACTTTACTGATTACTTGAAAATTTTAACGGAATAATTAACAATAGGTGGATGTGTAATTTTATTATTAGTCTATAAGTTTGAGTCAAAATTGTTTCACTGTAAATTGCATCATGTGTTGTGTTTGCATTTTATATCTCCTCTAAAACAATCATTCCGTGTAGCCCAGTGGTCAAAGCACTCGGGCGCCTTGTACTCATGAGTAGGGGTTCAAACCTCAGCCAAGGCGCATCCGACTACCAAAGAATTATTTCAAATAATTCCTACACACATGATGAACTGGGAGCTAATCCCAGGCAGGTAAAAGAGGGTTGCCGACGGTGTCCTCTATAAACTGTCACCGTTGCTGACACCTTGATTAGCAGCATTAAGGTTGTTGGCCGCACTGGCGTGAGCTGAAGCAAATGGACTTGACTGGCCTCTGACTAGTGCACTGTGCAGCACACAGCACCAGTCAGAGCTAAGCCAAACAGTAGGCCACGTCTAGAGGGGGCACGCTATAAATACCCAACACCTGTTCATTTATAAGTTCCTACTAACCCCACCTTCCGCACACGTCATGCATACATCAGCACACACCTAACAATTCCGCTCCTCTCCTTGGGCTAGCACACTGGACCATTACGTGGTCTCAGCGCTGAGTTCCAGAAGTAGGCTGGACCTCTGCCCGCAATAAAAAGAAGCCTGCAATCATATATCCGAAATGGCTGAAGCGACAGTTGCCAAATTACGTACGCTGATAGAATATATCAAGTGCTAGCCTAGTGATGACACACTACCACCTAATGTGCGTGGTCAGGGTCACGTGACCTGTTTTTCTTAAATTCTGCCCTCCAATCATATCAATCATATGTGGCTTATCGAATGACACCACTGCCAATGACCTTGAATGTCACTTTTGCTGTTTGAGAACTTTCTGACTCGCTTACCTCGTAAAACACTGCATGAACTTAGTAACAGCACGTCGCACAGTCCTTCTGCAATAGCAGAGTTCCTTGGTGTCTACTTGACTTGTGCTTACGTTTTACTGTTTATATCTTTCACAAGGTAATGGTGAGCGACGCATAGCGTGCCACATACTCATTCAGAATGAGCAACTGGAGCAGGTGCATACATTCCCATACCTTGGGTCCCTGATTACAGAAGATGGCGAGTGTATGACGGAATTCTGTACCAGGATAAATGGGGTAGGTGATCGGGGCATCGCTGCAGAAAATATGGATAAGTCACAGCATATCGATTTCAACAAAGATACGACTAATGAAAGCGCTAGTGTGGCCGAAGCAACGTACGGCTGTGAAACCTGGACACTCAGAAAGAATGAAGAAATACGTCTTCACGCCATTGAGATTAAAAGGCTGAGGAAGACTGCGGGATTCATGGACAGCAAAGAAAACAAATGAGTGGGTTCTTAACAAAGCTGGATTAAAGAGCGAACTGTTAGACACTGTAAAAGCAAGGAAGCTAGCATACTACGGTCACACCATGAGGAAACGAGGGAGTTGCCCGGAGGAACAGATAATGCATACAACAATGCCAGGTGCACACAGGCGAGGAACACCACGCACGGACTGGATGGACAACATCAATATGTGGGCAGGACACCCCATGGAAGAGTAAATCAGAACTGCATGGGTTCCAGTGTATCTGGGACACACTGTAATATAGGCTCGAAGAGAGCATTTCCATCTGCCGTGTTACTTACTTTCAGTTTCCAATTCAGCCTGCTTTTCTTCCATGTTGGAAGCCAGGCAGCTACATCGGCGTACGTGGTTTACCCAATATCGGACATCGAACGACGAACTTTGCCCAAAATGTGGGAAGTACATTCCTTGTACGCGGCGTACAGCCCAGGGGAAAGACTTTTAATTGATTCTAACAGTAAAAATTGAAACTCGACATCCCGTAGAGGGCTATTTTGGCAGCGAGTTTTGGGCGATCTGTAATCATTGCAGAGTTATGACGAAGAAATTTTGTGAGCAATTTTTGCATTTTTTTTGTCAGAAAAACGACCCCTTATGGTAAAATTTTATAAATTCTGTTCCGAAAGTTTTCACCACCTCACCAATCGACATTGTTCTGTTCAAATTTCGTGAAATGTTGCTGACGGGAATCGGCAAAATCGTTAGTTATTTACTGCACCAAAAAACACAAAATTTCGGCTGCCTCTCAAACAGTTGTTACTGCGCAGATCGCGCCCAAAATCTGGCAGGGCCAGCCCCCAACAATGTACTCACACTCACAGTGCTCCACATTTCATCAAAATCAGTTTACTGTCGGTGGAGTTATAGCCGAATGCGTGAAAACGCCATTTTTTGCCCCGTAGACTGTTTTCAATATAGGCTCTTTAGGCCTATAATGACAGTACAGAGATAAATGGAAAAAGTACGTTCATAGTGTGGCCAACCCTCGGATCGAGGACGGCTAAAGAACAGAAAAGAATGTTCTGAAATAAATGATGATAAGGCATTACTAAAGTAGACTACAGAATATTCAGTCACTCAGAACATCAAAACTAACATCTAGCCAAAGCTTACGTTTGGCGACTTTCACAATTCTGAAGAAAATGTGGTCTGCGCCAGTATAGTAGTAAATGTCCAAAGCTATTACTTGACAGTCCATTCAGTCTGGACACAAAGATCTGTTCTCTGAATTAATCAATCATTAGTCATGTAGCTGACAACAGGATTATCTTCACTCTTCACCATGACAGTCATGACTGAGAAAGACATGAAATACAGTAACCATGCAGTCTTGACCAGCAGTCCAGCTCATGCATCACTGGACTGACCAGAGCAGCAAGGCAGCAAGTAGGCTATCTTGAACATACAAGATACTATTTTGGCGATAAACATATAGGTGGGCCCAAAGAACCATGTATGAGAAGGGGGTTTACAATTTAAGATCCCCACCATCACGGGAATGGGCACTTTTGAGGGAGTGTCCACCACATACGAAAGCATTGCGATAGTCAGCTGCATAATGCCTGAATGCTTATGTTAAAAATACACCGATGTAAAGCTCTTGACCTAGGCAGTATACAGGTGTAGTTCGTTAGAAGATCGACATTTGCATTTACAAGAAATTGGTGATTTAAAAGTATGAAAATTCCAAAATGCGCTATAAAGTCCGGCCTGACATCATTGACAAGCAGCGAGCAAGGTCACCAGGCAGAGCAGCGCCGCAGAGGTGCAAGGCACACACTCATCATGTGGACAGGCCAATGGTCACAGACTTGGTGCATCCAATGGTGCAGTGCATTCATTTTCATTTCGCGAGTGCTGCAGTCGCTGTAGATTCCAACCATATGACTGCGTCATCATCCGCTTTGTAGAGTAGATTCAGTCCGCCTTCAAATTTCATCAAAGGACACGTGTCGACAATGTGGTTCATGGTCTGTCGCTAGCCACAATCACAAGAAGGTGATTGAGCTAGGCCCCATTTGTGCAACTTTGCACGACATGGACCTTGGCCCGTTCGGAAACGGTTTAGCAGAGACCATGTACGACGAGGGAGATCAAAACCGGGCTGTCGGATAGTAGGGTCGGTTACAATAGTGTGGTTGAC
>Ga0209363_1002049_pt1 | contig 10303 bp, 5 predicted proteins | sample WorMetexBAHAMAS3_FD_187385 | JGI IMG/M metagenome (GOLD analysis project Ga0209363, IMG submission 187385) | Marine gutless worms symbiont microbial communities from Max Planck institute for Marine Microbiology, Germany - Inanidrilus exumae... | ecosystem: Host-associated > Annelida > Digestive... | reverse complement strand
CCTTAAAGGCATGATGTGACCTGAATTGTGTTGAAAGCGCCGTTAAACCCCAACCAAAACAACCAATTTTTCAATACTTTAAATTATTTGTGATTTGAAATTTGAATTGTGGAGGTTTGATTTGATTTGCTTTCCTGGTGCTTACAGTTGGGATTTGCTGAGAGAGCTTCAATTATTTTAAAGCACAATAATTTGGGATTTTGTAGCTGATTTTATTTGATATTTTCCCGTCACTGCTGAGAACGACATATACATTGGAACAGTGCAGCGTAGTGAAATCCCATCCAAACAAATAATTCCTGCAGACTGTGTTGTCAGCATTGCCATTTTGATGTTGAACTTGTGCTTTGATAGAGATCGGCCGAAGTATGTCTGATTGATTTTACGTGTTTAGGACTTCATTGTTCAACCGTGATGAGGCACAGTTCATTGTGACACTATGTAGTCATCTCAGTGTGTACTTTGGACCAAAGAAGATGCTGAGTAACATTGGCATCATAACGCCATACCAGCGGCAGCGACGGCTGCTAAAAGACCAGCTAGCTCAAAGGTTTCATTTGTCACTGCAATTACTATTAACCTTTCGTGGTTTCCTTGCAGGCATGCACTTGCAGCCATTACTATAAGCCTTTTTCACGTTTCTTAGTGAACAGTCAGTCAGTCAGCTTTGTCTGCTTAGTGCTTAGCAGACATGCTAAACGCCTGATGATCTATTAGGATAAAGCTGCACTGTCAATCTGATCTTATGACAATCAATTTCATGTTATCATTTACAGCGTGATTGAGAAATCCTTGAAAATGTTTTGAAGTTAGTCTTAAATAGTAAAGGAGTACTTGAAAAAGTCCTTGAATTGTAAGCTTTAGTAAGTAGCAGATTCGTAGAAAAAAAGTAACAAATGGTCATTTATGTACTTTGTTACTTGTTGCTACGAGAATATAATATGTTGCAGTGATACAGTAAGTACGAGTATTAGCAGTTTTTGTTGTAATGCTGTTTAATGTCATTTAAGTGAACATATCATGTTTAAAGTTATGGCATTAGAACTAAGATAAACCTTCAGTGACTGTCATTATTTTTACATCGGTTGGTTGTGTGGCACAGTGGTAGAACGTCGGTCTTTGGCTGGCGAACTTTCCCTGTCCTGCGCTCGACCTGCATCTGACGGGTGACCACTTATGTGGGTAAGCCGTCCGCTATAGGTCAACCATCCAGGCCAACTCAGCCTTTCATCCCTTCGGTGTCGATGGGTGAGTAGTAAGCTGCAATTGGATGTCTCTTACCTCAGTTAGAGGTGGCGCCATCTGGTGAACGCTTACGAAGGAAAGACAGGCATGGTGTATTTGCAGGTAAAACTGTGTGATCCATGCCAGCCATGCCTGAGCGCTTTGAGATATACATAGTATATAAAAAGGCGCTCTATATAAATACTCTTCCTTTTTTGCTAAGTCTAAACTAAAAAGATATCACTTAAGAATGGCGAGGTGTGTGAGTAAATACATGATGATTTACAGTTAATCAATATAAAAGTACTTGATTAATCATCTAATTGTTAGTCGTTGCAGCTGTAATATGTTGTTTATGTGTCTAATTGAACATTACTAGAAAACATAGGTAGTTGTATCGACATGCAGACCCACGCCGGCAATGGCCACAGGTGGCACATCACAGGGTTGTGGGATACCGGCTATAGGCATGAACAACCGTTTGCCGTGACGGTTTTCGTAACCATGTGAACATTTTGACCTTTTGACCTCTGGATCATTGCATGCCGAGCGACTGCAATAGAGTATACATGTACCAAGTTTGGTGTTGATAGCTCAAGCCATTTTCGTTTTAGAGGGCAGACATACATACAGACAAACAGACGCAATTGAACGCCCTACCCACGCTGGCGGCTATGCCGGCATGAGTAATAATAATATGCACTGTGGTTCTGTCGTCAGAGAGCCAGCATAAAGGGAGTAGCCCCTCTTACGTTAGGAGTTCTGTTGTCAGTGAAGAACTGATGAGGCCAGGCCTCTGGTTAGGGTTAGTGCTTTGTGTTCTTTGCAGTGTTATGACACTGATAATTGGGTGGCAGGGAGGACATCTCGCCTGTAAATACGTTGTTTCATTACTTCCAGAGATTTCTCTTATGGAACAGGTGGAGGAGGGAGGACCCGACTGGGAATTGGTTGATTCAGATACAACTGGAAGAATAGCTGAGTTGCCATTAAACGGAAGCAGCTGCAGCATAGTAGTAGTAATTTTTACATTTCTGTCTTGCCGTAAGGTTTTATCTTCGGAGGCACTGCAGACTGCATAACTACATGTGTAAGAATTGTTGTAGAAACCTGGATGACATCGAAGTTGGCACAGTTGACGGATTCCAAGGCCGAGAAAAGGACGTCATTATTCTGTCATGTGTCCGAGCCAATCGCAATGGCACCATTGGGTAAGAGAATGAACTGCAGATTTAGTCATCATACGGAAAGCTTTTCTGTGTTGAATTGAATCTATGACAGCTTGATAGTTTGGTTGAACAGACGTCTGCTAGTTCTTGACTGCAGGTTAAAGGTCTCTACCGTCAGCTGGCAGATTGACATAACTGTCATTGGCTTACTGTCATTATCGCTTGCTCACAGCTAATAGCTGTGATTATATCATGGCAGACACAAGATTCCAAGGCAGACTTATTACTCTGCACTGTGTTGATGTGCCATCTGTTATCTTCCTAGATATCGAGAAATGACATCCTACTATTATGCTGTTTTTAGATGGTGAATTTTAATATTGCCATAACATTGTTTTAGCACATTGCATCTTGTGATTGATGTCGTTTGTGCTACTGCTGTTGCAGATACATGTTTGTGATTTCAGTTCATTGTAAACTGTTTCTTAGTAGAATGTCCTAAGACATAAATGAAGCACGTTTCTATGTTTGTTTTTACTTAAATGTCAAAACATGGATGTTTTGATAATTGACAGTTTAAGACCTGGGTTTTTGTGAAGAACCTAAATGTAATCGGGGCGTTTAATAGCTTAGGGCTTTTACAAGGGTATTATAAAGCATAATAGCCCCATACAGGCTCCGGGGTTGTAATGTGCTCTGATTCATTTGTAGATTCCGACGCTATATAAATTGTTTACTTACTTATTACCATACTTGTTTACTTCCTTAAGAATAGGCACATTCTGTTTCACGGCCAGAGGTCGTAAGAGGCATCCAAATCTGGCTTTAGTTTCTGCATTTATTTTGTGTTATACACCGTGTTTCAAAAAAAGTAAGCTGTTGTACATTTTGTTATAACTTTGTCAATTGCTAACCGATTTTATTGAAATTTATCACAAATATAGCTGAAGAAATTTGCCACTTACCTGTGTCCGCACTTTACCTTGAAATGCTTTGAAATGACGTCATTGCTTACGTCATTGTTTACAAACAAACAAAATGGATTTTTCAGACGGTGATCTCTCTATTATAAAGTTCTTTAGAGTAGAAAAGGGTTACGGTGCCAGAAAAATTATCACTGAATGTCTGACAAAGCAGTGGTCACGATCAGCAGTTGAGAAACTGTTAAGAAAAATCGATCGAACAGGTTCAGTCCAGAGACAACTTGGCAGTGGTCGTCCGCGTTCAGCGCGGTGTGTTGAAACTGTCCACGCCGTTGAAGAGCTTGTCTTAATCAGATGTTTTCACATGGTAACGTTTGCGTGTTAATTGTACTTATTTGACATAATTTTGTGACTATTTCTGAGTATTTGGTTGAAACATGTCGAAATATCCATAAAATGTTAATGCATAATGCGTAACAATTGCGAAGATTAGCTGATAATAGCAACTAAAATTTTTACAAGGTAGTGCAGTGACACACACTGGTTTGGTGGGCAACATGTAATGCAGTGTGTTCTAAATTTCTTAAGCTACATTTGTGCCAACATCGGTGAGCAACTGACAAAGTTATAACAAAATGTACAACAGCTTACTTTTTTTGAAACATCGTGTAGTATATTTTATTATGGATGCATGTTTGCTTTTGTTGTGTTAGATTTAGTTTCTCAGTACTAAGCCAAGAGATTGGCTGGGAATAACGTGTCCAAAGTGACCTGTGTTGTGTCACATGGGATGTAAAACGTTATATCTCGAACTCTACAAAACATAATTACTTGATTCCTTTATTATAATGTTATGAAACATTAAGACTGTGTTCACGGTCGATGCCCGGCTTACTTTAATGATGTTTGTTTCCGTTGGTACTGTTGCTGATCAAGCGCATTTGCAATCAGCTGACCGTTATGGTCTACCATTGATTGTCAGAACCACAAACTCTCACGAACAGTTTAAGCTTTGTTTTAAGACTTGGCTCTTTGAGCATGCCTACATGTAGGAAGCGCCTTTGAGAATTACGTTTTAAGGGGCACTGTATAAATGCACAATTTGATTTGACAAAAGTACCGAAATAGTATAGTTTAACATTGTTGAAAACTCCAGCTATTTTCTTTGTAATCTGAATGCATTATTTAACTAGATGGAAAGTACTCTGAGAGAGTACAGCTCCCCGCGAAAGCGACATTTGGGTCTTTTGTGGCCAACACTTGGCAACACTTGCCACAGCTACTATTATAAGTATAAAATGTAAACAATCGCTGGTTTACGTAGTTTTTTGACCGTTACTTCCACATCCCTCTACCGATCGTAACGAAACATGAACTTGGTCTTCTTTTTTCCCCTAGGTAACTAGCCATAAAATTTAGTACAAATCCGTCCACAGTCTTTTTAGTTATCGTGGTCACAGACAGACACAGACAGACACACAAACCAACACCGATAAAAACATACTCCCTCACTTTTGCGGGGAGAACTATCAGCAAGGGCATACAGGCAGTAAAACCGTGAAATGGATGTTGTTGTCAATTATAACATTGAATCTCTATATGTCAGTTACTGTTAACTTTTCCATAAATAAAAGTGAAGTAAAACTGAACTAGAAGATGGACTTTGACACTCCAGCATTGACGTGGATGCCTTGCTGTGGCCTTGACCTTTGACCTCCAGAATGTAATCAGGTCATCAGTAGCGGCTAATGAATATTTCCTGCAAGTTTCATTGAGACTGCTCAAGCTATTCTTGACATATCATGGTAACAAGGTCTGTTCAGACGAACGAACGGATGAACAAACGTATGCGGCGGATGGACAGCCCCTAAACATTGCCTCTGCCGAGGCTGTCTGGTAGCAAATACACAATGAAAAGCAAATGACTATTAAAGCCACTATGTTGTTGAGTGTGCATGTTCAAAAAGCATTTTGTATTGTTTCATTTGCTTGGAGTGTCACGTGCAATGGTGTCTCATTACTGCGTTTGTGAAATTATCCGGTGAGATATTGTATCTGCCACCCATGTAAGCATTTGTTAGTGGGAATTCATAAATAACTGATGTTTGTTTTGCTCTGAATACTTCCAGTCCAATTCAGTCATAAACAGGCTGTAAGAAATGGCTGTACAATTGATGGTTTTATATTATACTGTTGTTTTATTATTTTCAATTTGTAGTTTTCTGGAAGACAGAAGACGGCTCAATGTTTCGCTAACAAGAGCCCGCTATGCTTTGTATATTGTTGGTCATATGCAGACATTATGCAAGGTATGTACAGCGTCCTAATATGCCTGACACGTTAGATACTATATTTCTAAATTGTAAATTAAGAAAACTGATAGACTACCATATTAACAAATAAATTTGCATTAATAACATGATTAATTTCTTTAGCAGTACTAGTGTTGAACTGCATGCCATGCACAGCTGATGAGAACAGCTGCCTGAGAAGAGTTTAATAATAAAATGGTGCTGATGTTTTTTGATACGTCATTGTTTAAACAAGGTGATATAATACATTCACTAATAACAGAATCTTGCAAAACCTGTTATTAGATTGTACTTCATTTGCACTTTGTAGTAGACAGAGCAGCCACTCCACTGGCTCCTCAGTCATATCGTTTTAAGTTTGAAGTTGTAAATGTTCGGACTAAGAAATTTGAGCTCTGTTACATTTAGTGTGTTTACAATAGTTTAGAATGTCGATGCAACTAATAGCAATGCTGTATGCTCGTGTGGCAGGCAAATACTGACTGGTCATCATTAACTAAAGACTCTGCAAAAAGAAATCGTATGGTTACTGTGACATCAATGAGAGATGCAAAACGATTGATTGAAGAAGGTTGCAACAAGAACTAATGATTGTCGTCATCATTGAGAACGTGCTAATTGACCACACGACGCTCCATATAACGCAATTCCACTGGGATCAATGCAGAAGCGCAGCTGACTCTTGTGTTGTGCTTGCAGACGCATAATAATGACAGTCATGCCGAACTCAATGTGCGGCCAATTTTTTAGTTTTAACCACGAGCCGTTCGAAGGACGCACCTAGCAGCTTCCCTTTTACGAGACTCACTTTAATGTTTTTCTTTCACACTCTCGCTCCATTTCAAACTATTTTTTATTTTCCCGGCGGTCGTATAATCTGACCGATGGACTCGGGCATACCCAAGGGATTTGTACCCCCAAAACTGTCGTTTGTTCAGTGCAAAACGATTGATTGAACAAGGTTGCAACAAAAATTAGTGATTGTCATCGTTAGCAACTAAGTTAGCATTTTCACTGAGCAGTCCACAGAAGCGTACAGCAATAGTGATTTGCACCTGCTATTAATTTGTCCAGTCAAAGTTATTTTGTGATTAATAGTTTAATACATGTATGTATTGAAGTTTCTGCAAAGTGTTTGTTGCGAGTTTAACTGAGATACATTCTTTATGTTTTCAGTGGGATGGTAGATTAATACTGTCTGTTGAGCATTATTATTATTGCACTGGCTTCCTGAATGTGATTGTGTGTGATTGTGATTGTACGTATTTACAATCGCATACCGTATTTCCTCTAATAGAAGCCCTCGGCTTCTATTAGAGACCCGGCTTCTATTAGCACCACCCGGTTCACCGATGAACATGACATTATTTCAAACACCAAGATTCTTGGTTTTATATTTATTACTGCAAAGCGAATACCCGGTAGTCCATACCGCCGTTCTGCTAAATGCTAATCACGCAATACGCACGGATGACGCAATGCACCACAGTGCTACGGGGGAATGCGCAACTAGTTCTATGATATTCGTCTTTTAGACCCCCCGGCTTCTGTTAGAGACCCGGCTTGTATTAGAGACCCGGCTTCTATTAGAACAAATGAAGTCTGACTCCCGGCTTGTATTTGAGACCCGGCTTCTATTAGAGGAAATACGGTACTATGTTATTAGTTTTGCAGAGTTACTCTGTTCTTCCAAATGTGAAACATCTGATATGAGTTTGTGAAGCAGGTTGCTAACTGGTTGGGTGCTGTCCTCTCACTCATAGTGAATAGCGTCAACGTACTGTGCATAACCGAGCTGACATCACTTGCTGCAGGACTCTGTCTGAGTCAGTGGATAAAGAAAGTACTGAGGTCCAAGGAGTGCTGTCTAGTGAATGGTAGCAGATGCGGCGTCTGAGCACACAAAAATTTGCGGCAAACACCCTGCAGGATCAATATTGTCTAACACCAGTTCACTTGAGAAGTGGCCAATGAACCGATGTCCTTTGTGTACATAAAGGCCTTATGTGAAGGTTCTGACAGCTAGTCAGTTAATGTTAACCGGTGGTATTGCTGACAAATAACCATGCATGTAATCATGTATACTGTGCCAATGTCATGGCAGCTATTAACCATTGGTGCTTTTTCAGAATGTTTTTCACTACGTGATATTAACATTGAGAATTTGGCATATTGTGCCGTCTTCTAGCATTTTACTTAGCTTTAAACCTGTTACATTGCATAGGCCTACCTTGGAAATTTATAGCAGAAGGATTTGCTGATAGACAGTGAGTCAAATAGGAAATCAAACATAACACCCATTGAAGTACAGTTTACAGGCAGTGTTGTACAGTTACAACCGATCAGTTAATGTTACAACTGGTACCGATCATTAATAGCAAATATATAATGGCCTGATGAATAGAGCAATTCTCAGTGACCTTCAGTGATCTTAAAGGTTATTTCAGCTTCTGCACCTCGTAACTGCAATTTCTCATAGTGATCCTTCGTCTTGCTGCTACAGCTAACTTAAGACGGTGAACATCAAATCTATTTTTGGAGCATTATTGATGCGTAATTGTGATGACTTGCTATAATAACAACATAACCTGCTTATGTAGTGCTTATGTAGAAGGTCCATTAATTTTCAATATGTAGATTTTTTTAATTTGTTGAATATTTAATTCGTGCAGATGATGCAGCTGCATTGAGCAGTGCTATTGGACATGTTGCTTTGTTATACATTATTTGCTTGCACCTTACGTGCTTTAGGGTGGTAATGCTCCCTTATTCATTTGTCGATTTCGGCACTATATAAATTTTTTGTTTGTTTACTTAAACTTTTTCCTTACTTTCTTCCTTCTTGTACTGTCTTCCTTTAGACCCATTCTGTTTCCAGGCTGGAGGTCGTAGGAGGCGACCAAACCTGACTTTAGTTTTTAGGTCGACTCCTCAACAGTTGACCTAATAAAGCTGGTCTAAAAATGTCTGTCCGTCCGTCCGTACGTGCGTGCATACGCACGTACGTACGTGCGTGCGTGCGTACTTACGTCCGTCTGTTCATAAAAAGTTTCTTCGATTTCAATGAAATTTGGCATGTAGGTAGAGGTCGACGAGTGATGCACGAAGGTAATGCAGTATGACCCGATCAAAAATGTCAAGGTCAAGAGCCCTTCAAAGTTGGAAATCCGGCCATTTTCAACAGCTATCTCCTCTGACATTTACAATGGGAGCTGGCAACTGACCACAGATTCTTAAACTAGGGCACAATACCTAAATTTTATTGTTGATGTGTGTTTGCTTTTGTTGTGTTTGATTTAATTCTCAGTACTAAGGCAAGAGATCGGCTGGAAAGAACGTCTCTGAAATGACCTATTTTGTGTCGGGTGGGACGTAAATCCTTAATCAATCAATCACTAAACATTGTGTGAAACTTTATCATCTGTTATTACTTGCTGTGTGCACTGATGTCAGAGGTTCAGAGCATTTGTGTTGCTGTATTGTTTTTAAGTAGTCATGCCCATTGCCTTGGGTGGACAAAGTCAAAAACTTTATTATCAAAATCACAAGTTTTGAATTAGTTTTGTGATATTGGCTTGCAGCATTCAGCGTTGCCCAGTAACTTGGTAGCCATAAAACGTGCACATTTCAATACACCGTGACCATGATGATGCAACAATTCAAGAAAAAGTGAAATGATTTTCATCAAAATGTTTGGACAGCTCATAAGACTACAGATTAAGATGCGGTTGTTATACACTGGTTAAAGGTTCTTTGTAAATTAGCTCAGTTTTATTACACATAAAGAACGTTACTTCGATCAGTTCAGTTTGTAGAGCAGCCTATGAGGCACGGAGGCTCGTGCCTGCTCGGAATTTCGGGTCCGGACTCCGGAGACTGGAGGCACGCTGTGGTGCGTGCCTCCCCAGAATTTTTGCCGTCCATTGATGTTAAACCTCAAGTCTAAACCACGGACTCTTGCCAAAATTGCCAAATCACTGTAGGCTACTGCATTCTGTTTTTTGTTCTTGTTTGACGTAACGTAAACTATTGTATTGCGGGCGTCAAGAGCTACCGTTGAGCGCTGTTTCAGCTGTCTTCGTTGGTCTGAATGAAGTACGGTTTGCAGTCCACCAAGTGAAGGTCGATGATCTGGACCCGAATGCTATTCGAGCACAATTTTGTGGCAAAGAACGACCTCAGAAGGAAATATTTGGCAATTTCGGTTTTAGTGAGTGACAGTTTGTGGCGGAGGTTGACTGAGTGCTTTAAACCGATTTCTGAGTCTCTTTGTGCGACTACGGTAAAACAGTAAACTTTTAACAACATGACTAGCTAGGACTTAGTTGGGAGTTTAACGCGTCCCGCGTCCCCTTTCAGCGCAAATATGGCTGTATGAGAGAAAGAATAGCTAGGAATGACAGTAAACTAAACAAGAGTAGCCCTATAGCTGATTTTTGATAAGAGCTTTTACTATACGTTAATGGCTTTATCCTTCTTGGTGTATGCTTGTTAGGCCTAATTTGCTGTTGATGTTAAGGAGGCCTAAGCTGTTAATAATAAGCACTGAAACAGAGCCGCATTAAGGCTAGTACGGGCCCGGGTGCTGTGCCAAATGCGGGCCCCTTACAGTTAACCAGCTAACTGGCTAACTGCTTATTGGCGCTTTTTGCTGCACCGTGAGATTAGCGTTAAC
>Ga0209363_1002048_pt1 | contig 10304 bp, 7 predicted proteins | sample WorMetexBAHAMAS3_FD_187385 | JGI IMG/M metagenome (GOLD analysis project Ga0209363, IMG submission 187385) | Marine gutless worms symbiont microbial communities from Max Planck institute for Marine Microbiology, Germany - Inanidrilus exumae... | ecosystem: Host-associated > Annelida > Digestive... | reverse complement strand
AGGGTTATATTTCACCTATTTGTGGAGAAGCCCCCACTGAAGCGATGTACATGAAAATTTGTGTAGTGGGTGATGTTCTCGACGTAATCACGTGTGCCGAGTTTCAAAATGAAATTTTTACGGGTTACGATTTTACGGGGGTCGAATTTTCCATTTTGTCTAATGATTTTGAATGGGCCTTACAACAGTGCAGCGCTACTGCGCTGCCTGTGATACAACTACAGTCCTGTGTACCTAAAGACCAATCTTCAACTGACGATTAATTTGTTTAAATTTAAAAATATTCACAACAGAAATATTTACGACACTGCCTACTGAAAACTGAATTGGTCATCGCAAAATCACTAGTAAAACAAAGTTCGTATGCACACACTAATATATGCACACACCCCTGTATACAAGTATACATGCACTGTTTTTGTGCTATTCGCCAGATGAATTCCATTAGCCGATGAATCAGTGGGTTTAACTGTCTGAAATTCTCTGACAGCAGACCTCCGAACTTCATCGCTAACTGTTGCATCGTTTGCCAAGCCTCACAGACATTTGTTTGGTTGCTCAAATTAGCGCATCTGAATCTATACGATGACTAAAGAGGTCGGTAAAGCAGAGTAATGAGACTCAACGTACAACAGTTGAACTCATCAGTGCCATCAGGACAGTGATATTCTCTGTCACAACGATATCTCTGTTCAATGCACGTTCCGTCGTCGCATCTGAACTCATCAGCTGTGCACTCTCTCGGTGGAGGTCTTGTTGGAGCCGCTGTCCACATAAAGCCGGTGTAGCATTATCAATAATTTCATCTTAATCACTGACACGGCAAAGAGAAAGAAAAACGCAGTACGAAAATCGCTGTTAAAAGAGTGAATTAAAGTGAAACGATTTAGACTCAACGTACGGCAGTCGAACTCATCAGTGCCGTCAGGACAGTGATATTCAGTCCAGTCACAGCGCTGAGACAATGGAATACACGTCCCATCACCGCACGTGAACTCATCGCTGCTACACTTGTCATCCGGAGCCTCAGTTGTACGATCCACTGCTCACCACACGACATAACGTATTTCAGTTGTACGTTACTTGAGATGTGACTATTGAGTGTGTAAAAACTGGCACATCTAGCTCGTTTGGTCCTCAATCACTGCAGTCACTCAGGCTAATTCACATTAAGGTATGTACAGTTCTATGTACTTAAAGGCAAATCTTAGACTAACCATTAATTTATTTAAATGTCAAAATATTCACAACATCTTGGTTGTGAATATTTTGAAATTTTACCTCACTCGTGGTTGCCTTCGTTATCGCAAAGTCGGCTGGGGCCGTTGCATCACCCCAGAATGATATCGACGGATAGCACATAGATCAGCAGGTGGGAACTTCTTATTAGAGCGAATCTGATCCAGCCACTTGCTTCTTGGGCGATCTTGGGACGTTTTCAAGTGCGATCAGGAAGACGTCCGAGAGAGATGTCGATATGGCGCTGAAGAGGCCGTTGTTGGGTGTCCTTCCCAAGCCTGGCTACCTGACCTACCTGACAGGCTGTTGCACCTTCTGATAATTAGATCCATGAGTGGCACCAGCCCGGTACGCTCAGCTATCTCGGTGTTACGGATACGGTCATATCATCGTATCCCAAGGATATGCCTCTGGCATTTCTTGTGGAAGGATTCAGGCTCTTGGTGTTAGAGGCAAGTAGAGTCCACGTCTTGGATGCATATAAAAGGACGGATAAGTTAAGTGTTTGGTAAATACGAAATTTTGTAGACAGTGATATGCGTTTATCAGTCCAAACCCTTCGAGGGACGGACATGACTGAAGTAAGTAAGTAAGTAAGTGTTTTTTCTAAGGCGCCGCATATCAAAATCACAGATCGCCGTATTCATGCTATGCTTCCCGAAATAGTGACCCTTCAACTGTCGTCTGAACAGTCTGTATGTGATGTCGAGATTGCGTAGCTGGACCGGAAGTGAGTTCCACAGCACAGGCGAGGTCCAGCGGCTGCAAAAGATCTGTTGCCGTTGCGGCACCATGTCGAAATCCCCAGAGCACGGCTGAGAGAATAGGCCAACTTTCTGGCCTCAACACTGACAAGAACCGACAAAAACTAAAGAAACATTCGCTTTATTGCATAAACACAACAACAAGCCCAGAGGCGCCAACAACAGGTGCAAGATAAATATGCAAGGCCAATGCGTCGTTTTGTCAGATCGGCAATATCCATCAGATGATTGCACGGAACCAAGATATATGAAGTCATCCGCAGGTTCAACTATATGCTATATCTCCAATGAACATGGGGACGGTGGGTAGTTGGTTTCCGGTTCTCAGATTTTGCTGACTGAAAACTGAACTGGTCACATCATAACATTCACTCCGTTAAATACCGTTATGATGTGACGTCAGACACAACGTCAAAAAAATAAAAAGATTAATGTCGAACGTTGAGTTCCGTCTGTTGAATAATAATACATAAATGAACTTTAATTCTTGAGAACGAGAACCAGTTGTGTTATCAGTTGGTTGTAAAGAGATAAAAGTATATATCATAACCACTGGTCCTGCGATATAAATTATCTCTTTACAACAAACTGAGCACAGAACTGGCTCTTGTTCTCAAATACTAATGTTAATTTGTCTATTATTATTCAACAGACGGTACTCAACGTTCGACATTTCTACCCTTTTTTATTTGATCCGTTACTTTGTCACATAGAACACACTGAAAGCTGACTATCCGACATCATCAGCAGGTTCAGAAGTCGACATCTTCTCCGGTTGAATTGGACGCTGTTTAAAATAACAGTGGAAGTGAAGCTTACTTGTCTGATTTAAAGTAGCAACGAAATGCCATTGTGTAACGTCTGAGGTGACTTTTATCTGGAAAGACTATTTGCTATATCTACATCGTCTACGCATACGTATACCCCGTTACTACGAGCCATATATTCAAGAACGGTTTGGTTTTGTATATGAAACATTTGTATTAGTATAAATACTGTACAATGAGGCAATGGGACGTACGGCAGTTGATCTCGTCGGTGCCGTCAGGACAATGATATTCACGGTCACAGCGATATCTCTGTTCAATGCACGTTCCGTCGTCGCATCTGAACTCATCAGCTGTGCACTCTCTGGGTGGAGGTCTTGTTGGAACCGCTGTCCACATAAAGCCAATGGAGCCTTATTAACAATTTCATTGTATTCACACATACAACAAAGAAGAAAGTAGGCAATAAAAACGCAATGTGAAAATAATTGCTGTTAAAAGTGTATTGGATAGCGAGGCAATTTAGACTCAACGTACGACAGTCGAACTCATCGGTGCCGTCAGGACAGTGATATTCAGTCCAGTCACAGCGCTGAGACAATGGAATACACGTCCCATCACCGCACGTGAACTCATCGCTGCTGCACTTGTCAGCTGGAGCCTCAGTCGTACGAACCACTGCTCATCGCACAACACAGATTATTCTTTCAGCTATATGCATTACGCAACTGTTAAGTATGTAAAAAGCAGATCATCCACGTTTGGTTCTCAGTCACTGCAGTCACTCAGGCTAACTCGCAACCAATTATTCTTAGCGTAACCATTATTTTATTTAAACTTCAGAATATTCACAACCAAGATGTTTGTAACACTACTGACCGAAAATTGAACTGGTCATTGCAAAGTCACAAGTAAAACGAAGTATGCAGTGCACACAGTAACTTGCACACACCCCTGTGTACACGTATAGGCCTACATGTAAAGTTTTAGTGCCATTTGCCAGATGCACTCAGGTAGCTGGTGGCCTTGATTTTTCCTCCACTTGCTCCGAAAGACAACCTCATGGGATAGTTGGCACTGGTTTGTACAGCCATCCGGTCATCCGTCACGGATCCAACAGTATTAAAGCACTGAAGAGAATGCATGTATGTGTGTAAAAGTAACAGTAACTGATATATTTTGTATTGTGCCCCCTATTGTGCTCATCCCATTCGTGGAAAACGGTGTGGGTGGCAGGTAAAACTGCGTGATCCCTTGTTAACACGTGCCACTCCTGAGCGCACTAGGCCTATAGGTGTTTGCGAAATGCGCTAGGCCTATACAAATGTTTACTTTACTTTACTTTACTTTACTTTTCTTATACAGAGCTCCGCTTCGCGCTGGGACTGCAAACATAGGATATATAAGACCATATCGTGTTAGCCAGTTGGACCTAGATTTTACTGCATACATGACAGAGTATGCTGAAATAAGTAGAAAGTTTTAACACACCGCAGTCGAGCTCGTCGGATCCATCAGAGCAGTCAGAGATTCCATCGCAGCGAAGTGACACGTCAATACAAGTGTTGTCTGCGCAGCGGAATTCTGTTGGTTGACAGCCGGTCGGCGGAACCGTAGTGACATCTGTTCATTACCAACAGTACGTTTCTGGACATTCGCTATAGCAGTGCTTACATTTGTGCCATAGATCATCAGCACGTCACCGTATCAGAAGTGGCAGGAGAATAACATAGGCTATTAGCACCGCAGCACATTTCATCCATCCTGTGACCGCGTTAGCGGATAAGCGTATCCGCAATGCATCATGTAGAGATACCATCACCCCCGGTGAGCCGGGCTTGACTGAAAATGAACAAACCTCGCAAATCAAATGCCACAACCAAAAGCCAAGACGAAAAATAATAGTATACGGTCTTAACGTCAGAGACGTTCATTGCAGTTTATCAACGGTCAGCATGTAATGAATGGTTCTTGTTACACTGCTGTGAGGTATATGTACAATGTATCGTGCGTTTATGAAAGTACTTCTGCTGTGTAGTAACTAGCAAATCAACTCGAGCCATGAGTAGGGAGATTACCCATTAGCGATGTTACAGCCTACGTATTGCTTCAATGATAGGTTATTTGAGACCATATATATTTTGCAACATATCAGGTGACAAATATCTACAGTATCTTCTTCAGTGGCGCATCCAGGAGGGGATGCATGTACCCTCGTCGTAGGTGAAAGAATTTTTACCCGCGGGACGCTATGCAGCGCGTTAATTACTATCGTCGTGTTTCCGTCTGTCTCTCTGTCTGTCCGTCTGTCATAAGCCGGCACTGTACCAAAACGGCTAAATATAGGATCACGCAAACAACGCCATAGAGGTGTGATGATGTGCTGACTGTGCTAATGGATCCGACTCTGGTTTTCTAATGTCGAAGATCGCGGCAAAATGACACCGGGGTCACCCCCAAAGCGGGCGCCAAATAGAGCTGAGGTAGGTTGAAAGCGGCGATTTTCGACTAATATCTTGCTATATCTCAGAAACGTTGCAAGACATGGGTTGGTTGGTTAGAGTTTAACGGCGCTTTCAACACAATTTAGGTCATATCGCGCCCGTACCCCCTTTTGCCCTTTTTATAAAATTCTGGCTACGCCCCTGATCTTCTTTACTTGGTGATTAGCGTGTGCATACAAAAAGCCGCGCCACCAGGTACTTTTATACACAAAATTCAGGTCCGTTTTTCTTCACGTCGGCCACCCAGTCGGTGCAGGGGCGTACTTGGTTTTTCCAATTGCCCTTTCAATTCTAGCAAAAAAAGAGAAATTTTCTCTGATGACCTTGAAGTATGACCTATGAATCTGACCAACGAACTCGTCTTTCATAGCGTGAAGTTCAACCACAATGCCACATATGTATACCTGAAAGGCCATATAGTTCGAAAATTATCATTCAGACACATTCGGAGGCTTCGCGACTATGTGCTATATGGATTCACGCTTGACATTGACATTGACTGATAGACAGACACACAGACTCAGCCGACCGAGTGCTCTATATACGGCCACAGAGATATCTGTAAAGACTGAAAGAGAGCAAGGCAATAAGACTTAACGTACGGCAGTCAGTCTCATCAGTGCCATCAGGACAATGATATTCACGGTCACAACGATATCTCTGTTCAATGCACGTTCCATCGTCGCATCTGAACTCATCAGCTGTGCACTCCCTGGGTGGAGGTCTTGTTGGAAGTGCTGTCCACATAAACCCAATGCGGCATTGTTAACAGTTTTATTGTATTTACAAATACACCAAAGAAGGAAGTAGGCAATGAAAAACACAATGTGAAAATCGCTGTGAATAGCGTGCATGACAGTGAAGCAATTTAGACTCAACGTACGACAGTCGAACTCATCGGTGCCGTCAGGACAGTGATATTCAGTCCAGTCACAGCGCTGAGACAATGGAATACACGTCCCATCACCGCACGTGAATTCATCGCTGCTGCACATGTCAGCTGGAGCCTCAGTTGTACGATCCACTGCTCATCGCACAACACAACGTGTTGTATTTCAGCTGTATGTTAAGTGACTGGTGAGATGTGACTAGTGAACCGGAACATCTACGTTTAGTCCTCAGTCACTGCAGTCACTCTGGCTAGCTCACAACCAATTTTTAACATACAACTATAGTTCTATGTACTTAAAGGCCATTAATTCGTTCGTTCGTTCGTTCGTCCGTTCGTTCATGGCGGGCGGGCGTCCCGCCTACTATGGACCCCAGCGCTGAGACCTTATTTATTTATTACACCAGAAGGTAGCGACAAAATGCAAACACAAAACACATAAGATACACACATAGCAAAAAATATCATACAGCAATACAACAATAGGACAAAATAAGCGCAATCTAGATATGAACAGTTTCTGTAAAAGACTTCCAGACAGCAACGACTTATATCGGTCCAATGCGCCAGTCCAGGGACAAGAGGGGAATTGGTATAAATGTGTGTGGAGTATGTGCACGATACCTGTGTTGCCCTACCTGTGGCCGTGGCTTACGGTCATCCTCTGACGACAGAACGATATGTTATGTACTTCGAGTTTTGCAAATAACGTCATTTTTTACATAATGGAGTCAATCGGTCAGAATCAAAGACGATGTTTCGTAGAGTTCGCCAGGTGGCACCACTGGGGCGACATTGCTGTCCATGTTTGCATGCTTGCTACGTTTTGTAACTATAGAACGCAAGAAGTGTTATAAGCAGGCGCTCTTTGACAACCGATACAAAATCACATCCTATCAGGGCTCCGCCCGGACCCCAGTCGTGGAGCTTACGACGTTTCCCTAGACCTGTTACTCAAACGAGGATGGGCACACCGCTCCCCATTCCTAACATTACAGCTTCTTGTTGTCAGTGTTTTCGGTGCGTCACCTTACCCTTATACAGACCCACAATTCGCACCCTACCAGCGTGCCTCGCCACTTCATCGCCTGTTGTGCTGTCCTGGTATATTACAAGATTTACAACGCATTACGATAGTGAGACAATGAAGTGATTGTTCATTAAAAATAAAAAAGAAAATAGTTGTACGCGTACTAAGCAACGCGGTTTACGAGGCCGGTGCGTGGTACTTGGGTAGCCTATAAGTACGTGGTGCTGTTGGAACTAGAAAAGCCGTCACTCAAGATCACATCGACCACTTGTGGCTGGTGTTACTTATTTTTAGTTTTCAATTAAGGACTGTTTTTCTTTCACGTCAGCCAATTTCACTTTAATGAAAAAGGAACATTTTTCACATGACCTTAAACTTTAAGTTATGACCTAAACCTACAAAATTAACCTTCATAGGGTCAAGTTGAACAGTAATGCCAAAGATCTACCTCACAGGTCATTCAGTTTGAAATTTATCGTCCAGACACACAAACACACACTCAGACAGACACACACAGTCGACCGACTGCTCTACACGGCCACTAAAGACGTCGGTAAAGCCTGTAGGACAGCGAAGTAATCAGACTCAACGTACGGCAATGGAACTCATCAGTGCCGTCAGGACAATGATATTCACGGTCACAACGATATCTCTCTTCGATGCACGTTCCATCATCGCATCTGAACTCATCAGCTGTGCACTCTCTGGGTGGAGGTCTTGTTGGAGCCGCTGTCAGCATAAAGCCAATGAAGCTTTATTAACAGTTTCATTGTATCCACATATGTAACAAACAGGAAAAAAGATTGCATCACAGAGTTTCGCTTCGCGTTTTGGGCTATAATAAGTAGGATATAGCGGCATATCGTGTTAGCCATCTGGACCTAGATTTGATTGTATAGTGTATACATGCCACCGCAGTGAATTAAGTAGAACGTTTCATCGTACACAGCCACATACCACAATCGAACTCGTCGGATCCATCAGCGCAGTCAGAGATTCCATCGCAATGAAATGATACATCGATACAACTGTTGTCTGCGCAGCGGAATTCTGTTGGTTGACAGCCGGTCGGCGGAACCGCAGTGATATCTGTTCAGTACCAACAGTACGTTTCTGGACTTTCGCTATAGCAGTGCTTACATTTGTGCATAAGCGATACCATCAGCACGTCACAGAATCAGAACTTGGCCGGTGAATAGCATGGGCTATTAGCACTGTAGCACATCCTGTGACCGCGTTAGTGGATCAGCATATCCGCAATGAGTCATGCCATGTAGACACACCATCACCCTTCCCCCAGGTTAACCGGTCTTTGATGAAAATGAACGGATCTCGCAAATCAGGGACCACAACCATATCACTGACAAAGCCAAAACGAAACATAATAGCATGAGGTTTTAATGATGAAGACGTTCAATGCAGTTTATCAACGGTCAGCATGTAATGGCTATTGTTACTTTGCTGTAAGGTATGTACATTGTAACATGCATTCATAAAAATACGTCTGCTGTGTAGTAACTGACTAGCAAACCAAGTCGAGCCGTGTGTAGCGAGATTACCTATTAGCAATGCCTACGTATTGCTTGAATGATAGATTAGTTAAGATCATGCATATTTTGCAAACATATCAGGTGACAAATACCTACTCTATCTTCTTCACGTCGCAGCCAGAGGGGGGCATGGGTGCATGTCCCCTCGTCATAAATAAAAGAATTTTGGCAAATCATAGTGAAACCCGAACATAGCGAACAGTGTTTACAGATCAGCAACTGAAAACTGTATTATGACGTAAACGTATTAAAATACATCAGCATTTCATTATATGTGTAGTTTCATCTATTCCTTCAGTCTCATTTTCCACTGATATCCCTGGTTTCTGGGGCTACGCCTCCACATCCCCCGGAGCTCTGCCCTGAACCCTGCTCCCGCAGACCTCCTTTTTGCCCACTTTAACAAAATTCTTGGTACGCCCGGATCTTCTTTGCTTGGTGACATAACTGGGCGGTGTGTGCATACAAAATGCAGCGCCATCAGGTACGTTTATACACAAATTCAGGTCCGTTTTCCTTGTTGTCGACCGGAGTTGTATCAAAAAGGCTGGTGTACCTTGCTTTTTCCAATTGTGCTATCACATACCGAGAAAAGTAGGCTTACATTTTTTCTCCTATGACCTTGAACTATGACCTATGAATTTGAACTCGTCCTTCATAGGGTCAAGTTCAACCAGAATGCCACATATCTGTCTCAAAGGCCATACAGTTCGAAAATTATCATTCAGACACATTCGGAGGCTTCGCGACTATGAGCTATATGGATTCACGATTGACATTGACATTGACAGATAGACAGATACACAAACTCAGCCGACCGAGTGCTCTATACGGCCACAAAGATATCGGTAAAGACTGAAAGAGAGCAAGGCAACAAGACTTAACGTACGGCAGTCAGTCTCATCAGTGCCATCAGGACAATGATATTCACGGTCACAACGATATCTCTGTTCAATGCACGTTCCGTCGTCGCATCTGAACTCATCAGCTGTGCACTCTCTCGGTGGAGGTCTTGTTGGAACCGCTGTCAACATAAACCCAATGCGGCATTGTTAACAATTTCTTTGTATTAACAAATACAACAAAGAAGGCTTGCAATGAAAAACGCAGTGAGAAAATAGCTGTGAAAAGCGTGCATGACAGTGAAACAATTTAGACTCAACGTACGGCAGTCGAACTCATCGGTGCCGTCAGGACAGTGATACTCAGTCCAGTCACAGCGCTGAGACAGTGGAATACACGTCCCATCACCGCACGTAAATTCATCGCTGCTACACTTGTCATCCGGAGCCTCAGTTGTACGATCCACTGATCACAACAAAACATAACGTATTGTACATCAGCTGTACATTGCGTGACTGGTGAGTGTGTAAAAACCAGCACATCCATGTTTAGTCTGCAGTCACTGAAGTCACTCAGGCTAACTTGCAACCAATTCTTCACATAAATGTAAAAACTGTCGTTTTGTAACAACGTGTAAGGCCGATAACTGACACATATAAAACAGCAAAAATTCTTTTTGGCACGTCAAGGGCAGTGGATATAATACACAGTTCTTATT
>Ga0209363_1002047_pt1 | contig 10304 bp, 10 predicted proteins | sample WorMetexBAHAMAS3_FD_187385 | JGI IMG/M metagenome (GOLD analysis project Ga0209363, IMG submission 187385) | Marine gutless worms symbiont microbial communities from Max Planck institute for Marine Microbiology, Germany - Inanidrilus exumae... | ecosystem: Host-associated > Annelida > Digestive... | reverse complement strand
AGTCAGTTGCAACTTATTCCTGTATTTCGGGTTCAGTCGTTCTGATTTTTATTGTGTCTATCTTTTGTGTGTTTTTAGCTTATTAGGCCTATGGACTTTTGTCTGAATTAAAGTTTTATGTATGTACTACTCTTAACATGCCTAACATTGAACACAACGTGGTTACTGTAGAATGCATTATATCTTTTCACCGTACAGTTTTTTGTGGCTTGCAGAGTAATTTCATACATGTAACATAACGCAGCAAGGCCTGTTACATCTATTAAAACAAATTATGATGGCAGGTTTGCACGCTAAGCCATGACAAACAAGAATATCACCGGTAATCGCTCAACGTGCTGTCAAGGTACAAAGTGTAAAACATACAAAATTATCAGCATCGCTTAACTGCATGTCACGTCGATCTAGAGGCCAAAAAAAGTTTGATCTCCACCGGTCTTGAAAGCAAAATTTTAGTCCCAGTCCTGACATTCTCTTCTAACATCACTGGTCAATGCATGCTGTCGCACTGGATGTACACATTCTCAACTGTTTCAATACACAATGACTCTGGCATATTGAGTAAGTGTCGTGAGCGTGCCCATCCTATTCTTCGGCTTTCTTCTGTAACACAAGATGACTGTCCCAGTTTTGAGATGAACATTGATTAAGTGAAAAATATTCACAGATGTTTATTCAAGGACTATTTAAAAACTCATGCTTTATGGAAATAACTTGGGTAAAAAAAGAAAAATAAGGGAATCAGAATAATGTGCAAAATCACTAAATATAAAGGTAAGGCAAATTTAATGGGTCTTACCATTATGAAGTAGTCTTTCATTTTAACATTTAAAAACTATTTGTACTTAGTCCAACTGGATCAGCCACAAAACAATACCAGCATCACTCAGACATCTGCAGTAATTTAACACTAAGCACTGACCCAAATTCCTGGGGCAAAAGACAACAAAGCTAAATAAACAATGATTAGATTATGTCATAAACGTTCTGCACAATGACTTTCTGCTGTAACACACTCACGCATGTTAAGTTTCCAGCAAAACTTTATGAACAAATAACGTCATAAAATGCTATTCTGCAGATAAAAACTTTCGTTTCTTTGCAGTCCTCAAGTATCGTGCATGATGCCATTCGACGTCTGCACTCACCTCATTTTCCAGTGTGCCGAGTATGATCTTGTACACTGTAATACACAACACTGCAAATAAACATCAGCTAATAGTTCACAATAAACAAACAACAACAAGTATCTGTAACGTGTCAAAAATCGTGAAATGAATTGGGAGTGTTGGCACAAGGTGACTAGATGGCAAAAGCAGACAGGAAGAAACGGGATTTCAGTCGACATTTACAGGTTGACACTTTATCTATAGATCAATTGTGTACAGGTAGATACTTCCAGGTAGATGGTGTGAAAACAGAGAAGGCCTGTGAGGTAAAAAAAATACCTGTAATGCCGTATGGTCTGGTCAGAAGATTAGTGTTAGAAGAATGTAAGGACTGTTTCAGTCTTTGCACCATCTCTGCTAACTGTTTATCAAAACTACTGCACGAGTGACTAATAATGACTGCCTTACACTTTCACAAATATTAACAAGGCAATTGTAGATATCAGACTTCGCCCGCGCTGTGCAATCCCCAGAGCGCCCCCTTCGCAGCCGATTGGGTGCATCACGTGCGCCCAGAAATTTTTGAAGATACTATTTGCATTAGCCTGGCATACTGAATGATCCCTTCTGTTGCATGACGTTATTGGCGATTAAATAATACCATTTTGCAGTGAACGCGGCAGCGACGCTGCAGCAAAGATTGCTAATGCTTTTGAATGGCCCAGACAACCCCCGAAAATTGCTCATTCTCCTTAGGGATCTGCCCATTCTCCTTAGGGATCTGCATCCCCATCTAATACTGAACACAGTTTTACAAATGCGATGCTATGGCACTTTTACTGAATGATACAAATGCTCACCCAAGCGACCCACCCTCTGGCTATGTACCCAGTGACAACTGTACAAATGAGGGTAGTAGACTAGATATTAACGAAAGTGCTAAGGTACTAAAATACATCGGAGACAGACAAATCTCACGGCAAGATGGAACTAGGATGGCAAACTCTCTTGAGGTTGAATAAAATGCTTCAGTGTTCCCAATAAATATCAGAGTAAGATATTATATCTTCCTTCTCTTGTTTTAACCGCCATTTTCCAGGTAAACTTGGGCAAGGTGGTTCACATCCTCGTTTCCTTCTTCCAACTGTTCTGGAACAGAATCTTTGTGGACAAGTGGCACAGGTTTTTGATTGGCCAAATGCCATTCTTGTCATCCAATCAACAGTGTCAAAGTAATAAAGGGATAGTAAGGTATGTACGTTACCTCAAAGTTAATGTAAGGAGTAAAACATAAAAACATACAAAATAGTTCAAAGCGTGGTCCAATTTCTTTCAGTTCAATGCGACCATCAATCGACTTGTAGATATGATGCCTTCATAAAAAACGTCAATCCCAAGTAACTGTTACTGTTACAAAAACATGAACTCACATTTAACTGCAAACACTGCAAAATATAATTAGCTATCTAACTAAACACCATAACTTATTACTGGCCCGCCTAATGGGCCAGTATTGTTTTGCTCACTGGCGTCTGTCCGACTCTGTCGTCATCCTGTGTAATCCTGCCGGCAGGCGGGCAAGCGGGCCGGCCACCGGGTGTGGCCAGTCGGTCGCCGTTGGGCAGTGCGCTTGGGCGGCTGACACTGCACAGCGGGCCAGTACAGTTACGTTCCATTAGGGCGACACCTTGTTCCATCTGCCAAGGAAAGTGAGACAAATAATATAAGCACAAAATAATTACCAAATTTACAGAATACCAGAAGATGAAGATAATAAATAACTAAAAAGCCCGGCGATCCTGCAGAATCGTGGTCCCAAATTTTATACCTCATGGAATTCCATGGACCATTTCACAAGCAAAATTTTCCACGAAAACTGCATGGGATTCCATGTGAAGTACTCCATAAATTTCCAGGTAGCCCCGTGGAGTATTTCACACGGAATTGCATGGAGTTTCCATGTGAAATACGCTATGAATTTCTGTGGAACTCCGTGGATTATTTCACATAGAATCCCATGGGGTTTCTATGGAAAATTTCACATGTCAAATACTCCATGGAATTCCATGAGGTATCAAACTGGGACCGTGATTCTGCACGATCGCCGAAATCCCTCACCTAACGTCACACTGACCTCTTTAGCACAAATAACGTCACAGACGACCAAAAACTGTCAATGCCATATCTTCTCATTATTGCTGACGGTCTTGAGCTTCACATGCCATTTAGTTCAAAAGCTGTTGTTCACAAACTTACCAGACCAATTCTCTAACTGGACCACCCAAGTGGTCAGCAATCAGCAACAGCAGACATACAAAAAAACAGAAAAAACTAAAACACTGGCTCACCGAAATGAGATGTAATCGTCTGTGTTTGCAAAGGTGACAACTCTGCGACTATCTTCTTTTGGCACAGGAAACAGGTATTTCAAAATATTCTTTGCCTGAAACATTTAACACACAACTAGGCACTGTCAAACTTCATCATTAACCAACAGTTATTATCTGTACATCACATTAACTACTATAATTATTTTAATTAATTTATTATATGACTGCCTGTACACTGGGATCAGCTACTGGCCCAAAGCTCGGTACAAGTATGGGAAGTCTTTTTCTTTAAAAAAAATTATATTTACTAGCCAAATGAAGCATTAAATACACGTTGTATGCATAATGTTGGTAACAAACAAACAAGGCAATTCTAGACAGCAAACTTCGCCCCGGTGCCATCACCTGGCAAACTTGGCCAAACATAACGCTGTTGCTTGACCTGCTGGCAACAGCCAACTGGTACTGCCATCTGGCAAATTTGACGAAACAACGGAAACAACATTGTCTTTGATTCTGCCCCACTGGACCCATTGTGTGAGACCATGATGCCATCCACACAACCAGCAGTAAATGTCGGACTGCACTGTCATCAAAGGAGAACCAAGCGACCAAGCCATGGCCACAGTTAACATGTACAGAAAATTTCGTGAAGTTTGGACATGCAGTTTTTGAGACGTGTAAGCGGACAGACAGACATACTGACTGCAATGCTTTGCACTCCTTCCAAGAGCAAAATAACTAGTTCCGGGAGACACTTGGAGACACGGTGGGTAAAACGAGGTGTTGCCCTAACGGGACGTAACCGTACTGGCCCACGTGCAGTGTCAGTGGCCTGACCGTCCACACGCCCGGCGGCAGCGTTACAGATGACAGACGACGACAACAGATGACTGGGTGCAAAGCAATACTGGCCCATTAGGTGGGCCAGTAATAAATTATAATAGCGGAGCCATGCTGTACTAAACAGGTAACAAAACTGCTTTGCAGTACAAATAGTCAATGAGCTACAACACAGAATAATTACAAACAGACCAACTGTATTATGTAACAAATGTTTTACACTGCTAGTTATCAACCGTGCATCTACATGCATTTCCAAACACACGGCAACAACGCCTTAGTACCCTTTCACCACGCTCGGACGTGAAATTGTGGAAGATGAGATGGGGATACTGCTCCGACATCGTGCCAAGGTTTGGAATGTCATGTCGCATGACAGCATTGTACAAGGTATAGTAGGCTGTTGGACCGTGAGGTAGATGACAAATCACCATGCCATCTACACCAAAAACCAAACACTATTATACATCTGCCAAGTGTCGATATGAAAAGTATGAAAAGATAAAAGATGCCACGCTCCTACTGGACTATAGTCAGCGTGTTCATCTCTCTTTCTTAGGCCATGCACCCACAGGTGTTTAAATTACTAACTCCGTGATCCATAGCCAGCACTACGGTTACTTTCCCAGCCACAAAGCATCATTGCCATTGGGACATTGCCATACTGTAGTGCTCACGTGTCCGCAACTGGCTCAGGGTTGTTTCATGAGAGTGGAAACACCAGCGGTCACTTCATGATCACCGGTCCAAAGCCCCAACTATTACACTACCACACCACTGCTTATTAACTATCAGAAACCATAATAATAATAATTCTATTTTGTAGTTTGAGTCATCTTTTTACATTCCGTCTGTTTGTCGATGATTTGGACCGATATATGTACACCGTGTAGCTCCCTCATACAGGGTTCAGATGTGCTCATACGTTATGACAATTTTTTTTCATGCACAGGATCATCAAACTACTGTTTCAACCAGACAAGAATGCAAACTAACAGCACACTTTGAGTCTCACATATCTACTGTACACTAGATACGACGGAAGGAAAACTGGTAAAGATGGAATTCAAACAGCAATCACACATACTAAGTAAAATGGTATGATTAACATAAGTCGAAGTTATTGCTAGACTAACCAGGTGTGCCACGATGCTCCTTTAACAGTATCAGGTCAGTAATCTTCTGATCAATGCAAGCTTCCGTCAGCGATGCCTTCTTATAGTTGCCGCGATTAATCCTTTGAGAATTCGGCAACAGCAGCTTAATCTCCTTTAGCACAACAATCAGTTACAGTCACAGCATCAGAATTAGATATGCGGGAGTTTTCAGAAACATTTTTGTAACCAGCAACACTATACAGTTTGTAGTAAAAATATATGAAGCTTTCATCACAAAAATACAATCACATTTTATACTATGGTAATGTACAAAAGCTGAAAACTTAATAAATAAAAATTTATTCCAGATAACAACAGTGAGCAAACAATACTAGATATGACAGGTGGGCCTACTGATAAATGCACACAAACTGTGCTCCAGTGGGTCAATATGTCCTCTCAAAAAGACCATAAACTTTCAACATTTTACTGGTGTCAGTAACTTGAGTTCCATTCAGTGCTGTCTGGGTGACCGATCTGTAAAAATATTGCTCTAATTATCCCCAAAAAGTTCTGTTTTGGGGAATCCTACACACCCCGGAGTAATTCTGTAAAACAAGGCCAGTTAAGCAAAAACCAAAAGTACACTTGCACCTAATATTTAGCTGCTATAGTGTTTAAAATCTCAAACGGCTAGTAACGAACAAAAGATAAGTGTTACAGGGTAAAGCAAGTCTGTTTTCCTGACAAAAAGACATATTTGTAACAAACCTTAGCAAACTGCTTCAACCGAGCACTGGGATTGCGCGAAGTTGTAATTAGAATCCTTGGATCATCGACACCTGCCAACTGATACTCATCGTCAATGTAGTTTGTGACACCTGCATCAATGGCAACAGATTTGTCTGTCCTTTGGTTCGTACTCAGAGAAAACTGCACTTGAAACATCAGCTCCATTCAACAGCGGTTTTTCCAGAAGAGAACCTTGAGAGATAAATGACTCTGGTATCTTATTGGCCCGATACCTTTCCTATCACCTAGACTGAAACAACAGAGTGAAAGCACTAAAAAACACTCAAAGCACAGACCCAAATCAGTGGCCTGTCCTCATACTTTCTTCATATATCACAGATCTCCTGATGGAAGGGTGCTACCTTATGCTGGCTCTTCACTGCAAGTACCTTTTCATTAATGTTACTCATTATTAGCACTGTCAGCCGTGGTCAGCCATTATTAGGCCACATCACACACATAGCACAGATGCACCCTGTTGTAACAGACATCATACGTAGCGTGGTCTGTGTGTGTCTGTCTGGATGTCTGTGAGTTGGTCGGATGGATGTATGTGCAAAAACAGACAAACCGATCAAGATGCCGCTTGGGGGCAGACTGTGAGGGTCCAAGGAACCATGTGTTAGATGGGGGTCAAGACTGAATGTATCCATTCACAGCTGTGAGGCAATGTGGACACATGGGTGAGCTGTGCAAAAATGGGTGAACCTACCAAGACGCCATTTGGAGGCTGACTCATCTGGGTCCCAGAAAAACCATGTTTTCGATGGGGGTCAAGATCAGACGAATGCATTCGCACTTCACAGCCAACACGGGTCATTCACAAGTTGGCAAAATGGCAATGCTGCATTTTGCCAAATTACTTTGGACACTTGTTAATGTTCTTCGTTTACTATGTACCACCTCACGTCTATTTTAATGGGTCACTGATTTCCCCTCATTTTTCATCCTCCACTTTCTTTATTGTGGGCAGGTCCAGTGATGTATGCAATATTTGCTAGATATCTTCTGTCTTCTACTGTCAACAAAACACTTACCATCACCACCTTCATCGTCCCAATCTAATGTTTTGTGAATCGATATCGCTTCTTTCCGCAGATCAGTGGGGATTGGCTTGTTATCTGTTACAAAGACACAATAAAAAGGCTCAATTGTTTCACAGAGACTAAACGTCCTTTTTATTACTTGAAGACTGTACAAAGTTAACTTTTAGGCTAGAATACAGTTAACAATGATGCCTGTGAAGTTACCATCTCAATGTCTGGAGTTCCAGTTGCTGAAATAAAATTCTAAGGTCACTCCAGGCCATTGGCATTGTTGCCTTTTGATCCACTACATGTGTCTGCTTATTATTATTCCATAGTATATTGTATCATTTCCACAATACAGTAAGATATTGGTATAAAATCACAAATTTTTCCCACCCCATGTGTATTTCAGTGTATTTGGGCATCTGTTGGGGTGATCCAATCAAAGTTACATCAAGATTTCCTAGCTGTGATCCCAATTATGCTTCGATTTTAGAAAAAAATGTGATTACGATGTTGATTCAAAACTCAATACAGCACTAGAACATAACATCTACCATCAACTGCAGCTTTAATGCTCCTCTTTTTGCTGGCAATCGTCTTCTCTCTGTCCTCAATTGACTTGCGATAGATAAATTCCCTTCGTTCTCTTGTAAGTTTACGAATCTAAATAAATAAACAATGAAACAAAAATTTATTACATTACTGGTGTGCAGTTTATCAAATTACTGGCATGCAGTACACTATTACTGGCATATGAAGTACAACTATTATTCCACATTTGTATCATCCTTAAGCAACAACACAACCCAACAAAATTACTACACTGTGTCTCCAAAAAAAAACAACACACCTGACTTTTGATCATAGCTTCGACAAATATAGACCGATTTTTACCGCATGATGCTATGCTAGCACTAGTGTTATTACGACCATCGAACTTTCACCGCCATCGCGGTGTTGGCTACCACCGAACCCACACTGCCATCACGGTGTTTTACAGTGTTTTCGGCGGTCATTTTGGGTGCTGTTTCCTGTAAACTGCCCCTCACTATTCCGCAGAGCAGCAATAGTCATCTAAATGCCACATCATTTGATCCTGCGTGAACGCGCGGCGAGTGTCGGTGACACCGCCTACCCTTCCCCACATGCCCGCTTCCCCAATCGCAAACAACAGGACCGCTGGGACTGCAGGGACAGTCTAGGCAATGTTCTTAGTGAGACCGTCGTGACAGTCTCACTTAGTGCACCCCCTACCATCGCATGCAGTGAGCAATCAGCACATTCCACGACAGCCGGAACGATCTTGTAAGTCGCATCCACCTGTTTCAGATTAACAACCTTGACATCGACCGATATTCATCAAAAAACACCACCACCAACCGAGTTGCAAATTCCTGCCACGGTATCAACACTAGCTAGCACAGTATATGCTGTCGTTATATATATCCGTTTGACTGCCCATCTTTCACAAGCTGGCAATGTACCAATACCAAAACGGCTAAACATAGGATCATGCAAATAACGCTATACAAGAGTCCATGGCCTCTTGGCGAAATTCCAATATGGTCAGGGAACTCTTATGTGCTCTACTGAATGGTGCTATTTCCAGTGACCTTGAGTGACCCTAATCACCCCATTTTCAACACTATGTATCACCTTTCATATCTTCATAGTGAGTGAAGACAGAGACTTGAAATATGGTGGGTAGGTTGACGGTAGCAAGTGCTAGCCCACAGATGGCAAACCATCCCTGAAAGGGGCGTGGTTAGATCATGTGTATCATTTAAATTTTGGTGGGCACCAACCACTTCAATGGTCTCAGCTGCTGTCAACTTAGGTGGATGGTCAGTGTGATAAACTGGTAACAGTTATCGGTCACCAGTTTATCACACTGTTGACATCTATGTACAACACGGTGGCACTGCAGCATGTGATTCTGTCAGCGGCAGCCGAGACTTGTCAAAATTCTTTAACTGACAGATTCCCATGGAAACTTAGCGACTGAAACCATTGATTAAGTACGATTTTATAAATGTGCCAAAAGCGATGTTTTAATGATCTACAATGCAATGCCATGCACAGCTTACAGCTAAAAATACTGACACCACCCCGCACCATTTACACATCATTTGGGATTGAGGTTGTGTGCTGAACTCTGGCTCTCGGTTGTTGCCCCTATTTGGATCACTGCTGGGACAGTCATTTTGCCGCTGGTCAGAGTATGAGATGAACAACAACGGTCAGAGTAAGTGATCCTACTAATCTTTGCATTGAACTAAGTGACTTGCTTTCGGCAGTCTTCCATAGATTTTGGTAGCTTTCAGCAGCTTTCGGTAATTATCAACACCCATAATCATGATAGCAAAATGACAAACTGACATCCATTCGATGAAGCACACAACACATCAACATTACTTGATGTTACCACCGTGCCAGCCTACAACGACTGAGATACCACATGGCCGACCCTGTTCATAGCCCCCAACCCCCAACGGAACAACTAATCAAACGGCCGGCTGTGTGTATATACAAAATCAGCACAGTCGTCACATGACCGCATACGGGAACTTTGTCACTGTTTGGCTATCATAGTCGGGTAACTCGGGTTCATGTGGTTGTTGAGCGAAAATATAGGATTATCTCGAATTACTGTTTACATTATCGTATAGTTACGCTATTAAACGAACACAAAGCCATTAATACTATGCCTAAATAGACAAAATACACAAAAAAAAAGTCTTTTCGTGAACAGTTTGCTACAAATAACTAAACAAAATATCCTGCAAACCATTGTTAATCAACATCGAGCCGGTGTTAGTAAACAGAGAGCTGTGACTTATGAGGCTACAGTTTGATCGATGGTCGACGGTAGCACAACGGGTGTAGTCTACACCGTCCACCCCGGCGCCGGCGGTGAGTTGGACTTATTAGATCGCCCGTTCTGTGAACGGTCGATCATATGTTTTACGCTTGTTTCTTTTTTTCTTTTTTTCCCAACTCACTTTTTCCGACGTCTGCAAACCGACATTTTCGAAACTTTTCCACATGACGTGGCTATACTCGAAAAAGAAGCGCTGCTATTCCGATTTTGTAAAAGTGCCC
>Ga0209363_1002046_pt1 | contig 10305 bp, 8 predicted proteins | sample WorMetexBAHAMAS3_FD_187385 | JGI IMG/M metagenome (GOLD analysis project Ga0209363, IMG submission 187385) | Marine gutless worms symbiont microbial communities from Max Planck institute for Marine Microbiology, Germany - Inanidrilus exumae... | ecosystem: Host-associated > Annelida > Digestive... | reverse complement strand
ATGCCGTTGGATAGGGGAAGGTTTGTAGTTGTGCATCCGTGTTGAACTTTCTCAGATTGCCGCCAACTGTCGACATCACTAAATGCCGAAGTCCAAAAAACGTCAAAAATTGGGGTTTTTCGCTGCCAGAGGGCAATAGAATAAACCGATCGAGACGAATTTTGACATGTAAAAACGTTGAGTTAGGCTGATAGGCCGATGCATTAAATAGTCACATCGCTCGACATAATAAGCTGAACAGAAATAAAAATTCCATGGAAGTTTGTGCACACAGCTGCTGATTGTCCTTTTTGTCTGGCGTTTTAAGGTACATGCATCGTTGCAGTTGCTCTGTGATGCTTTATATATAAATAGTTTCCTTGGAATTGTCACCAGTTAATAGGCTCAAATGATCAGAGATTATATGTACGATACGATACGATACGGTACATTAACATGCACTCAAAAGCTGACGAGATGGCCAGCTTAATCTAGCACACGGCCCAGAAACGAAAAATGAGGAAAAATAAAATAAAAAACCTAGTATCTGAGAACAAACGGTCAAGGCAAGAAGAAACGGTCCAGGCATTTGGGTCTTGCAGAGTTGGTTATAATGGCATAAGTGTGAACTTGTCGTTGTCTTGTCGTGACTTGCTTGACATGTTGACCATGTACATATAGGAACGACGTGGCAACACTGTGGACTTTGATGACTCTGCTGGAATCGGATGTCAGGCTAATGTACGGTCACCAAGAGAACCGTCACTGTGGAGTCGACTTCCCGGACAACAGTGTCGTATTCCTAACTCTCTGTCACGTAGCCTGACTGCTGGTCGCAAAGGCTGTTTTGTTCTGCAGTTTTCACACAGTGGAAAGTAAGGCATCAGAGCATTTCACATTGCGTTTATTTTAGTAAGTTTGTATTATGCATCTGAGCGTAGCACAGCTGTGCAGATTGTCATACTGTTCGTCCATCTGTCTGGCCCATCCTGTGTAAGTAAATTAATCATTTTTTTGACTGCAACAATTTCTTTCATACTTTGATGAGGCATAAGTTCTCTGAGTGCCTAATGTAATATTGTACAACTATTACAGAAAACATCTCTCCAGGAAAGTTACTTTCTGGGAAACGTCCATAAACTTGTGGTAGAACCACATTAACACTGATGCATATGTATAGAACGTGCAGTTGATTTTGTCACCATATTTCACTTGGTTAACAGCAGCAGAAAAGCACTGGCTGTACTGTTCATTATCTATGTGCTTATTTATGTTAAGTCTTGATTTCCAGTATGTACAGTTATAAACTCTGTGTTCACAGGTGTGTTATTGTTTTTTTCAGGTGTCTTGCTTGTGGATGCCACGATAAAGATAGTTTTCCGATTTTGATTTATGAGGTATGTATAAACAAATTCGTTTTAATTTTTAATTTTTTTATGATATTCTCCAAAGTAGGTTTTTACACAACTTTAATGTTTGTCTGCATTTTATGCATTATTTAAAGTACAGAATTTCATTTGTATTGACCAGAAGAAATATTTGATTGTGTTTAAAATACTGTTGCTCGCACTGCTAATATTTAGATTCCATCTGGTGTCCTGAAGGGTGAGCTGGCTGGGCATAACAGTATTATATACGATCTTTGCTGGTCCAAGTCTGACTGTCGCCTATTATCTGCATCTGCTGATGCTACTGCAAGGTTACTTATAAACTATACTATATCAGAAAATCATATTCTGCACTCCATAGACTTTTGCTTTTGTAGAGTTTTTACATGATCTACAAAACAATGTGTTCAATGTGTTAGAGGTATTGTATAGTCACTGCGCACGTTGTTACTAGGTAACAATAATTTGATAAGTAAAATAACTTTAGGCTGCATCGCCTGCACACAGTACATGAGATGCAGCCTATTGCTACAGATGTCGCATTTAGCGTGGTCTGTGTGTTTGTGTGTCTGTGTCTGTATGTGTGTGTGTCGGGCGCATGAATGAGCTGTGCAAAAATGGCAGAACCGATCGAGATGCCGTTTGTGGGGCTGACTCGTGTGGGTCCAAGGAACCACTTTTCAGATGTGGGGCTGCTGAAATAACGCGTTACTTGCCCGTATGGCCGAGTGGTCAGTGCACTCGGCCGCCATGTGCAGTAGAGCATGACACGGTCAGTGGCCAAGGTTCATGCCTCAGCCCGGTCACGTCCACTTACCAAAGAATTATTTCTAATAATTCCTATGCACATGATGAGCAGGGAGTTAATCCCAGGCAGGTTAGAGGGTTCGACGGTGTCCTCTATAAACTGTGACCGTTGCTGATGCCTTGATTAGCAGGGTCAAGGTGTCAGCCGCGCTGACGTAAGAGCCGAAGCAGACAGATGTGGCTAAGTCCCGTGGCTAGGTGATGAAGAAGTGTGCTGTTAGTTGGCTAGGCACTGAAGAAGTGCCGGTCAGGGCCGGCACTGAATAAGTGCCAGTCCGGGCTTAGCCAGACAGTAGGCCACGTCTAGAGGGGGCGCGCTTAAAAATACCTGACAAGCTGCTCATGCCTACTGTTCCTTTCTCCACCCTACACAATGCGCACATACACCGCACACACCTACCGATACCCCTCCTCTTTCTGGGCTGGCGTATTGGACCGACATAAAGGTCTCAGTGCTGGCGTCCAGAGTTGGCTGCCTACAAAGAACGAACGAACAAACGAATTAACACGTTAACGCTTTAAGGAATTACTCACGATTAAAAAAATAATGCCATTTAAAAATTTTAATGCAAACCAGTCACACCAGTAGCAAGATGCAATACAGACCTCAAGGTAATCTAATCGAACTTTACTCCTTTAATGAACAAGCATTTACTTTCTGATTGCAGCACTACTCTGAATTTCGTTTGATTGTAGTTTTTTTTGTATGATGATATTTTCTGCCAATGCCATTTAATTTCTATGCTGAGACGTCATTTACACTCACACAGATGTGCGGACGCAGATATTCTGGCGTCCTCGTTTACAGAAATACTGTCTGCATCCGCAGCTGTCCAACAACAGGCGTCCACGGACGTCAGCATCTAGTCTTACCAGCGGCAATGTCAGCGATGTACTCTACTCTGTCATGGACTAGAAATCTTAATTAATCTTTAGTGCAAAAGGAATGAGTGATGTTACGAGTTATACGGATTAGGCTTACAGAATGATTAGTTTATTCCTAAATCGAAACTGAACATCAACGTTCATTAAGCACGCATGTTATGCGCAATTGACGACCTTAGAAGGATGTGTCAATGTCCGCGTCCGCAGCTACACGTAACGTTGTGTCCGCATCCATCCGCAGAGCCAGTAAAAGCTTGCAGACACGCATTCACATCCGCACATTTCTGGTCATTCACAACCCCCTACAACTGTAACACAAGACAAAGAAACTTCGATTAACACGCAATTAAAATAATTAATCGCGCGATTAACACGATTAAAAAAATAATTGCTCAACAGCCCTAATTAGATGGGGTGCACATCCCTCACAGAAAGGGGCACTTTTCAGGGGGAAACTTGCCCACTTATGGTGAATAAGCCTGCCCGGGGCTCACGGCAGACAAATGCATTCGCCACCACTAGGGGTGACTTGACAAGACAGCAGTGTTGTGTGGCCTCTTGTCAAATTACTAGTTTATGTTTATGATATGTCTAAGCGTAAATTATATTTTGCTGGTAGGCAACAGGCAAGTCAGGCATTTTTCTTGATGTATCAGTTTTTGTTGTTAATTCTGATTGTTTTCTCTGGCTGTGTTCTGGGCCTTTGATCTGCTTCATTTGATGGTCAGTTTTAATGCTCTTGTCAAGAGGATATTTCAAATTACTCGGCTTTTAATCTGGAGTCGTGCTGTGGTGTACAGAATTTGGAACGTTGAGGCAATGATGCATTCAGCATGCAAAATTTTGCCTCATCCGTCATTTGTCTATGCTGCCAAATATCACGTGGATGTTGGAAACTTGGTTGTCACTGGTGGCTTCGATCGACTTGTCCGCGTCTGGAATCTGCAGTCCAAAGGCAGCACTGCCCATGTATGGCTGTTGTTTTTTTGCATGTTAGAAATTGCAGAATTACAATTCATTCGTTTTGTTGTTAGAAAAGTAGTTATAGGTCGACAGTAGGAACATGGCCTTATTTTGTAGGATTTGTTTTAAAAAGTTAAGAAAAGTAAAGATGCCATAGAAGGATCAACGCATATGATCTACTGCATTTTTGATGTCTAAGTAACTGTGTGATGGTTACTGCATTCTGCCATTAATAGTAATGTATAAACTGAAAAAAGGGTCCAACTATGCACTTCACTGCAAGCTATTAAAACATTGTTAAATCAGGTTACCTTTATGAAAGTATAACTTTAGAGCAATTAACATTGTGTTTTAGTTAACAAGTAGTATATAATGCCTATTGCTGTCATTATTATCATTCTGGTTTTTATCGTGTTAGCATGACATACATAGGTTACCTGTATAATTGAGCTGGTTGTGCATCTCCAGTGGATGCTGCTGCCTTGTGTTGACGGCGGTTGTTCTGTGCTGATGATGTTGTAGTTGCTTCAGGAACTTGATCAACATTCGTCATACGTCAACGCGTTGTGTTTCAACCAAGATGGTTCTCTTCTGTACTCGGGCGATAGTAGCGGGAACATATGTGTGTGGAATGTTGTCCTAGAAGATGCTGCTTCTCCTTCTGGTATCACATTCTTTCATTCTTACAGCTTTTCAACTGAGTTGACATAGTTGCTGCAAGCCACCAGTATTCGTCACTTTTTGGGATCTGCTACAGTCCACTCAAATGTTCGAGCCTGCAGAGAATCTCCTTGCTAATAGAGAACCCACTAAGTGTGGGTAAGGCTGGTTTTTGATGATGCCACAGCATGAACTATTCACAACACTTGCAACATTTATACTGAGAATGCCTTTGAGACAAGATATTGAAGACATGCAGCACAATCTTTTTGGCGCTTTGGGCTGCATGCGGCACTGTCTAAGAATCTTCCTGATTTGTCCCATTGCCTTCCTTTCTGGTGTCTTTGGACACTCAAGCCCTCGTTAAGCAATTGTGGTGTTTATATCTAAAGTGCCCCTGCAGCATTTTGCAATGGCTAGCTGGAGACCACAGTGATTAAAGTGTTCACAAAGTGAATAGAGTTAATTAAGTTATTGGAACATACTTCTGGTACCTTGTTACTTGCGTTAGTCATGATATGGTTTTTAGGATGATGAATGAAATAGCATGATTAAAAGCAATAAGCAGTGTGTAAAAATAGCATGATTGAAAGCGATGAGCAATGTGTATGTTAGCATATGGGAAACTAGATAATTATTAATGTATCTTTTATTTTAGCACTGTGGCGGTTTGGCTTAGTGGTAGTGCTTTGGTCCAGTTAACAAAGTTACTCTACGTCAAACCCAGTTAATACTGAGATGGGTGAACATCTTCGGGTGGTCAAACAATCTCGATATACATCTAGAGATTGTTTTCCACTCAGGACAATTCAGCCTGGCCGTCCCTGCTTGTATAGGCACAGTGACTACCAGCAAAAGCTGGAATGGAAACGGGCATACCACGTGATACATTAGCCTTGTGTCTGGTCTCGCAGCATAAGCTTGTGTCAAGCTGAGGACTGTGGAAAGAGATCAGCGCCGCCCTGTGGGCCTGTGTGGATTAGGAAGGACTTTACTTTTTTTAAATTTTAACATGCAAGTTGCTTCTTGTTAGTGTTGGGCAATTTGCTGCCAGAAATGCAAATGATTAGACTTGATTCAATTCACATATGTCCATATGAAACTGCAAAAATGATAAGTAAGCAAACAGAGATTGCAAGTTTATATATGTTTTGATATTTGCCAATAATCTGTAACCGTCGATAATGTCGTTTTCACAATCATCGATACAATTCCCATCTCTGGTTCTATTGTCTGTTGTTTGTCATATGACCCCTTATATGTCAAGTCGGGCATTAAACACTGCTCACTCACATGACTCATTCATAGTATCCACTAAATTAAACGTGTTCTATAACAGTAACATACGGATAAAGTATGCATTAATGGTGTCAAACATGTGATCAATTAGTGGGAATTTTTAATATTTTTTACTTGTACAACTACAAGTTGATTGAAGCTTTTGCTGAGACGTTCGTGTGTTGTTTGACTTTTAGAAACGACGAAGCCTTGTTCACTTTGCAAAGAGATACAGCATACAGAGATTATGGTGTGTATTCTTTTGAATATGATGTATTTAACATGTGCAGCTGATGTGTTTAACATAGAGAAATTAGCAGAACAAAAAAAATTATATTCTGAAGTCAACTCTTCAGTGTCTGTTTAATGACCAATACATCTAAATGCGCACGTGGAATGTTACAATAATTACCTCTGTGGAGCAGGAAGTTAGGAACTGAATAACTTTTTCATTCCCGTTGTAATAATTGATTGCACTTTGAGTGTGGTCTCTCTAAAATTGGAGTTTCTGAGCCCCTTTTATTTGCTTCCGTGATCAGAGCCATAACTACTGGAGATATCCAAATATTGTTGGCGTCAGTTTGTAGAGCTCTTCAGCTGTATGTGAAAATCTTGGTGACCTTCAAGTGATACTGTCCAGGGGAAATTATTTTAAACTTTTAAATTTTGTCAGATTCTTGGGAGATTTGGCTGAAGTGGCTGAGTGAAACCCAACTAGATTTGAACTTGGAGCTACCTACATATGGGGCTACGTTACATTACAAGGTAGTCTGGGTCCCAGTCAATAATGATACTTCCTCGCATCCTTACCTGAAAGTTGGAAATTAATAAATTTTCTGAATACAGGAATATCTTTGAGGATTCGTTGAAGTAAGTGAGCTTTCTTAATACTTTAGTTCTTTAAGTCGAGCATTATATATTATAATAACTGTGGAGGTAGATGGAACTAGAAAGGACAACCGAGGAACACGCGATGAGATAGTGTTAAAAGAGGATATGGAAAGTTTTGGTATGTCCTGATGGGGTGCACAGGCGTGGAAGAAATGGAGAAGGAAAAGGAACATCAAGGTTCATCATCATTATCAGCTAATTTATAGTGTGCCGACTACAATATCGTAGGTCGCCGGTGCATTACATCATCGCACCAAGCTTCATTAAAACAGTATGTTTTTCAGTTATTGTTTAAAAACGTCAAGAGAAGGTGATGCACGAATGTCATGTGAGAGCTTGTTCCATGCTGACGATTCAGCATATGAAAAACGTGATCAGGAGCCTTGGTCGACAGTAGTTCGTAGTTTTCCCAGAGTGCAAACCGGGTCGTGTTGCTGTTGCAGTGACGGTGCTGATGAGATCGTTAAATTATTTTGGAAAATACATGGAAAATAGCCATTAATATGATGCATATGTCATGTATGTATGCAGCGGACATAATGTCGACATGGTTTTTGTACATTTTCTTTAGGGTACAGCCATCAATGTGCTGGAGATGCATCCGAGCGGCCGACGACTGATGGTTCACACTCGCAACAACAAGCTTCAGTTGCTCGATTTGCGAGTGTTAGTGCTATCAGCTGTTGTTATCAACATCATCATCATAGTGCCTCCGTGACAGTTTTAGGCTGTAAGGCTTGCTGCACGAAACATAAATGTACTTACTTACTTACTTACTTACTTGTGCCGTTGTTGTAACTGTACAGATATTTGTCAGCTGTGTTGTTGTTGTTGGATGCATGTGTGAGTTTACATTGTCTACTCACACACACAGAGACACACACACACACATCCATTATGCAGGTCAACCTGTTGCTTCAATGCTCCGACACTGTCGGTTGAGCATCAGGAAGAGTGTCCAGCCCATGAAAAATTGAGTGATGGTTATCTGACTGAAGCGAGGTGCAATTGATCTGCATATTGTGCAGCTGATGCCACTGCCACCCCGTCTTCTCTTACTTCATTAAAATCCATAAAGTCTTACCTCTCTGTTGCCGGCTTATCCAGGTTGTCCTGTAAAAAGGCCAGTGAATAGTGCTATTGCATATAGGTCAGCCTGTGTTGGCTGACACCTCCAGTTAAGAACTACACACGTTAACAAAATTTGGCTGAGTTTTATAATCACTTTGTTGCTTTAGTGAGTGAAATTCGTAGCTGCTGAAATAATAATTCGTTCTACATTAATATCTGCTTCAGGAATGCAAACAAAATATGTCTTGTAATTGTCTAGGCAGTACAATGAAAAGTCGGCAGTATATTGTTGAGTGAAGTTTGTTCTGATGTTGTTGATGCACCAGAGAGACAATCACATCGAAATACCTCGGTGCTTTGAACTTCCGCGAACATGTCCGCAGTGCACAGACACCATGTGGAGCATTCCTGTTTGCTGGAAGCGAAGATGGTCAGGCATACGTCTGGAATACAGCGTCAGGTATTTCTGTCCTTGATCAGGTACTTCCCTCGTTGACGGGTCTCAGTAGACCGGGTGCACATGGGAAACATCCGTTGAAAGAGGGTGGTGGTAGTGTGTTCATTAATGTGGTTGGACTGTTGAATTGCTGGCGATTATTGAACAATGAATGTGGTTCAGTAATTCTATATTCGTAGAATTTTTTACCGCATGACACTATTGCAAATCACAGGCTGTGCTATCATAATTCTGTCAGTCCAGAAATTTTGGACTAGGTATTCAGTTTTTTTATGACACATGGCTTGCGTTGTTACCAGTGCACAGCTACTGGCAAAATATGTCGATGGCATTACTCAGCGGCGTGTGATGCTGTTAAACATGAGCAAAATGTATGTTTTGTTGCAGCTGATCTGGTTTACACATATTTATCTCTTGGATACCGGAATCCAGTAACTGATGTCGCCTTCCACCCATTTGAAAATATGGTTGCCTTTTGTTCATATGGAGAAAGTCATCTGATAAAGATCTTCACATATGATCACAAGGGTAACACCATTCAGCATCTTCTGTCTAATCTGAGTGTGCTAGCTGCCATTAGCAAGGGCATGTGAGAATAAAACATTGCTTTGAAAACAACCCATCATTTCCTAACTGGGAGTACTGGCTGACACAGGTTGACCTGTATAATAGCCGTAAAACAGTTGCTGATGTTGTTGTTGGGAAGTTATTCACTTTGACACTGGGAACAGTCAGTAAGATTTTCAGATTGATTCCAAAATTAGGAGGTTTGCACTTAGTTCAGTTTTTGCTCCCAGACAGAGCAGACATCATCTGAAGTTATTGGAGTAAAACTAGTATCATTTCAGGCTCAAACTTAGTATTGGTGTTGACATCAACTGATACCTTAATGGCGGTCTGATGGTGCACTAGCTCAGTGTCTCCTCCATCATGCTCCTTTGACAAGCTGCAGTGATGATGTACAACTGCAGCTCACGACCCCATCTCCGTCTTGCACAGCACGTTGATAAATATGGACGTAAATGACACGTAACTTGTATGGTGATTAATTATTTCTTCCAAATGTTGGAATTTCTTTTCAGCTTTGTGGAGTGTGAGCCATCTCAAAAATGTTTAAGTTTGAAAAATTCAAGTAACGAAATTGTGCAGTTTTGTAGTGTGTTGTGGCAGCTGCTCACAGAGATCTGTCTCTTCCGGCTCCGGAGCCGTGGCATGAGTTAATGAGAACTGATGACACTGTTCAGATGTTGAAATGCCCATCACCTGAAACTCCAGTGTAATTATTAGTCATTCTTCTTATGTTTTTGTGTGCATTTAATGTGAGATTAGAATAGTGTGCATGCGTGTACAGAGCACTTTCTGCAGTGCAATAACTTCTGTCATTTGTATTTACGTTACGAAGTACGAAGTAATGTAATTGATGCATTTTTGCTTGTTTGATGCATTATCATCAAACTTCTTTCACTTTAGCTACATCTATGCCGTTAGGAAAACTGACGGCCTTATTGTTTTTTTGGCATTACGCCGCGGCCTAGGAGAATAAACCTTTTTGAATGGATATTTTAGATCAAAGGTCGTCCTTGGTTAAACATTGAAAATGTCCATCAAATAGTGTTCTGTGTGTAATAAGTTTTTCTATATCTATAGAAATTATTTTATTGGTGAAGGAATATTATTACTAATAGAAGGTCTGACGTTGCTGATCTTTGTCTCAGTCAAGAAACAGCAACAATGATGACGACAACTATGGATGATTTGAATATACTGCGGGCTACACGCATGCATCGTGTTATGAACAAACTCAAGTCTGTCTCGGTAAGTATTGTGCAATCTGTTTTGGCCACTTACTTTTACCTTGGTCTTTCTGCATTGTCTTCCAAAGAATTATGACTAAACAAGCATATCGTGTAAATGTTAAATAGACTT
>Ga0209363_1002045_pt1 | contig 10309 bp, 8 predicted proteins | sample WorMetexBAHAMAS3_FD_187385 | JGI IMG/M metagenome (GOLD analysis project Ga0209363, IMG submission 187385) | Marine gutless worms symbiont microbial communities from Max Planck institute for Marine Microbiology, Germany - Inanidrilus exumae... | ecosystem: Host-associated > Annelida > Digestive... | reverse complement strand
GGCGCCACGGAGCCGTGGATCACTGACAGTTTTGAGAACACAATACAGTCTAAGTCTGTAACAAAAATACGATAGTACGTGCGCTAAAAAGTTGACGAGATGGCCAGCTTAATCTAGCGCACGGCCCGGAAACGAGTTTTAATGGCATTTTCTATCACATATCAACTGGTCTGACAACTTAAACGTGTTGTCAGCCGCATCCATGCACCAACTGATCCTCACAAAAAGTGGGGGGTCCACATCCATATGTGGACCCCGCACCTGAAAAAGTGGGGGGTCAACTGACCCCCTGGACCCCGTGGTCCGCGGCCCCTGTCAACTTGGATTGGTAAACGTTAGAAATTTTAACTGCCGGCACGGTTCGGAGAGCCAATGTGCGTCACCGTGTCGAATTTCGTGCCGATGGTCAAACCGTTCCGGAGATATGGCCGTTTTTCGATGATCCAAGATAGCGGCCGTCCGCCATTTTGGATTTATTTTACGCCTGTTTGGGCCACTCACGAAGAGTATTTGGTTGTCTTTTTCCACTGTGCAAAATTTGGTTGGAATCGGCACAGTATTTTCGATAAGATACAAGTTCGTGCTATGTTTTACGAGCTATGGGAGTTATAAAGGTTTCAAACAGCAAAAGTGACCTTCAAGGTCATTCAAGGGTATTGGCAATGGTGCCATTCGATAGGCCACGTACGATTTCCTATAAGTCTTTCATTATATTATATTCAACTTTATTCACCAAACAGGTGGACAAACACAAACAGTAGAAAACAAAACAAACAAACGGAGTTCTTATTAGTGTTCCATAGTAACTATGTCCCTATCTTGCACCGTTTTTGAGATATAGCGAGACGTTGGTCGAAAATCGCCAATTTGAACCGACCCCACCTCTATTTCGCACCCCGTAGGGGGTGACCCCGTTGGAATTTCGCCAAGATTTTTTGGCATCAGAAGACTAGAGTCCCTGCGCTATCGTATGGCGCTGTTTTCGTGATCATACGTTTAGTTGTTTTGGTACAATACCGGCGTGTGGCAGTGCGGCAGACGGACAGACAGACTGAGGAGTGACAACGACAGCATATACCGCGCTATCATAGCGTCGTGCGGTAAAAACGGATATTACACCTAATCCGGTCCTAGTACGCAAAGGAATTAGTCCTGAGTCCTGCTATACTTGCAGGGTTTGAAACTGTTCATCCTCACAGCGACTCGTCCAACTGGCCGTCCTTCGGGGACCGGTCCCCGCAGGAAGGCGTCCCAGAGCCGGCCGACGAAGGCGGCGGCGGCGGCAAGTTGGCACCGAAGAAACTACGACGTCGAAGAACGGCGTTCACTCACGCCCAGCTGCAGTACCTCGAGCGGAAATTCGGCTGTCAGAAATATCTGAGCGTCGCCGACAGAGCAGACGTCGCCGAATGTCTTAACCTCACCGAAACGCAAGTCAAGACCTGGTATCAGAACCGTAGGTAAGCATGCACGGGAGCAGCGTTTATGCTTAGAACTATCAGGGGCGCCAACCCTCTTTGGGCATACTGCTACAGTCCTCTTAAGTATATGTAGAGTCAGCCAGCAATCCTACAGGTCAGCCAATTAGGCCAACTCAGCCTGTCATCCTTCCGAGGTCGATAAATTGAGCGGTAAGCTATATCGGATGTGTGCCGCATCGTTCGGGTGGTACCATCTGGTGAATGCTTACGGAGTAGTCAGGGTGGTCTTGTGGGTGGTGTGGGTGGCAGGAAAAAACTGTGTGATCCTGTTAACATTTGCCATTCTGAAGCGCTTCGTGACTGTTTAGGCCGCAAGAATGCGCAATACAAGTACCTCATACTTTACTTTAATTTAAACAAGTAGGCCTATGTCTGTCCTCTAAGTGTAAGCTGGCTGCGTCGCGTGCTGCCCCCCCCCTCGGTGAGTCACGTTGAGTATACGCCGTGCGCCCTATTAAGGTTAGAAAAGACGGGACATACAAGGCAGACAGACGGACGCTTGATGCGACCAGCGTAAACAAGTGATTGATTTAGGCTCGTCAAAAAGAAATCGCACTATTGAACGAAGTACAAGCTGTATAATCCCGACCAAATTTCGTACGTGCAACCGACGAGTCATTGCCGATGCGATGTAGGACCAAGTGGAAGCGACAGACAACTGCACCGATGCGAGCGGAGCAGCTGCGCAACCACAGCTGCGACGAAAAGGACTGCCCCGGTGCCCGGCGAATTCACCAGTCCTCCGGCGTGCTGTCTCCGTCGACTCCGACCAGCTCGGACATGGTGTCCAGCTATTGCCGTCACTGCGACGTGATGCAGGGACCGACCGCGCGGCCCAGCGTCACGCCCGGCGGCAGCGACGACTCCGTCGGCGGAGAGTTACAGCGGCAGACGTCGACCACGTCGCTTACAGGACAGATCCTCTCCAGACTCTACCTCGGCGCGATGCCGCTTCCGTTCACTAACTACTGCCGCATATAAGTAGCAGCAATGACGGACACAGCGAAGTCGACGAATATGGTTATAGGATTAGGACATAAATGAAATTTCATACTAAATTTCATGTAATTTCCAAACCCTGCTATCATCTTCATCAATTTCGCTGTATCCGCCCTCACCTCAATCCAACTACATAGGCTACCATTGCCATTTTTATCGTATCGTCCACTCTAAAAAACTTGAATTGTAGGCCTAATTCTCTTTACTACAAACCAACCTGCCTCCAACAAATTCCCAGTAGATTTCATTAAAATATCCATGGGCTTCATAAACAAATAAACGTAAGTATAACAAAAAGCTCATGAGCAGCAGCTACCACAGCCGGACCGCGCGACGCGCTGTCAGTTGAAACATTGTCACTTGACCCTGACCACGCCCATAAGGAGTAGTGTGTCATGCCAAGGCTAAAACTTGACAATGGATATTCTAACTCTACTAGTATACAAAAGTTGGCGACTCTCACTTCAGCCGTTCTGTAAATATGATTGTTGGCGTCGAAACTGAAATGGGCCATGTAACCCTATAAGGGTTGTTTGTTATGCGTAAGCTCAGACTTGTTACTGTCTGTGTTCAAAATTTACGACTGTTCAACGACTTAAGCCGTTCCAGAGATATCAATGGAGGCCCAAAATGGGTCACGCGACCCTGACGACGCCCCTTTTAAGGTCGATTTGTCAACCCTGTGCGGGGACTTTACACAGCCTACATGTGCACAAAATTTCAGGACTCTAGCTTCAGCCGTTCGAGATATGGTTGGGGCCCATCAAAATTTAAATGGTTCACGTGACTTGACCATACACCTTTCAGGGTCTGGCTAGCAAACGCTACAATCAACCTATCTACCAAATTTGAAGTCTCTATCTCCACCCACTACGAATATATGAAAGTCGATACAATGTCGATAATGGGGTGGTTTAGAGTAGTTAGGGGTCATTCAAGGCCATGGAAACAGCACCATTCCATAAAGCGCATACGATCTCCTATTAGCGTTCCGTAGTAACTATGTCCCTATCTTGCATTGTTTCTTAGATATAGCGAGATACTGGTCGAAAATCACCGATTTTAATGCAACCCCACCTTTTTATTGGCGCCCACTTTGGAGGTGACCTTGTTGGAATTTCACCGATATCTTTGGCATAAAAACTAGATTTGAGTCCCTGGTCTATCGTTAACGTACGGCATTGTTTGTGTGATCGTACGTTTAGCCGTTTTGGTACAATACTGGCGAGTGACAGACAGACAGACGGACAGAGACACGACGACAACATATGCCGCGCTAGCATAGCGCGGTAAAAACTGGACGTCTAAAACATTTTATGCCGCATTGCAACGATACGGCCTATTGCTACAGATGTCGCACGTATGTGGTATGTTGGGCACAGCGGTGAGCTGTGCAAAAAGCGGTTGAACAGTGAACTGATCGAGATACCGTTTCGGGGACTAACTCCCGTGAGCCTAAGGAACCATTATTAGATGGGGCTTTGAGATTTCGGCCCGTGTATTGTGTCGGGTGGAACGCAAAACCTTAGGTCAATCAATCAGTCATTCAGATAGTCAACCTCGTTAGCTACTGAGTGACGCAGTATAGCGAAGACGCACAATAACTCAAGCAGCCAAAAACTGGACGGGTCACACTATGGTGCCCCCTGGAGGGTGCGACTGCATCACTTCGCAGTCCACTCCTGGCCTTGCACAAACTAATAACACACGCACACTCTTACGACATTTGATAAAATATGATGAACATTGTATTGTCATCGTAAGAATTTCACTTCAATAGGCCTATACAAACTGAACATTGATTAATTACAAGTCCACAATAATCCGTCAGGACTGTTAGCTCACGTGTCGCCACGGGGTGAACAAATCCACTGCACTTTTGTCAGAGTCTGTGCAATGGGTAGAGCGTTGGACTTGCAATCAACAGGTCGCGGGTTCAAATCCTACTCGGGGCAAAGCTGCGTAACAACCTTGGGCAAGTTGTTCACACCTATGTGCCTCTGTCACCAAGCAGTATAACTTGGTATCGGCCAAGGGGCGGTGATGCTCTGCGGCTGGAAAGGTAACCGCAGGCATTGCGGTAAGTAATGGCAGCCTCCGCCGGGTGGATGACTTATAGTCACCCGTGGGCCGACTGCCTGTACACTGTGATCAGTTCCGGGCCAAACGCTCGGTAACGAGTATGGGAAGCCTTTAGCTTTGTTAGAGGGGGTTCCTGAGATGCAGAGATTACACGGGTAAATAGAACTAGTCATGTATGAAACTTGTCGCTTCCCGACACTTGAGTCCAAAGTGGTCGTCTGTTGACCTGCTGGAACTGCCTACAATTTTCCTCTCCCCAGACGTCAGGGAACCACTTTCCATACCCATCAGCCCACTCGACTGCGTCCATTATCTGTCCCACTTTTGAGATCTGGGTCACTCACGAGCGACTACGCCAACTCCGTGCTAATCATTGCAACTCCAGTTCTTTTTCATTAATTTTCTGTCTTGGTTCCGTTCAGTAAACCAAACCAGTTACGGTCAGCTTGTTACGTTATGCATTCATTGCCATATCGTACTAGTATCTGGGTGTTAGCACGCGTCAATATCAACCATATTAGTGGTCCAAGTCGAGCAAATGTTCCAGTGCGTGTCTGTGTCAGAGTGTACATATAACTCTTGAATGAAATGACATTCGACCGAGATATCTTGTTTACTTTGACAGTATGTAGGTCAAGTTTGGAGATGTAGGTCACAGGTCAAAGTTCATGGTTATAGGAGAAAAACGTTGCTAAGGGGTCATCCATAAAACACGTCCACACAGAGACGGAGGGAGGGTCGAGTCGAATGCGGACAAAAGTGGAAAAGGGGGAAGAAGGGTTTGATTGTATGCTGGCGTCAGCATTTATAGTAGGGCTGCCAACTTTCAGTCTCAATGGTATGGTATTGTAGGGTTTAACGTCCCACTCGACACATTATAGGTCATTTCGGAGACGATTTTACAGGTCATATCGATACTAATGCAACTTATCAACATGTATATGGCACGCTTTACAATCTGGTGGCTGCGTGGCGTGTCCAGTCACTGCTGTATGACAGCACATTAGTATTACATTTCCTAGCACAGGCCGCTAGGCTTTGATGTCGTCCGCTACAGATGAGTTGACTGTAGCTGCTGGCTTGATTTGCATGGAATTTGTTCGGTAACACCGGCTTTGAACTACGAAGCTGCGGACGTACACAGGGCAGCGGGGGGAGGTTATACTAAATTCAGTCAAAAGTGGACAAAAGGAGGGAGCGTAAAAACTAAAAACTACACAATTTTTGCAACGTCCTTAATGTATGGCCCCTAATGTGGTTCACATGTAAGAATACAAGGGAAGTCTTTGAAGATCAGTGACCGAAAAATACCTCGCAATATAAAATGTATGCAGTTACAACAATGTGAAGTGGAGAGGGCAGCTAGTGCGGTATTTCTGAGAGAAAATCAGTTCCGATCTCCAACTCTCAGACACGAACGGCAGCAAACATCAGCAATGTCTGGACAGTTATCCGGCTGAGTACGAAGAACACGCGCAGATTGCTCCGCTCCGATCACATTTTAGAATGGGACCACTGTCAGATCAGTTGCTTGGCTATACGTCAGATACAATCAGCCTGATAAATCACCGCTGTCGAACAACGTCTGATCGTACAAGTGGGCGTGGACGCGTCGTCCGGCGAAATATCGGTTGTTCAGCGCCTGGATTGCCTTCTCCACCGCTGCAACCACAAATCACAGATATATACAACAACTCTAACAACAATTTTTGCACATTACACTTGCTCAGATGGTGGTATCTAAGGCAAATTACGTAGTATTCAGGGGCCAGTTCACGTTCCTGATGAGCTTTCTGTCAGCAGTCTGGTGGTAAAGGAAGGAAAAAAGGGAGGAAGGAAGGAAGTAAGCCACTGATTGCAGTTAATGCTGTGAGTTTCCTTCAGAGCTTCTACGCTGCACACTAATACAATATGTACACAAAAGAAACACTTTGTTCAGACAGAAAACTCAATTTTGGCCCAGGCAGAGCAATCAGTCTGGCATGTGTGTGTGTCCGTATGTCTGAAAATAACTTTTGAATGAAACAACCTTTGACCTAGATATATGGAATTCTGGTTCGGCTGAGCACTAACTAGGAGGTCATGTTCAAAGGTTAAGGTAAAAAGTTTGCGGTCATGTGAGGAAAAATGTCATTAAAGTGGTCAGGGCAACCTCGAGTGAGGCTTTCAAGTTTGTCAACTGGAGACATTGTGCAAAGCAAATGCTGAATGTAAGTTTGCAAAATCAAACTAGGAGATGAATTTGATGTCCCAGGGTTGACGTGCATGCCCTCATCACCTCGATGGAATGCTGTGACCTTGACATCTGACCCGGATAATCTAATCATGTCATCAGCAGGGGCTAGTGAATATTCCCTGTAAGTTTCATTGCGACTGCTCAAGCCATTCGTGAGACATTGTGGTAACAATCTGTCCCGATGAATGAACATGGCAGACCAACAGCCCGACTGATCAACTGAGTTAAGATTTTACGTCCCACTTGGCATAAAATGAGTCAATTCGGAGACGTTCTTCCCTGCCAATCTCTTGGCTAAGTACTCACGAAACTAAACCCGACACAACAAAAGCAAGCAGTACAAGAACAAAATGATCTAAGCTATCATGAAAGAACACACAAAATACAAAACCAAAATAAACACAGAAAAGGAAATCTAAACCTAACATGCAGAAATGTAAGAACTGCTCACGTGTGTGTGTGAGTATCATTGTGCACAACTGTCGTCACAACACAACACAGAGCAGTTCTTATTTATCTTCCCTCTTATCCTCCAGACAAGCACCAGAGCTCAGATACTGTTTATTGGATGGAAGCGGGTCCAACAGCCCGAAAACAATGTCTTTGGCGACACTGTCCAGCGGCAAAAGCATAAATGTGACACCACATCAAAATGACGAACCTGCCGGTGTGGTAAAGAGAACAAAGATCTTGACATGTACATCGGCGTCGTCCGCCTCGCTCTGTTTCTCCTGGTAGATAATCGCCTTCTCCACCTCGCCGTACTTGGAACACTCTTCCGTCACCTCTGCCTCCAGATCCTCGTCCAGGTCTTCTGGTCCCACCATGTTCTTTAGAACCATCACCCGAGACTGTTACAAAACAGGCAATGAAGTATATCACACTACAATGAAAAAGCAGCCTCTTAACAATGCGGTGGCTTGGCTTCGTGGTAATATCGCTGGTCACTTCAGTGAAGTTACTGTAAGACATGGTGTGATTGCTCGATTGAGTTAAGGTCTGACGTCCCAATAGATACAAAGTAGGTCATTTCGCAGACGTTCTTCCCAGTCTCTCTTGGCTTACTACAAAAAAAACTAAACCTAACACAACAAAAGCAAACATGCATCCGTCACAAAATATACTGTAACACAAAACACACACAAAAAAACTAAAGCCAAGTTTGGTCACCTCTTATGACCTCCGGCCTGGAAACGGAAAAAGCCTGTTCTTAAAGACGTAAGTCAGTAAGGACGTAAATACGTAATCAATTTATACAGCTATGCCTCAATGAATAAAAGTGCATTACAATCCTAGGGCTACGGCATAATGTGAGTCTTGAGTTGGCTACAGTGGTCAATCAGTCATTCGTGACTGATACTACAACAAAGCAACCTGGTTTTGACCTTTCTCCTCTGGCGTGGTGTGCACTGAATTGATTCTGCACTGGCCGCTGGTCACTGTGTGGCAAATCTACACTGTGGTCCAATAAAAATGTTACCCTTTTAATTTTTTTTGAATAACTCAGCCAAAACAACAACAGATTAAACAATTTTTGGTATATGAAATCTTGAGAAAATTTTACATCATAAGTTTATAAGCTTGTCCAACTCATCTTCAAAATGTAGCCACAGTACTTGAAAAATTCAAACAGTTCATTTTCGACAACAAGTTGACTTGAGCATTTGCAACTGCAATTGGTAAGTGCTCACAGTGTGAAGTTGGGTTCATTTTTTCACTGATGAGAAACTGTTCACCATGGCTCCCATATGAACTCATAAAGTGATCTGATGATGATGGCAACCATGAAACACGTCATCAGCACTAGCCATAACAACCAACCAGTGTGCAAATGTGAAGATGGGTTGTACTTATTATACAAAGTTTTCAAAGTTGAGGGACAATATCTACCCTTCATTTTAAAGTCAGCCAGACGTAATTTGTGATTGCATCAATGATTTATAGATGTGTCAAAAGTGACCCATAGAGGTGTCACCAGTGAGTGATACTAGCTCTCGACATGAATTAAATTCTGGTCTCCTAATCACCTCCAATTTTCTCTATAACAGATTATCATCATTATTATTGTTACCTCCCCCACCAAAGGTGATAGAGGTTATGTTTTCGCTGGCGTCGGTATGTAGGTCATATACGTTTCACTTTTCCAGGTGAACCTAGATCGGTCGTTATCAACTCTGTTTTCTTCCTCCATTTCTGCTGTAACAGAACCTTCGGCGCTAAGTGGCATTGTCTTTTACTGACTTGATGCTCTTCCAAGCGAACACAAAGGACTAATCCAACCAGTGGCCTGGCTTCATCCACCACTGGACTCGTGACACAAGGGATGCTGCTAAATCTTCATGCGTGCTCTCTGACGCCAATTCCAAACTCCGACGTCTGTACCAACTGCATCTTATGCCAATAAAAACTTTTTTGCACACCGATACATCACGTGTCAATTATTCGTACACGCAATTAGCCAAATTTGACCGAATAATAGTACACCATTTGTATTCGACAGAATAAAAAAGTCCGATGCCATTCAGTTCAGGCCACACATACCTCGGACCGTCGCATCAGTGTCTGCATCATGACGTTCCTTGTCTGTGAACCTTTGATCTTGCTGACGTTCTCTTGACGTTCCAATGGTTCACCGACACCTGCCAACTTCGGAGCTCCGCCAGCTGGCACAGGAAAATGACAAACACATTACCACCTACTCCTTCATGTTATTAGCTGCTTCCTAGATGAACCTTGGTTGGCCAGTTCCCTCTATTTATTCGAAAAGAAGACCTTTGACGGCAAGTGGGGCAGGGTATTTTAGGGGCTGAATATCCTTCCTCTTACCCAACCATCTCAAAGCAGTGCAGAGATCACTGGTCTCGTTTTCTTCATCCAGCTGGTCAAAAATTCGGTAAATAACTGCATGTCTTCTGTCTTAATACACGCCATGTTAGAACAACGGTTAGGATGTCGCTCTTGCAATAGAGATGTTACGATTCAACTTGCAGATGTAACACTTTCATGCAATGGCTCTGAGCTCGTTGCTCGCACATGCGTGTCTATCACCAAGCAGTGTAATCAGGCACTGGCCAAAGACTGATTTTGCTGCGCAGTGTGAAAGGTAACCATGGTCACGGAGGAGAGTAAAGGCAGCCTATTGTTGAACTGATCATAAACGTCACCTGTTGGCCAATCACCCAGAACCGCGGTCAGCTTCAGAACATACAAGTATAGTACTCATTACCATTAGTTTTACTCATCAATTAACTTCATTCAAAGTACACAGGTGAACGACACAGAACACAGAACTACTGCCTCATTACTTATCCGTTGTTAATATCATCTGTACATTCTACGCCCCAATCACTTCGTTCGTTCGTTCGTTATTGCGGGCAGGGGTCCAGCATACTCTGGACCCCAGCGCTGAGACCTTTATGGCGGTCCAATGCGCCAGCCCAGGGAGAGGAGGGGAATTGGTAGGTGTGTGAGGTGTATGTGCGAGTTATGTGGGGTGGAGGAAGGGTTAAGT
>Ga0209363_1002044_pt1 | contig 10310 bp, 7 predicted proteins | sample WorMetexBAHAMAS3_FD_187385 | JGI IMG/M metagenome (GOLD analysis project Ga0209363, IMG submission 187385) | Marine gutless worms symbiont microbial communities from Max Planck institute for Marine Microbiology, Germany - Inanidrilus exumae... | ecosystem: Host-associated > Annelida > Digestive... | reverse complement strand
TGGACTCGTCCGATCTTGACCTCCGTCTAATAGCCCTATGTGTTCCTTGAGCCCACATGAGTCACGATCCCAAACGGCATCTCGATCGGTTCATCCGTTTTTTGCACAGTAGTTCCATGTGACGAACACACAGAAACACAGACAGAGAGCTACACATGCGATGCGGCCTAAAAATAGATAAATAAATAAATAAATAAATAAAACATTTCGTTGAAAACGACCGTTATCTGCGCCGGTTACTGAAATAGTTACTTCATCTATAGTGTAAAGTGACGTGATGAACGAACGACTGAGTGTCCAACACGACTACAGTCACAGCGCCGGTATTGTACAATCACGAGAAGGACAGTGAGAGGAGATGCTGTGTAGGTCTTCAGACGTGCTGTAATGTGTAAACACTGGTAGAGACGGTGCCAAGTGGACGTGCTCGGGCGAACTGTTCCAAGGAAGAGTGGCAGCAACCAGAAATGTCCCATAAATTAACCGATGCGGCTGTTCGTAAACGTTGACGATTGTGGTAGTTCACCGTCAGCCTCAGGTAGCCTAGAGTTCATCAGCGAGATAGGCGCGTCTGCCAGTCCGTGCAGGCATTTGTATGCAAGGACGCGTCCAGCTTCACTGGAACAACTTCATCCGTTCTTACGTTAGTCGAAAATATGACGATCCGGCAGATCACTCTCAGACTGTGCTACCGGCATGAATATGTAGAACGCAAAAATGCTTCGCTGTGTGCATTCACTACGAGGAACGCAAAAGCCATAATTAGTACTAAATATATGTATGTACGAGGCTTTCTAAAAATATGGACCGTACATAATGTAAAACAACCAGACGCAGTAATAGGGTATAGCTCAGATAAAAAATCGTCATCTTTTTAGTTTTTAAAATGGTCATCATAGAACTTCATTACAACTATTAGCGCATTAGAACAGTCGTTTTCAACTTTTTTTGCCCCATATACCATTTGTGTCATATGCCAAATGTCACTCCCTTTTTCAAGATTTTTCGACTCAAAAGATGCATACAAAACAAGTATGTCGGTCATCCTTACTGTCGGGCAAAAATGTACGCTGGCCGCGTCGCATGCTGTCCCCTGGTAGATCACGGTGACTATGCCGACGGGACAGACAGACGGATTGACGCCAGACCGTTACATTATGTCCGCTAAACGCGGCCAGCGTAATGATATGGGACGTTATGCAGTGAAATGCAGTGTTATTTTTGATCAAGGCGTGACATGTAGATCGTCTCCTTATGATCTATACGGGACTTGACATCAGTACAGCGCTGACATTTTGGCGCATCCAGCCAACGATTGGAATTCAATCAATCAATCAATCAATCAATCAATCAATCATGAGTTTAATAAAAGATTGACAAACCGCAACCATACAATAGAGATATACACGATGGTAAAAATGCACAACTGTAAACGTCATCACTTGCTTCAGTTAAAGCTGCTAAAATATTAATATTCCAATATTTTGAGTGTGTCAATCTGTGGTTAAATTCCCCCTCCCAAGAAACCCCGAAATTCCCTATTTGGGAATTATAGAAGCTTTGCGGTCATGCGCTGCATAAATTGACGATTGACAGACGTCGACTGTTCGACGCAGATAAACCAACATGCGAGATCGTTGTGTGCGAACTTCGTGCGAAGAGATGCGAATCTCGGCTTCATAATGACAATCGTTAAAGACGGCTATTTATTTCAGTCGTAGACTTCACGCCAGTCTTCCGCTCGCCGGACGTATACAGACGGCCACGGCTGCTGTGACAGATTGCCGGCGTGGTCATAACGCACAGACGGCATCGTCGTCGATGTGACAGACTATCGACGTAGCCTACGTTAGAGTATGACACTGTAATGAGGAATTCGGTAATACCGCGGTAACCGCGCGAATGGGGAAAATTCTACGGTATTGCCGCGGGTACGGTAGTGACCCCAAAAGTGCGCGTGGCAACAGTAGTGGATATGAGGCAATAGTGTATTTTCTGGACTGTCCGTTTACCGTTTAACACAATACGAATAAAAATAAATAAATTAGCCCCGTACGGGACTGGCGGTCGACTCCTACTTACTGCCAACTTCAAATTCGCGTGACACAAAAAGTAGGACAAAAATGAAAAATCCGGCCCCGATGAGGCTTAGGTATTGCCCTGTAATTTAAGAATCCGTGGTCACTTGCCAGCCCCCATTATAAATGGGGGAGGAGATAGCCCTTGAAAATGGCCGAATTTCCGACTTTCAAGGGCTCGTGACCTTGACCTTGACTTTGGATCGGGTCATACTGCATACCGTCATGCATCACTCGTCGACCTCTACCTACAAACCAAATTTCATTGAAATCGAAGAAACGTTTTGTGGACGGACGGACGTACGGATGTACGGACAGGTGGACGGACATTTGAGACCCACTTTATTAGGTCGACTCGAAAGAGTCGACCTATAAATCATGTACTATGCTAATACTAAGCGAGGCAGCAATAACACTTCAACGTTCAAACTTACCCTTACTGACTTCTTATTTCGTCAAACCGTCTTGTAGTATGTTACGTTACGTCCCCACTACCCATTTCGCTAACGGTGTGGGACGGAAAAATAATTTAGCGTGTCATTCTCTCGTCTGCGTATGCTGTTCGGTTCGTGCAGCTTTTCCTAGCATCTCGGCTGACTAGTCTTACGCCGGAAATCGCCATCTCTGCCTCTCTTATCTTCTCCTCCTTGTTTGTATTGCTGCTGTTGTCTGGTTTATGGCGTACATGGCAAGTCATCTCCGCCGATGGTTAATTCACGGAAGTCGTAATCTCGACCAGCCATGTGCACTGTTCGTCGATACATGTCGCCGCTGTTGTCCGCAACACGTCGTCTCGTAGAAATAATAATCTAACGGCAAGTAACTGGCTTATGATTTCTTTTGACGCCGATCAATCCGCTGGGATGGTACCGAAATATGTGATTATGTCGATACTGCATTGCGCCATCAAACTGTGACGCCAATACGCAGTAAGCCTATACGTCCGCTTGAGGTTCATAAATGAAAATTGTCTTCAGTTGTCGTTATCGTCGACATCATCGAGAAATTTATGGGCATCTATGATGACTTAGGCTGAAATAGTGTAGTTATACCCAGGTGTAGTGCAGAAGTCACAAGAACAAGCTATGACAAATCTATGACCTGAGATTTCCAGCAGTATTTTAACAAGTGATCAAGTGATCAAAGAATTTTGACAAAACGCCGCATCGTCGTCTTGTCACCCCTCGCAGCGGCTAATGGGTTCGTCTGACCTTCACCACAGCTAATGCTTCCTTAGACTCACATGAGTCAACCTCCAAAACGCATCTCGAGCGGTTCAGTCGTTTTTGCAGAGCTCACGAGCACAGACACACAGACAGACACACAAAACGACCACGCTACTCGCAATAGGCTGCAATCGCTGCGATGATTATAAGTGGAAATATGCTTCAATTACTGTCGATCGGTAAAAGATATTTTCACGTCGACCGTATCAACTCCGTTACACGACTTACATTGTCGCAACATGGCTTTGGCTTAAGTTATCGTAAACCAATGTGCGATTTTCACAGTCAAATTGTCGAGTAATTCGGCTGAGAAAGAAAGTTGAAAGCTGAGAGAGAAACAAGACAGATGTACCTGCCAAAGGCCGGACCAACGCTAACGCTGTCGTAAGATGAACTTGCGGTGATGGCCTCGTCTGGAATGGCTCCAGAATGCATTCCGAGACTTTTACCACAACTGGCCGCGCTTGACTCTGTTAAAACATACACACAGAATCAGCAGAGAATTATGATCAGCAGTTGTTCTATTGCGTCATTTGTTCGATGATTCCAATTGACCTTTACACAAGGTTTAGTTACAAGTATGTCGGTCTTCTTTATTGTCAGGCTGAAATGTACGCTGGCTGCATCGCATCATTCGCATGCTGCCTCCTGGTGAGTCACGGTAAGTATGCCAACGGAACAGACGGACAGAGGACAGACGGAGGGACGGACGCCAGACAGTTGCATTACGCTTTCCGTTGCCAGCGTAACAAGCATGTCTTGTATATCGTTCAATGCCACATCCGTGTTTTATTTCAGTTGCATTTAATTTCTTAAACTTCATTGACAGCGATCAACACAAGAAATGAAGGACAGACGGCGAAATGTTTATGAAAGAACTCCAAGACATCTGCCCGACATCTGCAAGTTGTCAATGTATATGTTTCACGTACAGTATTTCAAAGTTCGTTCCTACAGGTGAATGATAGAACATATCGGATTCTTGTTTATTACCACGTGTCATAACATAACCAGTCCCGGAACAACACCCGTCACCAGTCCGGTAGGTATTACGTCGTATCATGTTTTATACGATACGATACGATACAGTATATTTACGTGCGCTCGAAAGATGATGAAATGGCCCATTTAATCTAGCGCACGGCACAGGAACGAAAAAAATAAGGGAACACTAAAAACAATAACCGAGTAGCTCAGAAGAAACGGTCCGGGCAATAGTCCGTGAAGGCAGTCCTGGAGGAAGAAATGAAACTACGGGGAAGAGGTAGGATTTGTGAAACAGGTAGGTTTTACGCTGAAAATGAAAGAATGAGGGATGGATGAGCAGAGTGGTGAATCGAAAAAGGAAAAAGTGATGGGTGAAGGAATAGGTGAGTAGGAATCAAGGTAAGGCCGGATACAGCAAAGTTGACGAATGTGATTGTAACAGGCGTTGGAGAGTGATGTAATTTGGTCAGCGAAAGTAAGATGTTCGTCAAACATGAAGCCAAGGTTTCGAGCAGAGTGGGAGGTGTCAAGTGAAGAGTTGGGTATTTTCGTAAGTTGGTTTTTGAGTCCGATGATCAAGAATTCAGTCTTAGAGGAGTTAAGAGTAAGAAGATTAGTAAATCTTGTTATAGAAAGCAAATCGCATGAATGAATGCAGACAGAAGACAGGAGCCGCGGTTGGCACGGTATGTCGGCTGTCTGTCTGTTCGTCCATCACTTGCTCGCTCGGCAACGCGCGCATGTGTGTGTGTGTCAACTGAAACTCGGTCATGACCGCTGCCATGGCGGAATCGATAGCGTCGATATCGACCCAATTAGGACGTGCGCGATTCGTCCGTCCAGATGTACTGTACGTCTTTCGACCGAGCAGTCGACGTCACTTGGCGAGCCGATCGGACTACGATCAGCTCCGATTTCAATAGCATCGACGACTTAAGCCTGTGTACGTGCAAAGTAAATCAGCTTTGGTGGAGAGCGAGCCACAGTACGGCTTGGAACGCTGACTATAGAAAAGCGGAAATGTCCGGCTGCAGAGCCGGAGAACGCCATCAAAGCACAGGCACCGAGTTTTGTAAACGACTGAGGGATCGAGAATGGAATCAAGCGCTGAAGGCGCGACAGTTGAATGGACGAAGGCGCCGAGGAAGTGCATGGTTATGGAACTCATTCGACTGACTAGGAGGACTGGAGAGTGAACTTTCCAAGGGGTCTGATGGGGCGCAGCTCCAGCCGCAAGCGAAATTTCAGCATTTTGAAGACACATTTGTGTAATTTCGTGCAAGTTTTGGAACATTTAGAAACAGTCTGAAAACAACACGTGTAAAAGAAATTATTGCATTACTCTGTCTTAGGTTCTTTGTATAGGGGCGAATATCTGTGGCCATGCCCCACACTTTTTTCACTGTGGGGCGATCGACACCGTCACTGCCAGGCACGTATTCGGCACCATGTATCAAAGAATGAAAAGCGTAAAATGTGAGGAAGCAGAGACGTGTAAGTCGCAATTTTTTTCGGCGTAAATGTTCTAAACCAAAGTGAGCGAGCAATTGCTTCACAGCACTGAAGAGGTCATTTACTGCCGTTAAAGGTAGAAAGTGAAAAATCAACGATCCAGATGTAAAAATGTATAATATAATGTTCAGAAAGCGTTAAAGCAATACTAGCAATACATTAAACGACACAAGCACACTACATATGATGCGATACGATACGATACGGTATATTTACGTGCGCTCAAAAGCTGATGAGATGTCCAGCTTAGTCTAGCGCACGGGCTCAGAAACAACAAGGCAATCGTAGATATCAGACTTCGCCCACGGTGTGCGATTAAGATAAGGAACAACTAAAAACAAAAACCGAGTAGATCAGAAGAAACGGCCCGGGCAATAGTCCCCGAAGGCAGTCCGGAAGGAAGAAGTGAAACTACATAAGCCTCTTTTAAACATTAATAAACTGACATAAAAAGTGGCAGTGTGGCACGGTATAAAATATCAGAATAAAAATACATTATACTGTTATTGACTCTGATGGCATTATTGTACCATTATGTAATAAACAACCCCACATTAAAGAGGCCTCAATCGAATATATCGCCTGCTATGCATTTTCCGCCCATCCAGGCCGTATTTGTCAATCGTGTCTTCAGCGGCGGCTTGCAGGACAAGCACTTAACGGACCAGCGTCGTGTGTATCTCGTGGGTATCGTATAGAACGAACTAAGATCTCCAGCGAGATCTCCACATGACGTGTACAGGCGAGTAGATCAGGCGCGCGAATATGATCGATAGCTGCGCGGTCCTGTAAATTGTTCATAAACCGATCGTCTCCTTCGTCGTAGTTTGATTAATGCAGGCCTGCCTGCGTGTCAATCGTTACCGTCATATAACGTCTACAGCTTTCGACGACTGTTTCGGTACTTCGGGAGGCGGTGCACGCGACAGCGATGTCCGGCACCTTGGCTGATACAGCGAGGGCAGAAAATCAAGTCTTAACTGGAAAAGCCTTGATGGGGGCCATTGGATGAAATCCACACAGCTCACACGATATTAAGACATCTCCACCAAAGATGTGGCATAAGATAGTAGCGTCTACTTATGCGCAAGGTTATTCATCCAATTTACCGAAGCCACCAGTCTATACAGTCAGTGGTGGCACGAGTAAGCACAGGCTTGCACAATATAATGCCTAATGTCTAACGTAATCAAAATTTACGTTCGTTTCCAGTTCCAGTATTGCTGTATACTCTCTATAAGTATGATACCACTTAGAGATGTGTTGTCGGAAGGTTGCTACTGTGTTAACAATACTGTATAATCTAAACCGTTATAAGCTTACGTTCAAAGCCAGAGGTTGACAGACTCAAATATACGCTAGCACATGCGTCTTATGCTTATAATTTGTAACATACACAGTCTCAAAAAACACACCGACATTTTACCTGCGACTTGAACAAACATTTTCCCGATTTAATCTATACCTGTTTCACAAATCCTACCACCGCCGTAGTTTCACTTCTTCCTCCCGGACTGCCTTCACGGACTTTTGCCTGCACCGTTTCTTCAGAGCTAATCAGTTTTTGTTTATAGTTTTTCCTTATTTTTTGTTTCTGTGCCGTGCGCTAGACTAAGCTGGCCATTTCGTCAGCTTATAAGCGCACATAAATATATCGTATTGTATCGTATCGTATCGTATCGTAATGCACTAAAACTTTGTCTTTTATTGATTTCAGAAAGTAAAGTTACTGTTAGAGTCGACAGTTGAGTTATTTTATGGGTCACGATGTATATATCTCGGACGACAATTCATCGCCGTGTTGCTGGCTGAGTGACATGACCATCACACGCACGCACCTTGCCGCATCAATAATTTACCGCCGGACGTGGACAGCGGCTCAGTCTCCGCAGCTGCATTCAATAAACCAGTCTCAGTTGGCGTCTTGCTAGCTCGCGCCGCGTAAAACAGCTTCTACGTGTTGCGGCGGTGCGGAGCATCCAATCCAGTCCAGTGGCACATCCGTTATCGGCTCGTCGAGACTCAATTATTACGCCACGTCTACGACGCATGCTCCATAGCATTCGCTCGTACCTGTCAAATTTCGCCTACGTCGTGCAACGTTCTTCTCTGCGCGAGCACACGCGCATAGCATATAAAAACCGTTGATACTGCCATTACCGGGAATGCAGCAATAAATAACTAGCGAGCACTCGACAGAGTGCATACCCTCGGCATAAAACACCGAAATCAGCACAGTGTCGTTACCGGCGAGCAGCAGGTGCGCTAACCCTAACCTTAACCACTAACCCAAAAACATAACCTTCGAAAATTTAATCAACACTTCTCTGGTTCATAATCTGTCTATTCCCCATATTTCACGAAAATCCACTGGACGTTTTGAATTATTGTACTACCAAACAGATAAACAGACTAAGAAGGGTCGGGTCGGGTCCAACGTCAAAAGTTTGATACATATGCAAGTTAAAGTGATATAGGAAGCAAGAGAACGCCGTTGCCACTTCTAAAATTATTTATGACTAAAGGCGTTCTCCGTCTCAAATTTTCTAAACACGTACGGGGAGGGTAAAGGGGAATATATAACTTCTTATATGTTAATTGTATGGTTATTTTACTGGAAAACGTCCGAAGCCAAAACAGCGGCCTTAGTATCAAAATGCGGTCGCCAAATCCCAAACTGACAAGTATTGCATCGTCTACGAAAGTGTGCGGAAATATGGCGTAAACATTAGAATGTGCAAAATTTTCGCTTCTTTGTGCGTAATTGGGGTTATACAGTAGGCTTAAAATGATGACGCTGAATTTCGCACCGGTATAATAGAACACAATCATTGCCGGACGTGTGATACGCGTCAGTTGGCGCGGCTTACGTCGAAGGCTTAACGAACACGTAACGCAGTGTGACGCGTCGCCGTCGTCCGGACGAAACCGAAGTGACGAGGCCAACGAGCGAAGAGGCGGAGCGGACCGATAGCCCGATGAGCTCGAGCCGCGGATTCATGCCGGACACGTCGGCATTCCGAGGCGTCCAGGCGCGATGGAATCCACCGCGTCGTTCCATTATCACTCGCTCGCGCGAGTAAAGCGGCTCTCACAATTGAAATGAAACTGAAATAAAACTAGCAATAAAACTGAATCAAAACAGTTTTGTTTCAGTTTTAAAATTTCAGTTTTATTTCAGTACTGCGATGCGGTCAAATAATAATTATAGGCTCGTTTTTTGCTTCGTAGAGTATTTCCATTATAGGCTCTTTGAGCCTATAATTATTATTAGACTGCAGCGCAGTATTACGTACGTAGATGCCGCTTATTGTTACCGACCAAGTAGCATGGTCTGTCGGTCTCTCACCTAGTGAGCCCTGCAAAAACGGCTGAAGCGACCGAGATGCCGTTTGCATTGAGGACTCGAGTGAGCCCAAGGAACCACTTATTAGATATAGCCGAGCGCTTACAGCCGAATACTCTATTGTGGGCATTCCACACAATACAGCCATCTAGTTGTGTGTTTGAGTGTACTTCTACCGACATGGCGAAATAAAGGTGTTCAATAAAACAAACGTTAAGAGCGACTGTGATAGCATCGCGCCATCAGCTCGCCTCGCCGTTCTGCCCGGCAACGCGACGTCGAATCCTTTCTTACGCCGTATCCTTGCGAAAAACTATAAAATCTCAAGTTTTATTCGTAAAATGCAGACATTCCCGGTATACGGGTTCTAGACAGCATGGAGATAGCTGTGAAACCCTTGAATCTTGACTATACAGTTATAACGGCCGGTGGCCCGGTTTTGCAAGTTGTTGGCCGGCCGCAGGCGGGAAGAAAAGTAGTACGGGTACATGGTGTGGAGTGGAAAGAAACGGGGATGTGGTCTTGGTCTTGACGTCTCGGTCTCGAGACCCACTACTCACAAAGATCTCGGTCTCGGACCTTTGGGCCTCGTGTACATGCCAGAATTTTGCCTGCAATTTCATCACGCGATTGGATAAAAACAATGACTTTGTGGAAATGTATGGAACTGTGTTACATACTGTCGTTGCTTAGTTGACATACAAACGTGTTGGAAACAAGAATGACGTTTAGTTTACTGATAGACTGCATCGAAATAGCCACGTGATACGTCGCGCAAAAATTGAACCTGTATGCACGATCTTTTAAAATACCGATACCGAATGCCGAACCGACTTGAAAAAACACTGTCTTAAAAGTGAAAACCGACCGACACCGACTCAAACTACCGACATCGACCCGTCACTAATCTTGACCAAGGTATCGATCTCGGTCTCATCTCGATAACAAGAACGTCTCGTCTCGGTCTCGGTCTCGGAATGGAGGTCTCGTGCACATCCCTGGAAAGAAATAGGAAGGGAATTAGGAAACGAGTAACAGGAGGACGAGTAGAGAAAATAAGATAAATGAATAGAAGAGTAACGAGGGAGTGGGAATATGGGGAACTAAAGAAAATTCGACAGTAGCGATCAAACAGTATATAAAACCCATAGTACACACGGA
>Ga0209363_1002043_pt1 | contig 10312 bp, 9 predicted proteins | sample WorMetexBAHAMAS3_FD_187385 | JGI IMG/M metagenome (GOLD analysis project Ga0209363, IMG submission 187385) | Marine gutless worms symbiont microbial communities from Max Planck institute for Marine Microbiology, Germany - Inanidrilus exumae... | ecosystem: Host-associated > Annelida > Digestive... | reverse complement strand
CTCGATTTAGCGACCCCGGAGGGATGCAAGGCTGAGTTGACCTATGTTACGTGAAAGCCACCGGCCGGGAATTGAACCCGCGACCTGTAAATCGCAAGTCCAACGCCCTACCGCTGAGCCAACACGCTATGTCAAGTCCCAGCATATGTATGACAAATTACCCTTTAATGGAATTTGATGAGGGTCACATGACCCATTTTTAGGTCGACTCTTCGGCAGCGTCGACCTAATAAAGCCGGTCTCAGTTGTCCATCCGTACGTCCATTTGTCTACAAAAGGTTTATTTGATTTCAATGACATTTGGCTTACAGGTAGAGGTCAATGAGCGATGCATGACATTATGCGGTATGACCCGGTCCAAGGTCAAACTTACGGGCCCTTCAAAGTTGTAAATTCGGTCATTTTTGAAAGCTATCTCTGCCATTTACAATGGTAGCTGGCAGCTGACCACGGATTCTTAAAATAGGGTACAATATCTAAATTTGATTGATACCTCTGAAACGGCTGAAACTTATCAAATTTTTTATATAAGTCGACTATATCAAGTCTAGCCTATAATGACAAGCCATCCCCCAAAAGGGGCGTGATCAGGGTCACATGACCTTTTTTCAGTTTCAATGCCTGCAATCATGTCTCCGGAACAGCTGAAGCGAGAGTCGCCAAATTTTGTGTATAGGTAGAATATATCAATTAGTTAGCCATGGGATGACAATCTACCCCTAGTGGGCTTGGTCAGTGTAATGTGACCCGTTTAAAAAATTTTTTCGCCAATCATAACTTTGGAATTTATAAAGCTAAGAATATATATATATTACCCCTGAAAGGGATGTGTTCAGGGTCACGAGACCACTTTAAATTTTGGGAAATAAGTGATACTGTCTTCGGAAATGGTGCAAGATGTCATAGTGGCAATGGAAGACTAATAGGAAATTGTATGTGGCATATCAAATGGCACCATTACTGGTGAACTTTAGTGACCTAGAAGGTCACTTTTGCTGTTTGAAACATTTCAATCTCACATACCTTGTGAAATACAGCATTTATTATCTACGAAATGTTTACAGATGAATGGGAAAGTGCATGTGGCTTGTAATTTCAAGCATTTTTCCCAAATGAAGGATTTCACGCGGTCACAGCCAGTCACGTACACTGTAAACGTGGTAATGTCTCGGAAACAGTGCCAAATAGAATTCATTGTTACTCCAGACCACTAATAAGAAGTGATATATGACCTATTGAATTGAGGCAGTTTTGATGACCTTGAGTCACTTTCAAGGTCATAACTACTGCAAACCTTTCAAATGTGATTTTATTGCAATTGACAAGATTTCAACTTACATAGCGTGTCGCGCAGTCCCTCTGTTGTAGCGGAGCTTCTTGTTTTACTGTGTGCTAGATTCTTCATAGACATTAAAGTTTGGCTATAACTAGTTTTTGAGATATGATGTTAAAGGTTGCAGTCAGATAATGATCGTCAGGTTCTGTGACTGAATATCAAGATTGTGTCAATTACAGATTACGTACCAGCTGCTTCTGTCTCGCTATTGTGACATGGGAGATGTTGATGGTGCCAGGTAGATCATTTTTGGCATTAAATACCGCAGTTCTCGGTTGTGCAAAAGTGTTAGTAGAAGTAAGGCAGCAGTTCAAAATCCATATTGCTGCAGTAGAATGTGGTGTACATAAGAGAAACATTTTTTGTCTGATTAAAATATAGTTGCCTGTTTTACCATTCAAGTGCTGAACTGGTCTGTTGCTTCCCAGTTATTATTGCATGGATGTGTATTGTGTAAAAAACAAAGATAGGGAGTGAGTGAGTTAGTGTTTTGCTTCTGATACCAGATCACCCATGTTGTCCTGGATTAATGGCTGTTAAATGGGTTGTTGTTGATATTGGATGTGTAAATTAAGCACGTTGTATGGATTATAGGCTAGCATAATTGTGTGGCATAGTGGTGTAGCATGTTGGGTATTGGACTTGTGATTACGAGATCACAGGTTCGACTCCGATTTGTTGCACCACAGCATAAGGACTCTGGGCAAAATGTTACACCCTTGTGCCCCTGTCACCAAACGGAATAATTTAGTACTGGTCAAGGGGCGGTGATACATTGTGGCTGTCAACGTAACTGTAGGTTTGGCAGGGTTTTCAAAAACTGAGGGTTTTCAAAAATGCCCAACCCAGTGGGTTTTATTGGGTTTTTGTGGGGGTTTTTCTGTATGAATGGCAGTTGCTAAATGCTATTCACATGAAGTAAATCCAGAAATGGAAATTGATTACTTTTGTGTTTATTGATTATTATTTTTTGTTTTTGTTTCTGTACAGGAACGGTGTTAATTTTATTTAAATTGCAATTGAATTGACAAACTTTGAAGTTAAGTTCAGTTTACTTAGTACTTAGGTTTGGGGTTGGTTGCTTACGTAAGCAACTACTTTCATGGGCATAGCGCCCGCACGCCCGTAAGTAGTTAGACCACTGAAAACTGTAATGCATGGCCAGTGCCGTACTCAGGGTTCGGATACCCCGGTAAATACCCAAAAAACCTGCTGGTTTTTTGGGGTAATCCCACTTAAAAATGGCCAAAAAACCAACCCCAAACCTAAGTACTAAGTAAACTTAACTACACTGCAATGGAGTGTTGCACTTTTTACCTTTTATAATTTACTTGCTTCCATGTATAGAGTTTTTTTTGTCTTTACAGTTCATTGTCTATGCTGTGTTTCATGGATGTTGTGATTTGATGTAGCTGTTCTGAATTGTTTTCGTCAGAGTGTGGATGAACATACTGAAGAATCTTTCACGTTTGTTGTGTTCCATTGTGAATTTATTTGGGTTGATGTACTCTGTTGTAGGAAAATATTGGAATACATGAAGTCTCAGAACTTGATGCTAAACGAGACGATTTTTAATGCACTCGTCAAAGGCCATGTTAGAAAGGGGTTCGTGTCTATATTCTTGCCTGAAAGCTCTAAAATTAAAAACTTTTGTATTCCATTTGGACTAGATATTTCGCTATGTGTGATGTTAATGCTGGAGTTATTTTTACGTGTTTCGTTGTTGTTTGTGTGTTGTTAATTTCGAGACTAGACAGGTATCACAGCCGGCAACATTTGATATGAAGAAGCGTGTTTTCTGTTCAACTTAGTTTTGCTGGATGATAGACTTGATAGCCTATGTTGCAAACTCTTTAGGCAACTAGACTCAGAGTCTCATATACTTTACTATCTGTTACCCGCGGAACGAGACGATGAATGACGCACTATAGAGTAGTATGGAATATCGATTTGTTTGAAAGGCAGTTATCTCTGATATGGATGCGATGTCATGCGCCTTCATTATTGTGATATTTGATGTGATGCGATGTATCGTCCCGTTACTGTTAGTGATATTGTTGCATTGTTGGTTGTGTGTTTTTAGTGATATGGCTGGTGCCAATGAAGTCATGGCCAGCATGAGGTAAGCGTTGTGGTACAATTTGCATAGTCTTGCATTGTGTAGTATATGTTCATATTTCAGATTAGTTCTTTTTTCTTCATATTGTGCAAAGAGCTGCTGAGCTTTGGTTTGTTGGTTACTTAGTTACATACATTGTCTGATACTCGTATGTATACACTCTGTAATTTACTGTAGATTGGCTTTCTCACAGACGCCGTGTTTTTAATGCATTTATTTAAGTACTAGAATAAGAAAGCTCATAATGTAGAAGTAAAAAAAGTAATGTAAACAGTGTATAGCAGTTAGCAACAACTTAGCCTCACCGCTAAAAGAAACTCACATGCCATATGGGATCACACAGTATCCACCTGGCTGAGGTGAGAATCCCGCCTCCCCAGCCGATGCAGGTACTCGATTTAGCGACCCCGGAGGGATGCAAGGCTGAGTTGACCTATAGTACATGAAAGCAGACCGGCTGGGAATTGAACCCCATGACCTGTAAGTCGCAAGTCCAATGCCCTACCACAGCGCCATCACGCAACACAAAAATGTGTTATTTGTAGGTTATTACTTCGCCCATGGGAGCGGTTGCAAAGTATTGTGATGAGTATGTCTGTGTGTGTGTGTGTGTCTGTCTGTCTGTGAGGATATCTTTGGAACCACACATGCAGTCTTTACCAAAATTTCTGTGCATGTTGCCTATGGCCGTGGCTCGGTCCTCCTCTGGCGTTGTTGCAATACGTTATGTACTGTGGATGACATCATGTTTTTTTTCTGTAATGGGCCACATAACAGTATGAATATAGTTATGAAGGCCCGATTTTGCTTAAATTTACTTCTTTATGGCAAAGTCTGACAGAATTTAATTTCGTGTGATTAAAGGGCATAATTTTGACTAACTATTTCCAAATTACTCGCAAATTGAAGTAAAATGGGAACAGAGAAATTTGATGGTTAATGGGAAGAATCACGGAAGTGCACGTCACCGTAGCTATTGTTTCTATGGTGATGGTGAACGTTGGTGGTGAAACACATACAGTAAAACATCGTGATAACGGACTTCTTGGGACCGCTCTAAAAGGTCTGTTATATCCAAAGTCCATTATATCCAAACTAGGCTAGTGATGGCAGTTTGCTTGGCAAGACTTTGTAAAACACACACAACAACAGACTGCTTCTTTCCATTTTCAATATCATTTATTATTACAACTTTAGTTGCTAAGTGTAGCGCTGCTCGTTTTTCAGACATTGATGCACAGAAAAATTCTATCGATTGTCTGCGGTAGTGATGTGACGATATAAACTCCTGCACTTGGCGTGATCGGGTTTACGGAGATATAAACTACACACTCTGTGTAATCGGACTCGCAGGGGTTTAAAACCCATTCTGTAACCTCCTGTGCTGATCGCTGGTCGCTCTGGGGCACGATTTTGATATTTTTTCGCCCCAATATTCATAATTGAGGATATAAACTCCTCTGCACTCGACGTGATCGGTCCTCCATACTCGGCGTGATAGAACTCGCAGGGGTGTAAAACTCATTCTGTGACCTTGTGCGCCGATTGCCGGTCCCTCTAGGCAATACGGTATCGGAATCGAGTCACACTTGCTCCATACAATTGCGATATCGATTCCTTTCGATTTTCCTAAAACTCAATTTCAATCTCGATATCGTCACATCACTAGTCTGCGGCTTACCTACGCTCGTAATGGACTTTAAAAGGAATTTACAGACAGTAACAAAGATGGGACCTTGAAATGTTTTTTTCAACTTTACCGGCGGCCAGATAGCTTACAGTCAACACAGTTGCCTGCTCCCCACCTTGCCAGTGACCGTGTGTTTACTGACGGGAAGGAGTTGGCTAGTGACATAAGTGATGCAACCACATGAAAGCCTATGCTATAACACTGGGCAGTTGTAAACTGACGCCAGGGTCTTTAGCAACCCTATTGGTTGATCTTGTTAATGGCTGCGTAGAAAAAACACTGCTGTCCAGTGTGATTGTGTAATCACGACGTGACGACAGTCGTTCTATTGGCCAGATGGTTGTCACGGTTGTGTAAGCAAGCCAGCAGTGGTCGTGATCACAATCTCTCTGCTGTATCCAGTGTTGTCTCTAATGTTGTGACCGACAAGCTGATCCGTAATAAATGAAAGTTCGTACTATCGGAGTCTGTTTTAACCGTATTATTATACATTGAAATTAATAGAAACTCAGCCAGGACCAAAAATAAAGTCCGTATTAAGCGAGTGTCTGTTATAACTGGGTCTGTTCTAACAAAGGTTTACTGTATGCCAGTGACTTTGATGCATGGACATAGGAAAGCGAAGTAAATTTGCCATTAATGGGACTTACGTTAAGCAAGTATATAGAGTTACATGAGAACAGTGCAATGGCACAACACTAGCGAAGTCTGGTATCTACGATTGCCTTGTTTTGCTGATGTACGTAAGTGTGGTCACTGCATGTTTATGTTAATGTACTGCAGAGAACTTGGAATTGACCCGACAGCCGACACTTACACAGTGTTGATGTGTGAGTCTGCTGAGAAAGGAGACATTAAAGGCATTGAGAAGGTGGGTGGGTGTCAGTGTTTTGGTGATATGTGTTGAAATTACGTGCATTTGTTGTATCCATCGAATAAAAAAACTTAGAATCATTTCAGATTAAAGGTCATATATAGCCAGGTTAGTGATAACGTTAGATATAACCAACAGTTGAGATGACAGCACTTATAAGGTGTGGTGGTGAAATGTTTCAAACAGTTAATGAGCAAAATATTCCTGATCACAACAACAAAAGAATGCATGACATGGTTATTGCGAAAACAATTTTGACCTGTTTTTGACTGGCAGCATGCCGGTACTTCTAATCCAGTACAGAAAGTCGTAGTCAGCCAATGACAGTGAAAGTGGAAGTGTTGCAACGTTACAGGTGCTGAATGATGCTCGTGCCGACAATGTGACTGTCACACCACGACACTTGTTTTCGGTCATTCTCAGTTTAACTAAAGCTGGCCATTCACAGCACAATGATCAGGTCAGTTGACTCATGAATGCACCCCGCGTGAGGCCGGGGTACCCCCTTTCTTACCTTTTTTTCCTCCCTTGTCCATTCACTTCCTCATCTTTTTGCTCCTTTTTCCTTTTATCTTTCGCTTTACGTATTTTCTTCTTTTGTCCATCCCTTCTCTTTCTGCCAGAATAGTCCCACTCCGTTTCCAAGCCGGAGGTCGCAGGAGGCGACCGAACCTGGGTTTAGTTTGCTACGTTCATTTTGTGTTATCTGTATTGCTTAGTTAAGATTTATTCTGATGTTTTGTTGTATTTGGTTTAGTTTAATCTTGTGGTGCGATGGTTGTCTTCCCCTGTTGTAGGCACTGGCATAATAATTTAAATGAGCCCCTTGATCCCATTCCCTTTGGGTGGCTGCTGAACAAAAAGGCGGCCAGGGTTGAGGTTAATATATCGCTGGTCTTCCTTCACTGGGTAGGGATAGCTCTCCACCCCTGACTTTTTATCTCTGATACAGCCAGATTTGTGCTGAAAGGGGATGTTAAACTCCCACTAAGTAACTAACTAACTCACGAATGCTGGTTGTTATGTGTGGCTATTATGTGATTAATCTGTCGATTGAGAGGAAATTGTTTTTCATGCTGTCTACAATTATAACATACTTTAACTTCTGGTGATGTATGCAGTTTGTTAGACTGAATTGTGATGTAGTTCGATGCAGTTAGTTTATACTTAATGATGTTACAAATTGACAGTGCCTGTGGATAAATGCCTGATGTTAATATGTGTATGTGGTTGTGTTTATACATTATGCATCAAAAAAGGTTGAGATAGCAAACTGTCTTTAATGAGTTCGAGAAATCATTGTTATAATGTTGTACGTTAAATTTTAGTTCATTTGGCACAGTCCTGTCATACTTTATGCTGCAGTATGATGCCTTGCCAATTTAGTTTACCACGAGGAACCAAAAACAGAAAAAGATAAGGAAAAGAATGAAAAGTAAAGTGATGTGATCCAGAAGAAATGTTTCAGGTAAAAGTCTATGGTGTCAGTCTTGAGGGAGGAAGATGTTTTGTGGTGGGAAAGATTTGTGAAACAGGTGGGTTTTAAGCCATCAGTGAAAGTGATGAGAGTGGTGAATCAGCAGAGGAAGACAACGTGATAAGTGCAGGAAGAGATGGAGTGACTGGGATGATGTCTATGAGAGACAGGGGAGTTGATTCCAGAGAAACGTGAAGTGTGTCAAAAGGAACTATCAGCTATTCGTAACAGAATGAGGATGATTTTGGTGGCCGAGTGCGGGTGACAGTAAGATAAAGAGTGAGTCCGTGAGAAGGCTGAACAGAAATGAGGTTACACAGATATGAAGGTTGTGCGGTTGTGAGGAGTTTATGAGTAAGCGTCGTGAGCTTGTATTTGATGCATTCAGTTATTCCGAGCCAGTGCAGAAAGTGTAAGTGATATGACAGAATTTTGGATATTTAACAACAGCATATGCAAGAGATTTTTGAATCTGTCAGAGGCAGGTTATTTGAGACTTAGACGGGTTGTAGTAAAGAGAATTGCAGTAATCAAGTTTGTAGTGGACATTGGAATTGGCAGTGGTGCAGGCCATTGTCAATTCGAGGTAAGGGTGAGTATGTCATAACTGTGTATCTATGCTGTAATTGCCAAAACTACAAAGGTGCCTGCAGACCATGGACGCACATAATCTCGTATTGCCACAAGCTCCCGGTGCCTGCTCCACCCCATCTTCCATGCCACTGTCTGCAAACTGTGCAAGTCCCATCCAGCTGTCTGGTCCACATCTAATACCCTACTGCAGTATCCGCATTCTGACAGGCTAAGTATTGATGGGCTCTCGAATTCTCGCAAGACTTATATAGCATCCCTAGTTGTCACTTTTTCTGAGACGCAGTGTATATACGGCTGCAAGTGTATATAATGATGGTTAATAGTTGTATTTTTGTGCATGTATTTGTGATTGTTTTGAAGATGCTGAAATATGTGATGGATATGTCAAATCGTCCTTACAATCACGACGCTCTTAACTGCATGTTCCAGTTGCTTGCCCATGGTTATGATGAGGAGGCGGTGCAGGTCTACAGTACAATGAGTGGTAGGCCAAAAGAAGACACCAGTAATGCTCTGCTGCGATGTATGGTGATACGAGGACGTGTTAGTAGATGCGTTTTGTGTTTGCTTTGGAGTGCTGCTAGTTAGTAATCTGAATATGTAGCCAGTGCCCTTTGGTTCTGTTCCTACAGTTGTTCACAACCAGATCCTTTCACATTGTGCTCTTCAGTCAGATATTGAAGTTCAATGCCATTATACATCAGCTCACCAGCCCGTTGATGTCTCCAGGCTGTAGAATAGGGCAGAGGCCACAACAGTGACCAAACCTAGCTTCAGTTTTCAGTCTGCACTGCATACACAGTGCGTAAATGTGGCCTGTTGCTACATATGTCGCAAGTAACATGGTATGTGTGTTGGGCACATGGTTGAGCTGTGCAAAAATAGCTGAACCGATCGAGATGCCATTTGGGGCTGATCCTATGGGTCAAGGAGGCAAGTATTAGATAGGGTCCAGATCCCACCATGGGAAGGGGCACTTTTGAGGCGGGACGTGCCGATACCTTTTAAAGTACCTATGCGTGAGTACGTTGTGCCTGCCACAGGCGAATATGCCTGCCAAGCGCATGCAGCAGACAAATGCATTCAATGCCGCAAGGGGTGACAAGATGCCATGCAGCCTTTTGCCAGATTACTTTGGACACTTGTTTTGTGTTTATTTAGTGTTATAGTATTTTACTGGAAAAATGTGCTTTTATTTTGTTCGTGTTAGTTTCTTCAATACTGAGTCAAGAGATTGGCTCACGAGAACGTCTCCGAAAAGATCTACTTTGTGTTGAGTGGGTTGTAAAACCTCAACATAGTAAGGACTTCACGGCTTGATTCAGTGCCTGACATATTGAAATGTGTCAGGCACTAATCGAGCCGTTGACATGAAGTCCGAGCGCTGACCTGTCACTAAGTGGCGGAGACCACACAATTCAAGGTCACAGATGGATCATTGCTGGGCATCCGAGTCCTGAAAAAGCTCTCACAATCACGGTCATTGTGGGTCGTGGCTATAGGCCTCTGCCACGTTATGTGCTAAGTTGACAATGGTGTATATGCTGCTAGTACACTTGTGTCGCCCCTACTGCATTAGTATGTATAGTATATATGCATGAATGTATTTGCAGCCTATTGACACCTTGATAGCAGTCTGGAAACGTCTGAGTGATGAAAATCACTTCATCGACAGCCTAGAGCCAGTTGCATACTGGTGTCTCAAATACCAGTCTCCAGGTTGATGCTTATATTGTAGGAGATTTTGCCTCATTCTAAATATGAAATCTGCCCTTATCACATAGGTTTGATGGACACCTGCATGGATTGTAAGAATTTGTTATATGCTTGAACTCGAAGAGCCTATCATGAAAATACTCTATGGGCAAAAGAACGGTTTTCACACGTTCAGCTGTAACTCTGCCGAAAGTGAACCAATTTGGATGAAATCTGGAACATTGTGAGCCAAATGTTGGGTATGGCCCTGGCAGATTTTTGGCAGCAACAGTTTGAGAGGGAGCCAAAATTTTGTTTTTTTTTTGTCCGGTAAATAACCCACGATTTCCCAACAAAGTCGGCAAAATTTTACGACATTTCAACACATCAGCGTCTATCGGTGAGGCAGTGAAAACGTTCGGAACAGAATTTTGAAAATTCTACCATAAGGGGCCGTTTTTCCAAGAATAAAACGCAAAAATTGCTTAACAAAATCCAAGTCTTGCGACTTCAGGCCGTCATAACTC
>Ga0209363_1002042_pt1 | contig 10316 bp, 4 predicted proteins | sample WorMetexBAHAMAS3_FD_187385 | JGI IMG/M metagenome (GOLD analysis project Ga0209363, IMG submission 187385) | Marine gutless worms symbiont microbial communities from Max Planck institute for Marine Microbiology, Germany - Inanidrilus exumae... | ecosystem: Host-associated > Annelida > Digestive... | reverse complement strand
CCCCTCTATCCCTGAGTTTTGCAGGCGCGTCTGCGCCGAGCGGACTCACGCTGGGCTTTGCCACGCATCTAGTTGCGACTGTGTTTGTGAATGGTACAGCGGTGAGAAAGACGAGGCGGGCGAGGGCTACGCACACGTCATCTTCACGCTCCACCTCAAGCGTCGCTACAAGTTCTACATAATGAACATCGTCCTGCCGTGCGTCATGCTGTCCGTCCTCATCATGATCGGCTTCTGCCTGCCTCCCGACGCCGGCGAGAAGATCTCGCTCGGCATCTCCGTTCTGCTGGCGTTCACCGTCTTCCTGCTCATGATCGCCGACGCCATTCCGCGAACGTCTCTCGCCATTCCACTCATCGGTAAGAACGTTAGCGACTCAGAATAGAGGACGAGATAATAATCGCCTTATTATAACAAGTGTCCAAAGTAATTCGGTAAAAGGCCGCATCGCCGACCTATCGCCCCTAGGGGCTTCAGATAGACTTGTTGTCAAGTGTTGGCGACAAAACCCCCCAAATTTGTACTCTCTCAGAGTACTTTCCATATAGTTATATAGTTTATAATTATCCTGCCATGTGCGTATTAAATGATGGATGAATAATCGATACTGTTAATTTGGCAAACACTGTAATGCTGGGTGGCGCTTGGGACGGAAGCGGAGCTTCTCCAGTAGGTCTACAGGGTCACGTTATTTGTTGCAGTGGACGGTAGGTCTGCAGTACGGCAGCAGCGTAGGCGATTCGTGCTGAGGTCGCGTCGTAATGTCCCCGGTTACATTTAGCGCCAATCGAGATATAGGCGTAGGCCCTATATGTGTCAAAACTGAAAACTACCGAGGCGGAATGAGAACGCATCAACGCCATACCTTGTAACGTCACAGTAGGCCTATTTGTCCTCAATTTGTGGATGAAACTACGATTTTCCACTCCATGTCAGCAACCATTCGCTACACATGGAGAGTGCGCATGGAGTAATAAAATTCATTATCTGATAACTCTAGTTGAAAGATTACAAACGGATTAAATCTTCGGCACTTGTAACCTCTACTAAAGTAGAGAATTAATAAGTTATCAACTGGAAAACTGAATGCGGAGATGCGCTGTTCGTCTGGGTCATTCTGGGGTGACGCAACGATCCCAGCTGACTATGCGATAACGACATCGACGCCGACGACAGCGACAGTGACGCTGTTTTGGAACCTGTTGCACAAAATAGCTGACACATTTCGCACGAATTTTACGTCTTAACCTGCCCGGACGTCTGGACGTCGTGTTCAGGGCGCTATTTTAGCCCGACAGCTATACACCAACTTGGCAACGACGACTAATAGTCTCAGCAATTCTGTCTGTCTCTCTGCTGTCGTTTAACCGTTGTCTGCCTGTTTGTGGCCTTCGTTTTGTAGTAAAATTAGTACATGTGCATATAGTACACATTGTACATATCATCCGAATAAACAGTGTTATCTTTCGACTTCCAATTTTGTATGGAAGGATCCGACTTTATCTTTGTTAAACAGTTATTATTTTGTTGGCATTTCTTCTGGTTTTCGTTGTTTTCATTTATGTTCATATTATACTGTTATTTTTCATTTTTTGCATAGTTTAACAAGAAAAAACTGCCATTGATCGAGAATTCAGATCAGACAGACTGTGTTGACTTTTGATCTTGATTTATGACCTTGACCTTCAGTTCCAGGCTAGCTATGGTCATGACCAACACAGACACGAAAAGCAAGTTCAAAGGTCAGTCGGTTCAAAAACAGAGTGAAAACAAACGGACGGACTGACGGACGGACGGACGGACGCTACCGATTGCATTACCTTCCACGCTAACGCGGTCGGTGAAAAGATAAATCGGTGGGCCTACAGACATGCAAAAAGTAGGCCCAGTCACTACGCATATACACAACATGCAACATCTACACGCAATATACTCTCACCTCACAGCACTAACCATCCAGAGAGTCTTAAAACTTATATAACGGTGTTTACACTTTACAGTTAAGCTACAGAATAAAAAATGTATTTTGCGCATTTTACCAGTTTCCAAAATTCACGCGTTTTAAAAGGCCAAGAATTTTAAAAATAAGATTCAGTACGCACTAGTATCAGCTCTCGTATATGATAAGTCACAGAAAAGCCAAATATAAAACATATGCAGACACCACACATTATCTGCATATAGTTATTTCCAAAAATGTAAACGAAAACTATGATCCTTTGTCTCAATAAATCTGTTAAAACTTATTTATGCTTTCGCCTGTAACTCGGGGCTGTTTGGTTAGTTCCAATATATACTTTTACGCAGTTTACAGCATATTTTACGTATTTTTACCGGGCGACGGTATGCTAGCGTGGTATATGCTGTCGTCGTGTCGTCCGTCCGTCTGTCACACGTCGGTATTATATCAAAAATCTAGGCGAAATTCCAACGGGGTCACCCCCAAAGGAAGCGCCAAATAGAGGTGTGGTAGGTTCAAACGGCGATTTTCGACCAACATCTCGTTATATCTAAGAAACGATGCAAGATGAGGACAAATTTAGTTACTATGGAACGCTAATAGGAACTCGTATGTGCTCTATCGATTGGTGCTATTTCCAATGACCTCGCGTGACCCTAACTACCCCTAACTACCCCAGTTTCGACATTTTGTATTGCCTTTCATATCTTGGTAGTGAGTGGAGTTGAAGACTTCAAAGTTGGTAGGTATAGGTTGACGGTAGCAAGTGCTAGCCCATGGGTGGCAAACCATCCATGGGGCGTGGTTAGGTCACGTGAACCATTTAAATTTTGGTGGGCGCCAACGGCGGATCGTCTTAGGCGCTGTCAACTTAGTTCGCCGCTGAGTTTCATAAACTTCTGATGGTCGTTGGACAACTGTTGATTAACACCCACCGTCGAGATCTGTATTCGGCGGCTAGGTCAAGTAGAAGAAATGGTTTGATTACCATATGATGCGATACGTTGCGCGGATCTGTCAGCGGGGTTCCTTGGGTCTACGGTACCCGAGTCAATCGCCCAAATTTCGACAACCCGATCGGTTCAGCCGTTTTTGTAGAGCTCATGAACGTGAGTGACCAACAGACAGATACACAGACTGACAGACCGCGCTCCTCCATCTGTAACAATAGGCAGCATCTCATGCACGGCGTGCAGGCGATGCGGCCTAGAAATTGTTGCACGACCTGGCGGCCTGTTGTTCGCATAAAATTCTACGACGTCCGGGATCATATGGACCGCGATTGGGCGCAGTGGAAGTGTATCAGCTGGCACGACGAATAATGATGAACTGGAGCCGGTGGACACCAGCAGAGCCTTTATTAACGTTCGTGATTGTAGGCCTCTTCTGCTACGACCTGGTAACTGAATTACGGGTCCTCGCCGGCAGCAATGACGACTCCTGCTGCTGATGCTGATGCCGGCTACTGGGTGATGATGATGCTAGTAATAATAATAATGTACGCAATGTACGCGCGCGCGCGCGCGTGTGTGTGTGGGTGTCTGGCTACCTCTCGTCCAGACGCAGCTGCTGTTTAATGTTGCAACGAGCTATACATGCATGATGAATTTTTGTCCATTGCTGCCTGGCACATGACACTCGCTTTCAGCACAGTATGCCCCATGTCCAGCATAATACCCGCGCTTATTCTAGACTAAAAATCAAATCGTCTTAAGGATAACTGTGAATCTACGATCACACCCAAATCTTTGACCTCGTCAATGACATGGAGAATACTGTCATTTCTACTACGGCAGAGAATGCTAATCGCACAAATTATGCGCGAAAGCAGCCAATGTATATTCCACGCTATATCATGACTGGTCGCCCGACTATGGGCATAAGCTGCTTAGATATTCGCATCGTTGACGAACGCGACGAAGTGTATATCAGGACTGTCTAAAGGTAAGTCTCTGTTGTGATTACAAACGCCACTTTACATACAAGTAGCTCAGCTGTCGCTGACAAACCCGCGCGACGCGCTGCATCACGACAAACGGCAAAATTTTAAAACAGTCATGTGACCATAACCACGCCCCTTTTGTTGGTGATATGTGTGCATGTTGACCATAGCAAGTCGCAGCCTTCGGACGACAAATTGTACCTGAAAGGGCGTGGTGACTGTCAAGTGACACGTGACCTTTTTAATTTTTTGGAAAATAAGCGATAGTATCTCGAAAACGGTACGAGATAGCCAGTAGCCTCATAGTTTCTATTAAATTTAAAAAGGAAGTCATATGCGCCCTATCGAATGGTTATGTTGCCGATGACCTTGGGTGACCCCTAAGCACGTTAAACCACCTCAATTTGTACATTTTGCACTGCCTTATGCGTCTTCGTAATTGGCGACGGCAAAGACTACAAATTTGATGTAAAGGTTGAATGTGCAAGTCACAGCCTACGGACGACAAACTGTCCCTGATAGATACGTGGTCAGGTCATGTAACCCATTACAAAATTTTGGGGGCTCCAATCATATCACTGGAACGGCTGAACCTGAAGTCGTCAAATTTTGTACACGAGTAGGCTATATCAATTCTAACAACAGGACGACATATCACCAACAAAAGGGGCGTGGTTATGGTCACGTGACTGGTTCAAAATTTTGCCCTTTGTCGTGATGTAGCACGTCGCGCGGATTTGTCAGCGACAGCTGAGCTACTTGTTGTTAGTTTCCTCTTATTTTTCGTTTCTGTGCCGTGCGCTAGACTAAGCTGGCCATCTCGTCAGCTTTTGAGCACACGTAGATATACAAGTATCGTATCGTTTATCGATTGATTACAAACGTAATCATATATGTGAAGTTTCAAACGGATAGTGCACTTCGTACAAGTTGACGAGCGGGCAAGATGTACGGTATACATTGCAGCCTTTGCAATACACTGGTTTACTAAACAGTAAACATAGCGTTGAACGTAAATTAAAGTGTGTCTATTCTGGGGTGAGTGATTCTGGCGCAAAATGTGTCCGTCTGTCTGTCTGCCACACTCATACACAATATCACAGAGTACATTGCAATTTCAAAGTAATAACCGCGTGCTGGCCGCAATATTCAGTGACGACGATAGAAATAAAATGTTTTTATTGTGTTATTTTATTTATTATCGGCACGCGCCGTCGAGCCGTTCGCTGTGCACGACCCGTTATCCAGGAATCGTCGGCGCGTCGATCGTCGTTGAACCCGATCCGCTGTGTCAGCCGCAGTTAGTGTTAGTGTATTATCGAGAGCCGAACGGTCGAGCGATCGGTCGACGCCGGGTACAGAGGCTGCGCCGTGACGCGATGTGATGTGACTCTTGTATTACGATGAAGCGATTTGATAAGATGAGACAGAATACGATCAGACCAGCCAGCACGACCCAGCTGGCACAAGTACTATCTGTGACTACGCCGTTCCGTAAAAAGTCTCGCCGTCGTCGAGAAATGGTGCAACACCAGCACATTTTCCCGGAAATTCGTCGTCTAGTATTACCCCAATGACTACATATTTGTGCCATATTTGGAAACCACGTCGCCGACGATTGTTGGGCAACTAATTAATATTTTTAGATTTGCGAGAACTATTTTTGATTAGAAAAAGTAGTTGAACTAATGATATTAAAACTAATTTTGAACAGTAGTCAACTAAAGTAATTTTACCGCGCGACGCTATGCTAGCGCGGTATATGCTGTCGTTATGTGTCGTTATGTTACGCCTACTGTTCCTTCCTGCACCCTACACAAGGCGCACATACACCGCACACACCTATTAATTCCCCTTCTCTCCCTGGGCTGGCGCATTGGACCGATATAAAGGTCTCAGCGCTGGGGTCCAGAGTAGGCTGGACCCCTGCCCGCAAATAACGAACGAACGAACGCGGCACCCAGGTGTTTTGCTGCAACAGCCGAAACCATCAATCAAAGTTTCATTTCCGCGTCTATCACGCGACATCAGATGATATACAGCAATCATCTCATGATATATGACCGACTGCGGACTCTGGAGTTACGTAAAACGCCAAACCGAGCTCGGGTAGCTTAGCAGAAATACGACCGGCGATGAGGATATCCGCGGAATGATGTTGAGAGGAGGGAACAAGGAAAGAGTATGCCCTTGTGGGAACGCTGATGGAATCACAGGCTAAAACGATTCCGCTGAGATAGTTTCGAGTTGTATTCGATCTAGTCGACGATCGGATAGGATTGCGGTGTCGCCTATTGAATCACGGCGACAGTCACAAATTTTGTCAACGACCACGCGATATTGCTGCAGCTGCCGTATCTTTTCGAGTAGAGTAGACCTACAGTGCGTCCTTGACGCTGGCAGGCAATAAGCTGCCGCGTTTCTCACCAAGAATGATGGCAGGTTACAATCGTATGAGAACAGGCTTACAAAGTTAACATTACAGGGACTTATTTATCTTTTAAAATAATAAATTAATCTGAGGATGCTAATATCCAGAACCGGTCCCACTTAGTACACACGACGGATAAAATTCAAAGTAGTGGTTTCTACAAGATAGGCCTATTGGCAAATATAGTTTTTACAATTGTATTTATTGATGAGTGTTATAAGTCGTTTTGGGATGTTATCGCTTCCTAGGGATGTAAAAGTCTCCGAGAAATACCGGTATGCCATATGTAACGTGTATTGTGTGATGCGTGTGCGTGTGTGTGTCTGTGTGCGCTTAGTGACGTATTTAATGACGACGATGACGCTCGGAACGGTCTCCGTCTGCATGACGGTGCTGGTACTCAATGTACATCATCGAGGCGCTGAAACTCGCATGCCGCCGTGGCTTCGAAGCTTCGCTCTCGTACATCTGGCCCGTCTCGTCGGTGTACGGACGGTCGCGCTCGACGCTGCCCGCGGCCGCCGGCAACCGTCTACCGGCTGCGGCAACGTATCGTCGCCGCGGCCACCGTCGACAACGTCCGGCATTCTTCGTCGACGTCCTGCTCAGGATCAGCGGCAGAGCGGCGACCACGGTGGCCCGGAACGGGTCGGCAATGACGTATCTCGAACGTTCCGCTGCCATTACGTACCGCTCGACGCTGTCGCCAACGACGTCACGGCCAATCTCGCCGCCAACAACGACATCGGGTCGACGAAATTCTTCCCGCCGGGGACGGAGACGGCGCGCAACGGTCCGGCGTGCGTCGGATTGCGAGTGCCTTCTCTGGTGATGTCGTACGGCCGACGTTGGCGCACGCAGCAGCAGCAGCAGCGGCGACGACGGCGGCCGCTGTTCGACGCGACAGGAAGCGTCGTCGGTGACCGCCTGTCGCGCAGTGGCGGCGACCTTGTCGTCGACAGCTTCGCCGGACGCTCACCGCCGCCTTCGCCGCGTACGGCGGCCGTCAACGACGACGACGACGAGACACATCTTGGTGAGGTCGTCGATGACCGGGGACCGTGTGGATCGGCCTCGGTCGACAGCGACATCATCGCGAGCGAGTGGACCGAGATGGCGAGGGTGCTGGATCGCACGTTCTTCTGGCTGCTGTTCGCTCTTATGACCCTGTCCGCCATTGTAATCCTACTCTATCCGAAGTACACCGGAAATGAGGACGGCTGGACATCCGGCGGATAGAACAGACGTCGCAGCACATCACCCACTTGACCTCGTCGTCATCTATGTCGGACTACCTCGTCTTTCGTCACAATCGCGATTTCAATTTCAAACAAGTGGTCGACGAATTTTAACGAAAGGCCGCATCGCATGAGGATCGAATGATGTTTTTTGCTGCGTACACCGCAGCAGAGACTCGATCAATCATCCGATGCTTTTCAATGGGCCGGACAACCCCAAAAAGTGCCCCATCCCGTGGGGGATGACGACTCCATCTAATACATCTTTCCCTGATGGGTCCATGCATGTTAGTCAGCCCCCAAACCATATCTCAAATCAAATCAAATCAAATCAAACGCAAATTTATATAGCGCGGTATATCGCAAGCGAATCAGAAGCGTTGGAGCGAATCATCCGTTTTTGCAGGGCTCACGAACGTGACCAACAGACAGACATAAACACAGACAGACCACGCTGCTCCGTCTGTAGCAATAGGCCGCATCTAGCTATTGCTGCGATGCGGCCTATAAAATCACAACAGACAATAGATCGTGCAAAACGACTCTGAACCGTATGATTAAATGTTTCTAACAATAGTCCAATAGTCGTGTGTGACCAGACCACATACAGATTTCGTATCAACACGGGTTACGCAACACGAACACTTTAGTAAAAATTCAGTGTCCAGGAAACTGTACAAATGCTGGTCTCAAATTGTACCAGGGGCTTTTGCCGGCTTGCGGCAGCACGGGTATTATATATGCTTATATGTCGATGATGACAAATTTATGTGTAAAGACAGTCTGGCAACTGAGCAACGGTATTAAAGCAGGGAAGGGCCTATACATACAGGGTCCCACGCACAGATGATCGTCGTCTGTATAAGAACGAAGCACCCAGCACATTACATTTTCACATTTTGCAAAAGCAGCAGTCACTGCGATTAAAAAATGTAAATGTTAGTTACTGATAAAATTGATTGCAATAAACCGTCTGGTCGGTATACACTACGTGTTCACGGGCCATCCACACGGCCGCCCATGAACACTGGTGTCATTTTGGACACCCATTGTGTTCACGGGCACCTGTTCACACTACCCGTCCGTGAACATGGGCCGTCTTCGCTGGTGCACACAGGTACCTATTTACCACCCGTATCGATGGGCCGTGGTGTCGACGGCCCGTGAATACGGGCACTGTGTACCGACCCTAAGTCAACAAATAAGCAAGTAGTCTGTCGGCATTGGTGGGTGGCTGGTTGGGCGTTGGAGTCGCGTAGTTAATACAATGTATACGTGTGGGCCACTGAAATTAGTTACCGGAGGTAGGTGCACACTAGCTGCGCACACTAGGCGGCAATCAGCTGGGGGTGACGTGGGTTTTATGGCACATTGCACGCGCTGGCCGTGTTACAACGCACTAGATTATCTACGCCAACCGATAAAAAAGTGGTAACAGAATTTTTGACGAAAGGCCGCCTCCCATGTCTTTGCGGTTATTAAGGATTGAATTATCCCTTTTGCTGCGTATGCAGCGACTGCCAATGTTTTTCAGTGGGCCGGACAAGCCCCACACTTTCCGCTTCCCGTGGGGGATCTCGACCCCCATTTAATACACAGGTCTAGTTCCTTCGGTCCACACGAGTCAGCCCCCAGAACGGCATCTCGGTCGGTTCAGCTGTTTTTGCGTTGCGCACGAACGTGACCAACAGACAGACACACAGTCAGACCACGCTACTCCATCTGTAGCAATAGGTCGCATGTTGCTATTGCTGCGATGCGGCCTAAAACGGTCGATTATGACTTTATGAATGCCGCTGTGTATGACGAAGGGTCATGTAGTCTTAGTCAGGGCTGGCAAAAAGTAGGAGGTTTTTAGGTTTTATTTTTTAAAGGTTATTTTTTAAACTTAAAGTCTGCAAAATTCAAAATGTAGTTTTTAGGTGTTTAAAATTTTTAATATAATTTATGCACTAACATTTAATTAACATTTTAAATGCACAAAATATTAACAACTGTAGTAAATTGGCAAGATAGTTAATGCCGCAGTTGGATTTCGAACATACTGTCTGCACCATAGGTAGGCTACACCAAAAAGCGCTTTACAAAATATAAAATTTACTAACCTAAAACATATAAAAAGCTTTAAAAAACTAAAAACCTATTTCTTCTTAAAACCTAAGGTTTTTACCAGCTCTGGGATATATCCAGAGACGACGAAATTAAGGCCATAGAGAAAGACATCTAAGAAATTTATACAAAACACACGCTCTTCTCATGTGTCTTCGTGGTAATTGAGTCGAAGGCTCGAAGCATAACGGCAGAGCTGTTACGGCAATCCTTTCTCCGTACATAATTTGACGTACGGTATCCAAGTCGAGGATCATTAACAGAGTTTTTACACGAATTTATTGCCACATCATCGAGCAGCTGAGTAAATGTGACTGCCAGGCGGCAGCGAGGTACCGAGGACTTGATATGCGGTGGATAGAGTCGTGAGGCAGTGAAGGGCAGGATATCGAGCGCCATCTGTATCCGGCTTATACGGCGTCGCGGTCACTCCACTAAGCCAAGCCTGCTTTATGAGATTTACGTAAGTCGAATATTGCTGAAAGTCAGCTTTAAATTAGAAGCTATGTTTTTGGCTGTCACTCTATAGTTGGTTGAATAGAGTGGATCGCGGGAATCGCTGTATGTTTACGCTAGGTGGCAGCCAAGCAGCCAAGTACATTTTAGTAATTATTTTTTGTTTTAATGATTTTGTAT
>Ga0209363_1002040_pt1 | contig 10319 bp, 6 predicted proteins | sample WorMetexBAHAMAS3_FD_187385 | JGI IMG/M metagenome (GOLD analysis project Ga0209363, IMG submission 187385) | Marine gutless worms symbiont microbial communities from Max Planck institute for Marine Microbiology, Germany - Inanidrilus exumae... | ecosystem: Host-associated > Annelida > Digestive... | reverse complement strand
TTTTCGTTGTGAGCCCGTAACTGAACTGGATTGGACTGACATTTCGCAGTTAGACTAGAACGCCCTCACTCGAGGTGGCACCGACCACTTTAGCATAAAGAACTCGATAAACAACCAAAATACGTCACGTCCTTACGTGCACCCGTAACTGCAGAAGAAAGGAACATTATTTATTCATCATGTGACCGTGAAATTTGACCTAAGACCTTGACCTTCAAATTTAACCTAGGTAGGATCAAGACGAACCAGCGTGCCGAGTACCTTGGTCAAAGGTCATTAATTTAGTTCTAAGGATACATATCGGATCCACTGCTCTAGACAGACCACTAAAAGACCTGACTGATTTCCTGCAAGTAATTCCAAGGACGCTTGCAACAATAATTCGACGTGAGACGGACGTGATGACGGCAGCTCGCAACAGAATTCCTGACGAAACGAACAAACGCCCACGGCTGGCAGCGGCGGCGCAAGAGGCGCCGCGAGCGAGTGTGCGTCCGCCGTTAAACGGGCCTCTGCCACTGCTTCCGTCTTGCCTGCCGTCATGCCGTCTAAATTTAGTCACCAAACAGTGCCGGCAGTGCTCGCACTCGCAGAGAGAATGAGAACGCGGCAGACAGATGGATTTTAGTTGTGCCACGAAGTCGCGTTTTCGAACGACGCCCGATACGTATATATATAATGTTCACCGAAGCACGCTCGCCCGCACTCGGCGCACTATATAATAATGCAACTTTATTCGCCTAAAAGGCAGCATATACATCAATACATTACATTACATTTGCATTACATTAGAACTATTTATAGTGGCCTAAGTAAAGATAACTGCAAGGACCACTATGGCGACTAAGCTATAGAACAATCGTATATCTGGGTATGATTGCCGAAATAAATGAGTTTTCAGATTTCAGCGAAATGTTGCGCGCGATGGGCAGACAGGACATCATCAGGTAGACTGTTACAGAGTCGTGGGCCGGCAATGGCAAATGACCGATAGCCGACAGTGACACATAGTGACGGTCGGACTTCAAGAAGACATCAAACATACGTTATGTAAAACTCAACAATAATAGCGATTGCTGAAACCTATACACGTGAGTTCATTATGTGTACCGAAACGCATGCGCACTAACACATTAGTTTATAACCGAATCAAATGTTGTATCCGCGTAACCTGACTTGTATTTTGATAGCGCCACCATCCTGCTTAGACTATATGTGAAGCGTACGGCGTATGGATACATTGTACCGTTGCTTTACGTGCTTCTCAAACAGAAAATAAACTGTCCTCTATAGAGGATCGAGGTCAGACTGATCGACCGCGTTACTGCATTACCATGCCCTGGACATTGACCGTTGACCTTGACCTGACCTTGACTTTCAATCCAAGGCGAGCTATGGTCATAACCCACGCGCACAAGAACTCAAGTTATAGATCAGTCGATTCCAAAGATAGAGTTGAAACGAACGGACAGACGGACAGACGCTACCGATTGCTTAACCTTACAGGCTAACGCGGTCGGTAATGAGACAAAATATATGCTACCTGTCACGTGGTTAAAGCCACTGTAGTGACTGTACTATCAACATTCTACAACCGACACACCCAAGCACGTAGCCTATGAAATCAATTCGTTGAACACAGTAAAATGCTGTAGGCCCAAGGTCGCCCTTTCTTACGTAGTAGGAAGGTGGAGCTTGTGTTTTATCGCTGTCGTTTCTTTGTCGTTTTCTCATATTTAGAACTCTAATCTCGAAGACGGGCCAACGGAGATCTGCGAAATTGTTATATGGATATACACCGCATATGTGCTATAGTTTAATAAGCAGGTCTTAGTTTTGGGGGATCCTCCCAAATTTTTTCAAGCCGAACAAAAATCAGTTTTCGATAGGATATTCGCCAAGTGGCGCCAACCTCACAAAAACGGGCGCCTCACTTTGGGACGCGTCCAGACATCTGTGTAGTATTAACTAGATGCATGGCAAAGCCCAGCGTGAGCCCGCACGGCATTCTGTTGTTCTAGACTGTAAGCTCGTGCCACTACATAACACGTGACAAAGTTCGCCTGCTGTCTGTTACATAATATCCATGCGGTAAGGCTGGCAATGTCTCCCAATGCGAAAATATAGGGGGTGGACAAAAACTCGCCAACTGTTCTCAGCCGTTTCTGGGCCAAAGTTCACCAAATTTGGGGACATGTAGAGAGCCCTGTAGATTGACAAGTTTTTTTTACGATTGTTGATATCATGTTCCGTTGCAGAGATGTGTTCGGTCAACTTTCCAAGTCGGTCCCAAAAAGGTTTTTTGCCCCATGCCCGGGGGAATTCGGACCAAATTTTTCAAATAGCAGCTATGAGAGAATATTGTGTCAAAGCTTGGCTGAGATCCGTTCAGTGACCTCAGAGATTAGGCGTCGAAAAAAGAAGAAAAAAGAAAGTTAAAACCACAGCGGTAAAATATATGCCCTTCGGCATCGCAATGCCGTGCGGGTTAATAACAAGGTGTCTTCCGTCTGATGTCATCCGTCAGTTCCACCTTTTCTGATACGGCTCTGACCCAGTGGTCGAATTGAGCAGAAAGACATGAAGGGTGGACGTGCAGAAGACTGTAGAGATTTAGAAGACATTAAAACGCGAAAGCAGGAGTCTAGGCAGGGTCCAGCGTCGTTAACATTGTGAAGTTGGTGGGTGGGTCGTGTATTGGACGTGGGAGTGGGAGGGTCAAACTCCCCCGATCCTCCCAGCTATTCAAGCACCTCACTGACCGTTCTGACATCAGTAGCCCTACGCAAGGGTCATACGTGGCTGCAACGTGCACGCGCCACGCTCTTGCTACAGCGACCTCTTCGGTGAACGCATATTATCGCTGCTACAGCAGAATTAGCAGCAGCAATAGCAGCTTCAGCGGCTGCACTGTGATACGTAGGCCTACATTTATAGGTACACGATATGATCCCGCGTGCTATTGCTACAACAGCGTTGCAGAGCCAGAAATGGCTCGACGGGTCATTCGATGAATGGAATGGGTCATTTTACCGCGTGTCGCTATGCTGGAGCGATATAGACTGTGGTTGTGTGTCTGTCTGTCCGTCAGCCTGCCAGAAGTGCAAGTTCTACCAAAAGCGCTCAACATAGGATCACGAAAACAAGACCGCAGGATAGCCCATTAACTCTTTAGTTTTCTGATGCTAAAGACTTAGGCGAAAATCCAACAGGTTGACCTCCAACGGGGGCGCTATATATAGGTGGGGTAACTCGGCGATTTACGACCAATATCTCGTTATATCTCAGAAACGATGCAAGGTATGGATATAGTTACTATGGGAAGTTAATAGGAACTCATATGCGCTCTATCGAATTATACTATTTTCCGATGATCTTGAGCTTCCCCTAACTACCCAAATCCACTCATTTTCCACATTTTTGTTGCCTTTCGTATTTTCGTAACGGGTGGATTCGGATTCCTAGCCCGTAGATGACAAACCATCACTAAAAGGGACGTGATCAGGGTCAAGTGACCCACTTAAATTTCGGAAACCCATGATGTGGAACGTATGAAGCTAGAGTCGTCAAATTTTGTAGACAAGTAAGCTAGGCCTACATCATGGTCTTGGGTTGACAAACTATCGCGTAATGGATGTGGTCGGTCACATGACGAAATTTTTAAATTTTAGGACCCTAATCATACCTCATGAAAGAGAAAGCTAAGCTTTTCAGATTTGGTGCATGTGCCGATTGATACTAAGGTGTTCAAAGTCATGCAACATCCTTAAGTTTTGGGAAATAACTGATAATATCTCGAAAACGGTGCAAGATAGAAACATAGTTGCAATGGAAATCATATGTGGCCTATCGAATGGCACCAACATTGATGACCTGGATTGCATTACAGTAACTTACGTGAACTTCGCTTGTGTGTTTTCGACAAACGAATTGTCGTCTCATCAGATACGTGTAGGATGCTGAGCTGCATAATGGCAAAATTTCATCTCAGTTGCAACTTTCGTATTAGCGTCGGACAGCCGGCATACAGGGTGCAATGTCCTTTAGGTGACGAGTCAGTTGATGGACCAAGAAAAAGATGAGGCTAGCGGATATAATTTTCCATAGATGGAGTCAGTGCTTTCAGTTTCTTCAGTGCTGTGACAATGCAGTAAGAAGACACCCGGCTCAAAAAACTGTTCTAGTTCCTCCCCAAAGGTTTTCTTTAAGGGACCTTTGCGGGAACTGGAGCAGTTTTTCGGGGGTCCAGCTCAACACAGTGTAACTTCGGAAAAGAATGGACAAGCGGAGTAAACAAAAACAGTGTTTTGATTTTCATAAATAGTTAAAACCCACATTCCTGTAAATATTAAGTTGCGAAGATGGATAGTTTCATTTCATGTTTATGTACCCAGAACGTGATAAAAATAATAATAACTAGAAAAAGCCAGCCCTCACAAGAGTGCAAAGACACACACCGGCAATGCTTTTGCGACACGCGACCTTTTGACCTCAAAATAAATGGGTTTCCAGGACTCATCTTGGAACATGTCTATGTCAAGTTTGGTGATCCTAGCTGCATCGGTTTTTGAGATATTGTGCGGATAAACGCACAGGCACACAGACAAACAAAGTTTTTAAAACTCTACCCCTGCGACTGCCTTCGGCGTGGCTAGCAATAATTATAGTATGGATACATTTTTTGCAGTCTTTCGCATGTTACTGCTGTATGCTTTGCATAAAGCTGACGATCTCCATCCACCCGTCTGTATGTGCCAATAGAACATTCTCAGCTGGGCAAAGCATATGGGAAAAGCGAGGAGAGAGTATTGGGCTGGGAGAATAATGAGGGAAACAGGGAAGAAAGAGACGGAAAACATGAGAGGGGAGGAGGAACAGAAGAGAGAAGGGAAGGGGAAAAGGAGGGAACGGGGCCTGGAAGGAGGGGAGAACGCGTAGAAGACGCGATATGTTGCCATTTTTATAGAACTCACATGCCTAATGTATATTTTAAAGGAAAGTCACAATTTTACGCCTGAAAAATTTCGCTACATTCCACATAGGTCATAAGTTGTCAAAAAGTTGTTTGAATTTCATAGATCAAAATGTCAAGGTGAAATTCACTGTATACGAAATATAGCAGCTAAATATTGACTTTATACAAACAATTCTAATCCGATGGGAGTTGGGCATGCAGACCAGTGTGTGACAGCTTACTCACCCTCTGGACAACAAGCGGCGAACCAAATTCGTGTCCACCCTGTAGCCGGAACCCCCACGCCGTGTTTACCGTATCCCGGCGTAGCTGAATCTGGCATTCCGACATGACGGGCGCCGAAGCTCGCTCGCTCGACTCTGAACCGGTCGGACGTTCGCTGATGCTTTCGCGCAGACGGCACTCGCCGACTCCGAGAGGCGATATCGGCGTTGCTGGCCGGCGAACGCCGACGCCTGAACCGACCGACTAGTAGATTTGACCGTCGACGTATGGTATGTAGCGGCGCTGCATCGAACGAGCTGCGCTCGCCGCTGTTTATTTTGCCCAGACTTTGACGGCTGCTGAGCAAACTTCTTCCAACGTCAGTTAGGCCTACGTCACTCTTTCATCTGCATCATATGCAACCTTTAGTTCTCAAATTCTCATTCGTGTCCATGTTCATAATCCATAGAGATATCACCATGTAGCCGACCAAGCATCCTCGGCCGTTATCAGATGTTAAAGCAGCATTTAAGGAAAGGAAAAAAGAAAGGAAGAGTATTTATATAGCGCCATTTTATATGTAGCCTATATCTGAAAGCGCTCAGGCGTGGATCACAGTTTTACCTGCCTTTTGTCACTCTGCATGTCCTGCCTTTCCTTCGTAAGCGTTCGCCAGATGGCACCACCCCTAACTCAGACAGAAGAGATCCAATTGCAGCTTACTACTCATCTGTCGACCCAGAAGGGATGAAAGGCTGAGTTGGCCTGGTTGGCTAACCTATAGCGGACGGTTTACCCTAAGTGGTCACTCGTCAGCTACAGGTCGAGCACAGGACAGCGAAAGTTCGCCGGCTAAAGACCGACGTTCTACCGCTGTGCCACGCAACCAACTGCATGTCGTTATGCCGTCGTAATAATTGCCTGCACCGCACAATTTTGCAGACTTGTGACAGCGTTCGAGTTCATTTGTGACGGTATCGTTATTCACCACGCCGACAGCAGTCGCGGGGTAAGGTTTTCTGCTTTTCCCCACAATATCTTAAAAAAACGATGGAGTTCACAAAACTTGACATAGGAATGTTGCACGATAAGTCCTGGAAACCCATTTATTTTGGGATCAAAAAGTCAAAGGTCGAGGTCACGAGTCACAAAAACAGTGCCAGCGTGGGTCTTTGCACTCTTGTGAGTGCAGGCGTATTCCAGTTCGGAGAAGGGTTATTAGACTAAAATCAAGATTTTGATTATGGTCCTATAGCAAGGATTTCAGTGTGGACATTTTTAAAGACGAAGTCTCGTTTAGCATTACGCCAGTGACAAAACCATAATCTACTCTCGACCGTTGTGGCAAAGTTGTTAATGTCTTCTTGTTTTTATTCTGCCACGTTTTACTGACGATGAGGTTGTACGATCTGTCTCTACTTCTCTCTCTCCCTGTGTGTGCTGAGGCAGATGAACAGTTTTAGCAGGCTTATCATGTACTCCGCAGAAAGTTACCACAACCCACAACCGCGTCACAACGATACAATCCGAGAAGCCGCAGGCACACATTCCAGCTACCAGAGCACCACACTAGCCTGATAGACTTTAGCTTTCTCGTTAGTGTGCTCTATAAAGACAATAATGCATTTAGCATACCACAAACATTGTGGGTTATTTATTAACTTTTGCATAAATAATTGTACATTAACTACTAATTTTTTAATAACATTGTTCGTTTTATTCATTTATAATCCTTGTAAAACTCTGCGTTTGTCAGTTTTCAATAAAAATTACGTACTTAGAATTAGAAAGTACACTTGTATAGCCAATTAAACGAAGAGAATCGTCTCTTATCCGCTGAGTGCGTAATCTGCTCGAATAAAACGTCTTTAGAGAGTGTCTAAATACGGCTATAGATGTCGATTTCCGCACATTTTCAGCAAGTAAGTTCCAGGCGTGAGGGCCGGCGTACGAAAACGCGTTTACTAGTCATCTCTGCTGCAACCCTGATGTCCATATTCCTGATTTTCAGGTCTTCCTTTACATTGTCTATCCACGTTTTTGGTTGCCTACCTCTACATTGTTAATGCGTAACAGTACTAAAGTAGCGTTTTTACTGACGCGTTGAACGCGGACGACCGCGTTCGAAGGTGCTAACGCGAGGGACGGTCTCGAAAATCTAGCATTGCTAGATGTTCGAACATCTAATTTTTACGCGTAGACCATCCCCGCGTTCAGTCAGACTGCTATTTAACGTTTCAAGCGCTTAATGCTAAATTATTGTTCTGACTAGCGTCCAATGATCGTAAATTTTTTATAGCTGTACAAGCTGATGAACTGGATTTCACGATTCCTGCTATACGTGTGCACTACTGGAGCATCTCTAATCACGTACGGTTTCGCGTAAGCGCCCACGTGGAATACTTTTTCCAGCCTTAAGCAACGTTCATATCGGGTCCCAGCCGGACGGATCTGAAAGGGGACGTTAAACTCGAACTAACTAACTAACTGTCAATATCAAGCACGCCGAAAACGTTTTCGCCGCAACATGACTGTGTGAATGCTCCCTGTTTAACGTGTTTGATGACGACGGCGCCGAACGATGCCAGCTTTGCCGTGCGTTGTGGCGCCGCATTATGTGTGAACAAGACTCTAATCTTGTCAGCATCAAAAGTGGTCAGTCAGATAATGACCGAATGATGCGAACTACCGTAAGTGCAGTGTTTTGGCAGAGACTACCGACTTAACAAATAACAAAAATTTCACGTCACTAAATGACAGACATCTCTATTTACTCCGACTGGATATGACAGTTTCTTCTTGGCCGTGCATAAGGAACAAAGATACAGACACACACACACAAACACAGAGAAATTCGGTTTTATATATACAAGATGGTATCTCTAATAGGCCAATTATAATAGTATTGGTCTCAGCATTATAAGATGAAAATTAAATATTGGTTTTCATTTTGAGACCAGTGTGTCAGGTCTTGTCTTGTTCTTAAAATGGACCTCAAAATCTTGCCCCTAATCTCCAGCTCAATGTTTCAAGATCTTCTTAATTTTATAAGGTCAGTCAAATACGACGAAGGCCTACAGTACAAATTACAACCACAATAAAACTAGCATGAAAATATCCATACATACTCTCTGCCGTTTTAATTTCCTTTATATATGTACAGCAAATTCCAACATTACAACCATCAACAGCACATAAGTAACCACATTTTAATATCAAAACAGCCACTGATGCAACTCGACTAACATACAAAACCTCTTGCTGTGAGCTAATAACCAACAAGGTATCTTAACAGCATAAAACAGTTCATATGCAGGCAGTCCAGTGTTAACGTAATGTTTATATTATGTACACCTTGCATGACTATAGAGCTGACATATAGGCAGCAGCGACATTTGGTTATTTCTGGACAGAGAAAGGACGACGACCAGCGATCATCATAAAGAGGGCACTGAGTCACATGAAAATTCTTCTGCATTAATCATTGTTCAGGATCAAAAGCCAACTGGCAAACCTAACCCAGATTAATCTGCAAAATGGCTCTTAAAACAGTGTGTGTGGGGTGGGTATGTGACATACTATGTATGTGTGTGTGCTGAGTACTGTAGTTCAAATTTCACATAATGACAACACACGACCGCGTTCTTGAAACAAGACCGTTCATGTCATGAGAATCACGACGTCAAGTTACGAATGGAATGACTGAGTCGATCAACACCAGTATTCACATCACTCCGCAGTGTCAAAGTCGTCCCTCTGCACAATGCGCATACATGCAGCCAGGCATCAGTTCAATCTAACTCTCAACATAATTTTCATTGAAAAACATCAACTGCACTATTCAAACTGATGAACTGCTAGTTCTAAGCCACCTTTTAAGTGCTAACAACCTCGAGTATCACTAGTTTGTCTGACTCAAAAAATTTCACGAAAATTAAGTACTGCAGCTCACCATTTCGTTGTACTCCATTACATGTTTACGAATTGCCGACGTATGCGTCCACGTCACAAAATCTTCCATGTTCCTAAGGTGCAAAATAATACTGCATTAAATTCATGTCTTCAAACTGGCAACTTGGCAAGGTCCTTTAAAGATGCAATCTACTTTTTATTACAATGATCTAGTAAAATTATAAAAGCAAGAGTATGACTGAATTCAAAAACTGACTGACTGAATCATGTCCCACGTGACACAAAATAGGTCATTTCAGAGACGTTCTTCCCAGCCAATCTCTTGGCTTAGTACTGGAACTAAACCTAACACAACAAAAGCAAAGATGCATCCATAACAAAATATACTACAATACAAATTAAACACAAAAAAACTAATGACAGACTTGGTCACCTCCTACGACCTAACGCTTGGAAATGTAATGGACCTATTCTTGAGGAAGTAAATAAGTAAGGAAGAAAGTAAGTAAGCAAACGATACAGTGCTGGAATCAACAAATGGATGAGAATGCATTTCTGCCCCGGAGCCAGTAAGGGGTACTATGAGTGAAAAGACTTCAAAACAACCTGCAATAATGCAGCACTAATGCACTATAAATGCTAAATCCTCTCTTCACCTACTTCATACTTCTTCAGTGAGAACACTGTACCTACAGAATGCAAGTCACAGTCGTCCACTAGCAAGATGCTTGACTGTTGCTTCTTCATTCCCTTCAGTGCTTTGACAACTGCTGGATGGACAACAGGCTGCAGCTGTCCCCAGAGGTTCTCTGTTTGGAGACCCAGCTCAACAACCTTAAAGATGATATGCAACGATTTTTTACCAATTTAAAAGTAGTTTCTAGCTGCTTACTGCAATATAAACCCGTCTGTGTAACAAATTTAATTTTTAGCATTTTACGGCATAATTTCGTCGCTTAATTTCCAAAAGTGCCTTTATGCAATTTTGGGCCATTTTGACATTTTTACATATTTGGAAAAACGAAAGTCAAGGCTATTTGAAAAAGCATGGGTCGTGGTAATTTTTACAAAATAAAAGGAGTAACTGCCCCCTAAAAAAGTTGAACTGAAGCGAAAAACGCAGTGGCCATCTGAACTACAAGTTCCTTCGTCGACAATAAGCACTCTGTTATCTGAATCATAGCTTTGCATATTATAGCTATAAGTAGATATCGACATGGGCATTTCT
>Ga0209363_1002039_pt1 | contig 10319 bp, 7 predicted proteins | sample WorMetexBAHAMAS3_FD_187385 | JGI IMG/M metagenome (GOLD analysis project Ga0209363, IMG submission 187385) | Marine gutless worms symbiont microbial communities from Max Planck institute for Marine Microbiology, Germany - Inanidrilus exumae... | ecosystem: Host-associated > Annelida > Digestive... | reverse complement strand
TAGTGTGGTTAACATTGCCTTTTTATGATTTTTGCGGTTTTAGATCCGTCGCCGTTAACAGTGTGTATAAACTGCAGTTTTTACATTTATTCTTTATAATGTCGCACTCGCAGCTGCGTCATTGCCGTAGGCCTACGTCGTAATTTTAGAGGTACTGTATACCAGAAAGGACACAGTGATTGACATTGGTATGCACATTGTACAGGTTACTTAAGTTCAGTGATGAAATAGCTCAAATTAGTGCTCTATAGTGGTCTGCAGTAAAATACTAATGTCTTTTGTTGGTGGCAACTTTCTTACGCTATCGTCACGCACCGTTGTGACTATTTTGGTGCTGACTATAAATCACCCAGAATTACTTACCCGCTTGCTTGCTTATTAACTTGCTTACTTACTTATCGAAGTAATGCACCACTGCCTTACGATTCCACTAATTAACCGAAACCACACGCTGTGTTATTCTCTGGCTATTTCTCTTATAACATGGTTAAAGTTTAGAAATGTAGCGCTTTCGCTCTGCGTACGCTATACGTTTGCCACAACGTGGATTCGTGGCTGATAACCGGGATTTCTCAAGCGAAAGCAAGATAGGCTAAATCAGTTCAGTACTTGGCGAGTTGGAAATAGAATCATCAAGCGCTTCCTGTGTGTGAAGCCACGCAAACGACTGTTGACGACATTCGTACGACAGACTGCTTGTTACGCCTGTGTGTTCGCCGGATTCGATCGCGGGCGTAGTCGAGTAGTATGCAAGCAACGTCTTTCGACAAGAGACTTCACTTTGTGCGACGCCTGCGACATCGGCCGACTGTGCTAATCGACATATCGACCATGTGCTCGGCGTCGCCGCGGTGACGACAAGCAAGTCTTCCTGGGTTGCTTGTACTGCATGCCGCCAACGTGTGCCTGACAGGACACGCAGCTGTCTTCGAAGATCGAACTGGAATCTGGCTGATTCTAACTACGAGATTATGTCAGGCGGTTGCAAAACTGCTACTGTAGTCGGTACACTATAAACTAGAGAAATGTGTAGTCGTTTCGAAATGTACATTCACGTCGCTCCACCTCTCGGCCCATCCCCATCTCAAAGGTTAAAACCCTAACCCAAGGGTTAGGAGTTGACTTTTGACATTTTGACCTCAGGGTCAATGCATGCCGAGGTCCTGCCACGTACAATATGTCTGCCGACTTTGGTCACTTGGTGCTGATAGCTCAAGCCGTCTTCCTGTTAGAGGGCGGACAAACAACAGACAAACAGACAAACAAACAGACGCGACTGAACGCCCTACCCTACGCCGGCGACTGTACAGCCGGCGTGAGTAATTAGTTGACGATGACAATGATGATGGCGAACATAAACCCGAAAAGACAAGAACGTCACAGATGAGAATGAAATTTTCGATCATTACTGGCAAATCAATAACATAAACTAGATGGAAAGTACTCTGAGAGAGTATAACTCCTCACGAAAGCGAAATTTGGGGTTTTTTGTCGCCAACACTTGACAACACTTGCCACACCTACTATTAGACTGCTGCTGTAAACCGGCGATCCGCGATTGTTTACATATTACGGAGTTTTTTGACCGTTACTTCCACATCACTCTACCGATCGTAACGAAACACGAACTTGGTCTTCCCTTTCCCCTAGAAACCTTCTCATAAAATTTGGTACAAATCCGTCGACAATCTTTTCAGTTATCGTGGTCACAGACAGACACACACACAGACACACCGTGATACACGCAGACACACAAACGAACGCCGGTAAAAACATACCACCTCGCTTTCGCAGGGAGAATGAACACAACACGTAACACAGTTGAAGCTCTTTATGTGTATCACCAACTATGTCCACGTCCGCCTTGTTTTCTTACAAAAAAGTGGCTTAGGCTAACAAATTGTATAAGGCACTCTCTCCCCAAATATGAACATGAGATCGGTAGCGCGGACGAAAAAAGGAAGCGACAAACTCATTAAAATCAACAGAACCTTAGAAACTGCTTTCCAAACAACTGAGAGAAGGTTGGATGAAGAGAGAGGCGCTGGAGCGGACACATTGACAATTGCACTGAGAGCATTCAATTGCCGTCCACGAGCAATTTTTAGTCCGTCAATCGCGTACATCGTACAAACAATAGTTCTGCGGGCCTTTTGTTTCCAGAAATGGCGTAAAAGATGTTCGCTGTCAATTTCTTGTCAGTCGTCGGCATTATTTTTAACCACCACACCACCAACTCATACTCTCCGAACAGCACCGCTCGGCGCACGGCGTCGCCGGTGACGTCATGTCGCTATGACAACGCGCCGCTGTCATGGTAATTTGCCGCATCTCATTGTACACCGCGGTCGTAGTCCATAAAATGTAATAGACCTAGCTTATTACTTTTGGCACTGACATTATCAAGTCTTAAATAATTTTCGAAACTTTTCATGCTCCAAAACAAGAAGCTCAGCTGTTGTAGAGGGAACGCGCGACGCTATGCGTCAGTTGAAAAATATTGTGCTTAGAATTAAATTATTTTTTTAACTGACACAGAGCGTCTCGCATTCCCTCTGCAACTCCTGAGACCTGAGCTTCTTGTTTTGCAGTATGAAAAATTACGCAAATAATTAGAGACTTGAGCCAAAATATGTATGCATAGGGCTAATGTTTTAGACGTTGTTGTACAGTTGCATATTGTAAAGACTATGGTAAAGATTCTCACTCAGTTTACGAAAGCCTCGATAATTACGAACGCCTATACGGCAGTCCCGGTTTTCACCGCCGTTTGTCGGTCTGTTTTTTGCTCGATGTCTCAAAAAACGATGCAGCTAGGATCACGTCCATACTTGACATACAAATGTTCCACGATGAGTCCTGAAAACACATTTATTTCGGAGTCAAAGGTCAAAGGTCAAAGGTTAAGGACACGAGTCACGAAAACATTGCCGGCATAGGTCATTACATCTTGTGAGTGCTGGCGTCCACAAACTTCAAAATCCAGTTCACAATGCCACTATCCAAATCATTTATAAAGATCAAAAATAACACTGGGACCAACACGGAGCCCTGAGGAACACCGCTGGTCACATCCAACCACCCACCACCCAGATAATCAGGGGCAGATCCAGAAGGTGTTGATATGGGAAAGAATGGAGGCGCCTGGGCCCGAGGCGCCGTAGGCGCCGAGGTCAAGCGCCAAAAGCGCGAGTCAAGTCGAGCGCCGTAGGCGCGATCATCCAGGCGCCGAGAAAGGTGGGTGTGACCCCTCCCCACCGGGGGAGGGGTCTGTCCCCTCCGCAGAAAATGTTTCGATTATTGAGCTCAAAAATGAGACTTGGTGCATTCTGGGACTGATAAAACCTACTTATGATCGGCCTGTCGTCTCGAGTTTTTGGCCAGCAGTCTGGCGGGAGGAGGCGGGGGCTATCGCCCCCTCGTCCCCCTTGTAGATCCGCCCATGCAAATAATTCACCCTGCAAACACACTCTGTCGTCTGTTTATGAACCATGCACAAATCCAATTAAAAATCTTTCCATGTATACCACGAGCTTCCAATTTACGCAACAATCGTTGGTGAGGTACCCTGTCGAACGCTTTTACGAAATCCAAAAATATCACGTCTACACCCAGCCCGTCATCAATACTTTCTGTACAACAGACTCAGTCGACTTCACTCAAGTTCACTGGTTGTCCGAGGACTCCGCAGTTGAAGACGCTTGCTGTGCTGCAGAGCCGCGTAAATCATTCGTGGTTTAGTTGGCTCTTCATTCTACAGACGTCAATCACTCTAACGCCTCCAAAGACCGATGTTTGCCCGGGTCACACAAGTACTGCGGCTGCCGATGGCGCGTCAGTGGCGGGTGTCATGGGCCATGCAGTATAGCAAACTATCACGACCACGACCGGGGCCTCGCGCTTCTCGATCGGTCAAGCCCCGTCCACACCAGCAACAAAACTGCTGTGATTGTCTATACAAGGTACTACGCAGTGGTCCTTGCAGTGGCAGTGCCACTTAGGCCACTCTAAAAAACTTTGATTGATTGATTGATTACTACATGGACAAGCACCTCACTATCACGGGCCGCTTACTCGTGACGCCGATCTAACTGTCCGACCTGCACTCCGTTCTACAGGTTCCAACCGTCTGAACGTGCCATATATGTCTACTATCGGCAGCCGGTCGCCGGACCTCGAGTCTTGAAAAATCTACTTAAACATGTGACTTCTACAGACTCTCTTCGTACCTTCTGCAGCAGACTAATAACACACCTAATGCAGCGCTCATATTGTTCATATTGTTGACGCTTATACTATCCTTATAGTGGTCTTTAAAAATTGATTGACTGATTGATTGATTGATTGATTGATTGATTGATTGACTAAACAATGACGAAGCAACGTTCGATTTTGTTTCCGTTTTTGGCAACAATGTCGAGCGAGTTTCTCGTGTAATTTAGTACCTTCGACAAAGTAGAAACAAAGTGAACATGTTCAATTTGTTTCGACTTTGTCGAAAGGACGAAATTTCGTTCGATATTGTTGCCAAAAATGGAACATTCGACTTTGTCAAAGAAATCGTTCGACTGTTACATTCGACAATGTTGCTTAAACATTGTTGCGGGTGTGGACGGGGCTTTAGCCTGTCTGGGATTTGCTGCGGTGCCTATCTAACCTCGGTCGTGGAGAAAGACGTCATTATCAGGAAGCGACCGAAGGTCGACGAGACGAGGTCGAGCGGCGTCGTGCTATAGATGCCGTTCACGGTTGATTAGCTATCCATTAGCGACGCTAAGCCTGCCGGGCCGGCGACGGCGCGTTCGTAACACTTGACTGACGCCGCACAGTGCTGATCGGCGGCCCGCGTGACGGCGTCGTCGGCCGCCGTCAAGCTTCATCGCGTCGCCACATGACGTCCCTGCAGACAGCTCGGCTCACCGACGGCCAGTACCAGCAGCTCGGACGTCGCTTATCAGCGGCGGCAGCAGGCGACTGCGACAACGACGCCGTTTCGGCACGCGTGGCGCGGTGCGGCACAGCGACGCCGACGTGAAAGACCATGCAGCTCGCATTGGTGAATCTCATCGCCGCCGATCGTGTTCTAACACGTAGTGGCAGTCGCTGTCGATACGATATCGCGCCGCCGCTGATCTACAGCCGAACGAGCGGCGATCCGCCGCAAACATATCGCGCGTTTGTTGGTCGATAAACGCGACGATTTAACAGTCGCACTAACAACAATCGACGTCGAAACAGCTCTGGATCTCGAACTCTGCTCGGCGGCCGACTAGCGAGTGCGCGGACGTTAAACGCGCTCGTGAACGGCGCGAACATTGCACAAAGCTATCGATAATCGCCTCGAAACACGCTCAGCAGAAGGGACGCTGAAATGCAGGCTCGAAAACGCAGGATCGGAATTTGACGGACCGAATGAGATTTCTCACGAAGTTTGATGTAGACGTCTGTCCAAGTTGATTGCGGTCGAACAAGTTTAGAGTAGCATTTGAATGTTGGCGAACAAGCAAAACGTGAAAAGTAAATATAATACGTTAGGTCTTAAATGAAAGAGGTGATGGCATATTACTGCGTTTGGTTATGCGTTGATGTCTCGAAAGACAGGCACTGTTCTGCAGCTTGGTTCCAACTAACGAATTGTTCTTCCCACTAAAAAAACATGCTGCGGAGAAACGTGACGACGCGTCGACGACTATCCGAAAAGACGGTATAGATGCATGGTACACTCGCGTGATGTACACACGGAAGCATTTACATGAATGCCTACGTTTCTTCGGTTTCTGACTTGGTTAAAATACTTGACAAAGTGCGTGCGAGTAGACAATTTTCGCCACTGCGTAATCGTACCTGTATCGAAACACACGTATATAGCACACCTAGGTATGCGGTAACTCACGATATTCAGTTGGGTACAAGATATCGATTCCAGTTGCAACAGAGAACTACAGGCTTCAAACACGACAGAGTCGCCATCATCATTATTACTTTGCGTCGTACTGCGATCAGCATGTGTACATGTATGTCTGTCGGTCTGTCTGTCTGTCTGTCTGTCCGATCCCATATCGCTCCGTGACTGTGATGCAATACGTTATGTATGTCTAATTCCGGCTTCGTGGATGACGTTAATAGAGCCAATGGACCAGAATCAAAACGACGCGTATGTTTCGTCCATTTCGCCAGGTGGCGGCACCGGGGGCGAAGTCTGCCGTCTCCGATGGCAACTTGTCTTCGTTTAAAACAGTTGACAAAACGCAATTTATATACAATGTTCAAAAAGTAAAAAGAGTAAGTGAATGGATAAACAATAGTCAATTCATGTCTTTATAAAGTAGTCCTGTAATAAAATTTCGCTCGTCGTACTGTTTTAATGTTCAGAATGTGCACTGTGTCCAATAACACGAAGCTTAGCTATCGCCGTGAGACCCGCGCGACGCTCTGTATCAGTTGAAATGTCTTTGTACTGAGCTTTTTGTTGATATGCGAGCAGATAAACGGGCGACATACAAACAGACAGACAAATAAACAAAAAGACATACAGACACGCTGATAAGAATACTTCTCCCACCTACTGGGACGAAGTAGTCAGCCACTACTTCAGTTCGCTGACGTCACGGTTCCTCTTCTGATCGCTGCTGCATCGTTCCGTAATAGATTTTGTAGTCATTAATGATTCAGACCTGAGTGCATCTTTGAGCAACGTGAGAAACGGAACATTTAATTAATTTGTACGATCGATGAAATTGGATGGAAGCACCTACAGTCACATATCGACGAAATGCAGCGCGTGCCTGCTATGCGTTTGACTCTTGTTTGTGCAATGACACTGTGCGGTGATCGTTTAACGGCTTCATCTGGTGCGTCGCTGCAGTCGTGCCTTCGCCCGGTGTATCAATTTCATCAGTGCGCTGTACATCAACTAATAGCCGTTTCCGGCGTACTTAGTCGACCGACGCAGTGCTGCGACACATCCTGCAGTAATCAGCGCTAATTGCGAGGCCGACATGAACCCACAGCGATGGCTCGCCGTTAGCATCCACTCCGTTGATACACTACACAGCGCTGTCACATAACGCCTAAAGGATGTCTGACTTAACATGGTACTTCGCACTAACTCACCAGCAGTCACTTGCTAATTGAACTCTCATTTCCTAATCAGTAATTGAACATGAAATGAGAGTTCATTTAGCAAATGGCCGTTGGTGAGTTAGTAGCCTAACATTTCCTGTCCAATTACTGCACGTTGGCATTCAGTGAACAGCAAGTAGACCGAACTAGATGTTATTGCATATGAGATGTAGAAATAAAAGCCTTCATTCACACCTCACTAAAATTTCCAGTTTCAGTTATCAGGAAAAAATGTTACATAAGTTAGTATAGTACAGGTATAACTTATTTTTACCATGGACACAGATCTATTTCATGAGCATGCATTTTAAAGGTTACACTCCTCTAAAATGTTTAATTTTATGATACAATTATAAATATGACTATTTCACAGCTGCTCTATACAGTATAATAAGTCTACCCGCTGTTGAGTTCGACATGTTAATATCGTTGAAGTCTTGTTTAACGTCAGCATAACGCAGATGCTGCAGCTTTTGATGTCAGCTCTCGAGTCAGCGGCTTCGTCACGGTTATCACGTGATTATTGCTAACGGGCAAGTTGCATGCTGTTCATCGCTTTGATACTGTAACACCGTCTTGCACGCTAGAACATCAATGCCTACCAGGAAGTCACAACGGCTAACGTCCAAGACTTGCTTCTTGCTTCCGTCTCAGCATAGAAGAGAATGGCCACCCAGCGTGTCTGCTGGACGCCAAAAATGCAATTCTTGCTGTTAGATCCAAGCCGGTCTTTCGTCCACTTTCAGTCGATCCGTTTTATCGCTGTTCTCTGTGGTTCCTAACTTTAAAGCTGTATTTGATTTAATTCCACTATAGCCAAATTGTTACTGTTTAGTTTTTGGCGTTCTATATGCATTAATAATGCCTAACATCAAATTAGTCCGTTAATAAAGACTGTTGTCGTTAACAGATTTACTTCAGAAGTAAAACTATTTGACATATTACTGTTTATCTTTTGTACATAAATAAATGTCCTTTGCGTGCCAGTTGTGAGCGTGCGAGCGAATACGCGCTCAGCTATAGGCGGACACCACCATCACCATCACCACCATCAAGTGCAAGTCCCCGGAGTGAAGAGTAGCTGTCTCCACGATGCGCTTCCATCTACAGCGGTCTTGAGAACAGGTCAATATTCACAAGCTGAAGGTCTGATCCCACTGTCTGCAGCCACGTTGTCCTTGGTCTTCCAGATGGACTCTTCCAGTTCTTCGGCGGTCCGTATGAGAGACAGAGCAACAGACGTCAGTAGTCCTGTCGTGGGTTCGGTTCTCGCGAGAGGTTCGAACAGAAGTAGTTTTCGGACTTTGATGTTGTCAGGCGGCGCGCGTTGCCGCACGTCCGGAGTCAGGCCTCGACTTTCGAACACCGGTCACGAAGAATACGACCGTGACAGCACTGTAGCCTCAAACGCGTCCAAACGTTTCCGTCACCAACCAGGTGACTTTGCCGTGTATAGAACGAAAGGACGGCGAATTTTGTGTTAAGAATGATGTTTCAACGCCATAATGCTTGTTCAGATGATACATGCACATGATGCGCTGCTGGGCGATGCCTACCAGTTGTTATAATCCGTAATCCCATCTCACTGCTGCCAATTGTGTATCTTGCTGCTAGGATAGGACAAGAACTCATCAGGAGATGAAATAGCGAACGTGAACCTTTTTTCCGACGATATCGCACACGTACTTCAAAATACCAACAAAGAAAACTTACTTCGTTTAACAAATTAGACGATGGCTAGGCAAGTACTGCGCATTAAGTCTTGAATTTATGAATCTGCTACAGAATTTCCACCTTGCGGTTATATAATATTTATACCGTGGGCGTCGCGCGGTCCCTCTGCAGACGTTTACTACTAGACATAGTAATCGTAAATTGTCCATAGTTATGACTTTGTCGACCACTTTTACGCAATGCGCCCCGGAAACTGCCAAATTCGGTAAAATAACGCAAAATAAGGGCCATTACGCCGTTCAAGGTCATTCAAGGTCACCGATTTTGGTACCAATCGAAAGCTCATATGCGACTTCCTATTAGTGATTAATATAAACTTACCTCCTATCTTGCACCGTTTCCGAGATATAGCCTTCCATATGTCTAAAATCGCTATACTTGGCTACCCCTCTTGCGTTTAAACCCACCGACGGAGGGGTTCCCCTGGGACGATCTCCGTGAAATTTTCAGTGAATGTCAGCGGATGGCCAAGGTACCAAATGGCGAAGAAACATTGCCAAAAATCTCAACCAGCTGAGTAGGGCTCATGAACGTTACAGACGACAGAGGACAGACGGACGGCGATAGGCCCTAGCATAAGCGAACGTGAACTCACGTTCACTTTCGCTAAAAAAGAATCTGCGATCTGGAGTGTGTTCCCAGTCGCAGATATTGTGCAGATGTGGAAATCAGTGGACTAGTTCTGTCTTCTGACAATCGACCTGCAGCGTGATAGATTACCCCCGAAGGGAGGTGTTCAAGGTCGAATGACGTGACCTCTAAATTTTGAGAAATGGCTGATAATATCTTGGAAAAGGTGCAAGATACAAATATAGTTGCAATGGAAGATTGATAGAAAATCTTATGTGGCTTATCGAATGGCACGAATACTAATGACCTTGAGTGACCTTGAACGCCACTTTTGCTGTTTGAAATCTTTCTAACTCATAATATCTCGGAAGTAAAGCATGTATTTATACGGTATGTTTACGCATGAATCGGAAAGCGCACTTGGCTTGTAACTTTAATTCATTTTAACTGTCGAAACTGAAGAACCTTTCAAGCTTACAGGCAGCCACGTAAACTGTAAAATTAAATGTGGTAATACTCGTATCTCGGAAACTGTGCAAGATGGTGTCATTGTTACTATAGACCACTATAGGTTAATGGCTTGTCGAATAGCGGCAATTCCAGTGAACTTGAATGACGAGTTCCAAGCAAACAGTTTATCTCTGACAAACAGTTTATCTCCGTCAACTGATGTACCATTGCTACCTCTATCGTTCACTCCAAACTTGATTACTGTAATTCTCTCTACTATAAACTACCTAAGTCTCAACTATCCCGTCTCCAGCATATCCAGAAATCTCTTGCTCGTACTGTCATGAAAGCTCCCAAGTCATGTCATATCACTCCTATCCTACGCTCTCTTCACTGGCTCAGGATCACTGAACGCATCGAATACAAACTCTTCTCACTTACCT
>Ga0209363_1002038_pt1 | contig 10325 bp, 9 predicted proteins | sample WorMetexBAHAMAS3_FD_187385 | JGI IMG/M metagenome (GOLD analysis project Ga0209363, IMG submission 187385) | Marine gutless worms symbiont microbial communities from Max Planck institute for Marine Microbiology, Germany - Inanidrilus exumae... | ecosystem: Host-associated > Annelida > Digestive... | reverse complement strand
CAGGCCCTATAGTGGGCCCATGGTCTACATTTTGGTACAACGCAGGTGCTGCTGCTTGCTTCTTCCCTAAAGGACTGCATTTGTTTGCTTTTGCATTTGACGCTAACTGGCATTCATGCAAAGCGTTAATATTCAGCATAAAAACTAGCCAAAACATCGGCGTGTATTGCTGTGTGCCGTCGCATACAACAACAACTAATGCAGCAGTGATGGCTTACGTGTTGGCTACCTAAAACCTGACCCTAACCTTTACACTAACCGTACTCATCCTGCTTATCCTAACCGATACCCATTGCAAGTTTACGTTTTATGCTTTATGCTTTTTACCAATTGCCATGCAGGACTGAGTGGGTCCTTGCATGGTAGAAGCACAATGTTGCATCTGGAAAGTACACAACAAACACCATGCCCATGTAGTGCGTTAGATATTTTGTTACGATGCGCTATACAAATTTACGTTTCATCATCATCATCATCATTATGTAGCCCAGTGGTCGATGCACTCAGGCACTATGTTCAGTGGAGCATGACGCACCTAGGTGCTGGGGTTCAAAACTAGGTCCGGGTGCATTCGCTGTCCACTAAAGAATGATTACTGGCTTTCCTATACACAGTGTAGGGGGCCCTATGTGTAGACAGGCCAGTGTTGTTTTGTTCTCTGGCCTCTGTCATCATATGTCGTCTGTCATTGTCTGTAACACCAATATGCAACATTACTCACCGGGGGCAGCATGCGACGGCGGGCCAGTAGTGTACTATGTTACGTTCTTTTAGGGCGACACCTTGTTCCAAATAATTCTGAGACACAGGACGAACAGAGAGATAATCCCGGGCGGGAAACAAGATTCAACGATGTCCTATATAATCTGTGACCATTGCTAATAGTCACATCGTAATTAGCACCCTCAAGAGTTGTCAGCCGTGCTGGCTTAGGCTGAAGCTAAAAGGCATGGCTAGCCACGGACTGGTGTCAACAGCACCAGTCATGGCTAGCCAGAGGGGGCGCACTATAGAAATACGCGACAAGCTGCTCACTTTCTGTGTACCCCTCCTTCATCCTACATGTCACACACACACACTCACACTCACTAGTGCACGCTTACCAATCTACCCCTCCAGCTGCATCTGGGAGCTCATCCCGTGGTCAGGGTCAGGGGACAAAGCTCCCCTAAAGCTGAAAGCTTTTTAGCCTTTGCGTGACCAAAGGAGTGGCTGAGAAATGAGAATATTTATTGTTGTGTTTGTAGACAGTTTCAACAGTTTAAAGATCCACATACCAAATTTTAGTGTTGCACAGCAAGAATGTAATGTTGCACATCTGTGTAATGGTGCACACTTAAAATAGCCTATGGTGTCAAAGAACGAGCCAGAGAAATTACCCACCAGTATCATCTTTTTTCATCCACCAGCTGCACCTACCATCACGCTGTCTGACACCACTTGCACTGCTATGGCACAAAATTTGGTTGAACTAGTGGATTACTGTTGTACTGTTAAATGTTTTGGTTTCTTTAGAATTCCCGACAGAACACAGAAAATGTGGACGATTTGTGCTGGTTCTTTACATACTCGCGTAGTGCATGAAGTTTTGCATGATCTTGAGGAGAAATTTAAATCGGCCTGTGTTCCAGAACCGAAAGAGTCAGCCCAGTACATACTTGCTCACGCCATCGGACACAAGACAGTAAGTATGTCAATTTGTGCAACATGACACATCATATTGATTGAGCTCAGGTTTTGCATCCTGTCAAACACAAAATATTTCATTTTGGAGACGTTTTTCCCATCCCAGTGCCAATGTCTGCTTAGTAGTCAGTGCTGAAAAACTAAATTGAACACAACAAAAGTAAACATGCATCCATAACAAAATATATTTTAACACAAAATAAATACAATACTACTGAAGCCCAGTTCGGTCACCTGATGACCTCCGTTCTGGACACGGAATGGGCCTATTCTTAAGAAAGTAAATAACTAAGGAAGTAAGTAAGTAAATGATTTATGTTATGCCAGAATCAACAAGTGAATCAGAGCACATTTCAGCCATGGAGCCCATATGGGCATGACACTTCAAAACCCCAGTCTGTTGGCCACTATCAGTAAAAATATTTGCTGGGATACTCGTGCCCATAACTCTATGAAATGCTGACCAGTTTCCGAAATTCTTTTGCTGTCAGACTCAGCAGTAGTAAGTATGTGATAAAATCATCATTAAGCATTGCGTCACATCTTAAATGCATCGCTGCACTATCCGTTGAAATACTTTGTGTCTTTCTGTCTAGCAGTGCCTAACATCCTGGTTTATTTGTGCTATCCTGCACTGAAAAATAGAAAACATACTGCATGCCTCTTACTTTTAAGAGCTATGCAGAGCTTGATGATGTGTCCAGACCCGTTGGCTTTTCATTTAAAGAATATTTAAATTTAACATTTTGTTGTGAATCAAAATTTTTTGCTGTGCACATGTACAGATTTGAAACAGTCTCATTGATTACAAAGTGAACTGAAAACTTGTCTTATTTTGACATTCTACATTGTAGTACATTATAATAAGGAATCTGCAGGGTGCACCAATAAAGTAGCCCCTTGTGACTTATGCTAGTATTTTAGCTATTTCTTTTAATTTTAAAATCGAATCTTGCACATTTATTTGATGAACATATATGTTCGTAATTACCCTCTTTTATCTCCCCATGTCAAAATTAGATGAAGTGATGCTATTTCTAATACACACCATCTAATTGAGATGGTCACACATGGCACAATATTTGCTAAGCAGACTTCCCGGTCTTAGGGATAAAAAATGCATTGGTCGAGAAAAGCTTGGGTTCTACTGTAGTACCAAAGTAACTAAGTGCAGTTGATGTTTCATTTTCCTGCCAAATGAGAGGCACTGCTTTTTTGGTGCACCTTGTATGTATGTGTATACAGACCAGGTCAGAATTGACCAACAGGTGCAGGCGATAGCCTTAAAGATGATATGCAACGATTTTTTTGGTTGTTAAAGTAAATTGCCCATCGTATGTCTTTAATATAAGCAAATCTATTTGAATATTATGGAACATCAAAGAAGTAGGAAATTTTAGTAAAAAGCGCCCGAAAGTGAGCGCCCGATGATTTGTTTACTTTTGCAACTGATGACGTCATCTCAGGAGTGTTGAGTGAGACATTACACTACAGTTATATATTCTATCCTCCTAGACTACAGTACACTACATTAATAGTTACTACTATTGTAAGATGTCAAGCGACGAAGAGTCGTCAGCTGAACCACGGCAGCTGCAACCGTACATGTATGAGCCTTTAGCGGCTGACAGTGCGGCGTCTGGTCATTTTACGACGCCGTCCGTTCCCGATGACAGCGAGTGCGTATCCTGCCGTGACGTCACACATGCCGAAGAATAGCTATAGGCCTACCAAAAAGACCAATAAACTTGTAATTTTTCGCATTTTACAGCATAATTTATCAAAAAAAATTACACAGTCGGGTTTATGTTGCAGTAAGCAGCTAGAAACTACTTTTAATCAAGTTGGTAAAAAATCGTTGCATATCATCTTTAATGCCAAGGAATATAATGAGATGGTTTTGTTTTTTGCAGCTGTTTTCTGTTTGTCATGACACTGAAGTGCCGCTGCATGCTATGTCACATATTGAATTGATGACGCAACAGCGGCTAAACAGAATGCCTTTACAGTATATTGTTGGTGAATGGGATTTTCATAATGTCACTGTTAAACTTAAGGCACCTGTGTTCATTCCACGTCCGGAAACAGAGGTTTTTTACTTATTTAAACTTATTGATATTGTTTTATATATTTTTGAAGGATTTGTGAAGTCTATTAGCTTGAAAATCTCGTTTTTGAACATATTTGTTGTATATAGCAATTTGCCATACATCTGCAGAATATTGTTTTGTTTGTAATGTTATATGTTAGTACTGTCAATTTGGCATTATTGTGTTTTTGAAGTAACATGTAATTGAAATTAAACCTACTGTTCTGTGGTTCATATAATGTCATTATAAGAAATGATGTAGCAGACAGAAATTCTGAACGGTATTTTGCAATCAATATTTCTCGTTTCTTGTGTCTTTTTATGTTTTATACTAGGATTAGCATTTTTTACCTGTGCCCTTTTTTAGCAAACGTGGACTCACGTTCACGTTCTCTATATGCTGTCGCCCATCCGTCTGTCTGTCGTCTGTCTGTCTGTCTGTAACGTTCATGCACCCTACTCAGCCGGTTGAAATTTTCCGCAATGTTACTACGCCATTTGTACCTTGACCATCCATTGACATCCACGTAAAATTTTACGAAGATGTCCCAGGGGAATCTCTCCATCGGGGGGTTTAAATGGAAGAAGGGTAACCAAATATAGTGACTGGCAGCTATAGAAGGCAATATCTCAGCAATGGTGCAAGATAGGAGGTAAGTTAGTATTAATCACTAATAGGAAGTCTTATATGAGCTTTCAGTTGGTACCAAAATCGGTGACCTTGAATGACCTTGAACGGCAAAATGGCCCTTATATTGCATTATTTCACCGAGTCAACGTGACTTAGATTACATACTTATTGTATCCACAACACAGTTACGTGACACCATAACGATTTCCCTTAAAATTACTTATTTACCATAAAGTTGGACATAAATCAATTTTTCATTATCGTCATTGTAACTAACTATATCGACATTAGTCGCAAAATGAACTACAACATTAATCGACAGTTTTGTAGATTAATCAGAACTATAATAAGCGTATATGTACTTTATTATATTAGTGGAAACTTGGCCGTTTATGGTACATCGTGAGACCGCTTGTTTAGTAGCATACTGCAAGGGTCTCAGGTTCGAATCCTACAGCTGCCGCTGATTTTTTGATTTAGATTTTTTATTTCTAATAAACAGTTTACATAAGCATATTTACATTAAATATATAAGCATAAATAAAATAGCACAAACTGTCACCTGTCGAGTACGCCGGTGGGAAATGCTTTTTTGAGGCTATATTGTATTGTGTCTCCACATACACTGCAACCGTCTAGTCTTACAGCTGAATATAGCTGCTGATTGCTGAAGTTGATCCAATCTGTCGAGTCGACTGCTCCAGCAAATACTTGTTGTAGCCATAGACAATAACAGAATTTGGCTTCTCCACTGTGCGCTCCATTTATCGTTAAAGAACGAATAGCGTGGTCTGTTGGTCTGTCAGTCTGTCTGTCACCTAGTGAGCCCTGCAAAAACGGCTGAAGCGATCGAGATGTTATTTGCGTCGACGACTCTGGTGGGCCCAAGGAATCACCTGTTGCATATAGCAAGACTTAATGCGCAGCACTTGCCTAGCTATCGTTTAATTTGTTAAATGAAGTAGGATCTCTTTTCTGGTATTTCAAAGTACATGTGCAATATCGTCGTAAAAATGTTCACGTTTGCTATCTCATCTCCTGATGAGTTCTTGTATGTTTGTTACTCTGTGTAGCGGAAAGCATAATGTAGCAGTCTGGCCTTCGTCCGTCTGTCTTTCTCATCGGCATACTGACTGTTTCTCACCAGGGGGCAGCATGCGACTCAGCCAGCATACATTTTGGCCTGACAGTAAGGAAGACCAACATACAGGGTGGGCCAAAAAAGTGATACCTCTCGTACATTACATTACATTATACGAGAGGTATCACTTTTTTTGGCCCACCCTGTACATATTTTCAAAAGCTTGTTATCGGTAGAGTGCTCCAAAATACGCAGCCCTTGCTTTTTTAATGTTGTTGATGTTGTCTTCAAACGACTTCTTTTGCATTTCTATTTTGATTTGTTCTTACGTCCTGTAGAGCACATTTGGTATATGCAGGAGTTAGTTGTAAAGATGCTAAGTGATAAGTCTATTTGCAACAGTAAACGGTTCATTGAGATCGGATGCGGCAGTGGCGCCATCTGTATCTCACTGCTGAAACAGTTGCCATCGGTTCGTACTACAGTTTCTAGTGTATATATATTTTGATAGAACTGTCCTTTGGTTACACTATAATTCGAAGATTTGTTAATTCTAGGGCCAGATTGACGACCTGCCATTACATACAACAAAATTTCTAGCAGCAGTTTGGCGTGACGGTTAGGGTTTTGGTTTGATTAGACTGCCACTGTGCCACTTGCACTAACCTTGAAGTTACAGCCGAAATTGTGTGACCATGACCAGGTGGATGTACAAGACCTTGTCCCTGATATAGCCTCTTTGTGCTGAAAGGGGACGTTAATCTCTTAACCAACCAACCAACATTACTTTCTTACTTATAGTTATACTTCCTTCATTACTTACCGGTATTAATTTCTTACTCATTTGCTTCCTCACTTAATTACTCCTCCCGGAATAGACTCGTTCCGTTTCCAGGCCGGAGGTCATAGGAGGCCACCAAACCTGGTTCTAGTTTTTTGGTGTTCATTTGGTGTTGTAGTATATTTTGTTATGGATGCATGTTTGCTTTTTGTGTTTGATTTAGTTTTTCAGTACTAAGCCAAGAGATTGGCTGGTACTGGTAAGAACATCTCCAAAATGACCTATTTTGTGTCGAGTGGGACGTACAACCTTAACTCAATTGATCCATGAATTATGTGTATGGACTGTATAGACCAGTGCTTCCCAACTTCAGTGCCACAGCACCCATGGCTGCTATGAGCATTGTAGAAGGCTGTCATGACCGGATGTCCAAAATTAAATGCTTGTACTGATATAGTGACATTGTTTTGTCATTAATATGCACCGTACGGGCTCTGGAGTTGTAATGCACCCTGATTCATATGTTGATTTTAGTGCTATATAGATTATTTACTTACTTACTTATTTACTTGCTTCCTTACTTATTGTTAAGAATATGCCCATTCTGTTTCCAGACCGGAGGTTATAAGAAGCGACAAAAAATGGCTTTAGTCTTTTGTGTTTGTGTTATAGTATATTTTGTTATGCATGCATGTTTGCTTTCGTTGTTTGAGATTTAGTTTTTCAGGAGCAATATTGGCTGGGAAAACGTCTCCAGAATGACGTATTTTGTGTCGTGTGGGACGTAAAACTTTAACAGAATGAATACATCTGCTCATTACAACTGCTGTTTACAGTGTCCCATCATGTTGTCTCTGGAGTCCACTCCCAGATTCAATCCATCAGCCTACACTCAGTCATATTACTTCCTATTCTCACACGTATCAGATCATCATTATTTTCTGTCAATTTATCACTCTGACGACCCATCACTCCTTCAGTTGTTCGCCTCTTGCTTGAAACCCGACTGGGTCACAAATCCTTATTGACTGCTGGTTGGTTTCCAGACTTCACGGACTAGGACTTGACAAGGTCTTCCACCTTAATTGGCTTTTACATTTAGATTTTAGGCCGCATCTTATGCACTGTGTGCAGGCGATGCGGCCTATTGCTACATATGTTGCACGTAGTGTGGTCTACGTGTCTGTCTTTGTGTTAGTCACATGGATATACTGTGCAAAAACGGCTGAACCAATCGAGATGCCGTTTTGGGGACTGACTCAGTAGGTTCAAGGAGCCATGCATTAGATGGGGTCGTCAACATCTGCCTTTTGCCAGATTACTTTTTACACTTGTTTCAGTACCTCTGTTTTAGTTCCACGCTGTAGATTAAGCCGGCTATCATCAGCGTTTAAGTGTTCCATACAGGCTCCGGGCAGTAATGTGCTGCGATTGATGTGCTGATTTTGGTGCTATATAAATTGTTTGTTTGTGTGTTTACTTAACTTCCTTTCTCCCTTTTTCTTTCTTCACTTCCTTCTTTCATTATGTTTTATTTCTTGCTTATTTACTTCCTTACTTGTTTACTTCCAGACTTATCTATCTACTCCTTCCAGAATAGACCCATTTCCAGGCCTGAGGTCGTAGGAGGTGACCAAACCTGGCTTTAGTTTTTTGGGTTCATTTTATGTTGTAGTACATTTTGTTACGGATGCATATTTGCTTTTGTTGTGTCTGTTTTAGTTTTTCAGTACTTAGCCAAGAGATTGGATGCGAAGAAAGTCTCCGAAATGACCTACGGTATTTTGTATCGGGTGGGGCGTAAAACCTTAACTCAGTCAATCAATTAGTGTTTAAGAGTACAGTGTACGTTTTGTGTCAGTCTTTTCTGGTTAATGTGTTTCAGCTTCATGGTGTTGCCGTCGACCAAAGCGTGGAAGCATGCAAATTAACTGTCGAAAATGCACGTTTGAATGGCGTGTCAGACCGTCTTGAAGTTGTGACAGACACCTGGGCTGAAAGTAGGAATCTTACATACAATGTTTTTGCTGTTTTGTTGTAATCTCTGGCTTATTTGCGAGACCCATGAAATCTCATCCACACAGTCCAGGTTCAGTTCCTGCCGAGATCTGTGTGCAGCATTAGTGGTGTTCAGATGGTATTTAGCAAAAAAATGCTGAAATGCCTTAGAAAGAGGCTCATCTAAATCATGGCATAGGAAATGTGTGAAATTAGAAGGCAGCGTTTGTGTTTTGCATCTTTATTATCCACACATGCCGATAGGCAAGGTGTGGATATATCAGATACTGTTTATGTGTGTGCTTGTTTATTTTGTGTATTTGTACGGTAATGGATTTTTTTTCGCCGAGGATAAAGCTAGCACGTCAAATTTTGCACGGCTGTTCATCGGCATCCAAGGCAGGGAATCTCCCATTTTGGGGAACTTTGCTTCCCCAGAAGCCCAAAATCGGCCGGTGAATCAGCCAGCGCGAGCACTGAACTATACATAGAACTGTAAGGAGTCTAGCCTAGCCTGCAGGCCTAAGCTAACTGAAGTCAGAGCAACGTTCTATTTATAGTTCAGTGAGTGCGCGGGCCACATGCGCGGCATGTGGACATAGGTCGGCATGTGTGGATATATGTCAGTCCCACTGACATAAGTTCTTGTTTAACTATTTTTTGCCTTCGCCACTTGATAACAGTATTGGCAAAGGCCTTATGTTTTTAGGATCTCCGTTTGTTTGTTGTTCCGTTCGTACAGTCAGATATTGTTACCATGATATTTCATGAACGGCTTGAAGATTTTTGATAAAACTGTCAGGTAATATTCAATAGCCCGTACTGCAGTGACCACATTAGATTCTGGCAGCCAAAGGTCAAGGTCGCAGCAGGCAGCCGATTTCAAATTTTGTGAACACCATATATCATGAACCACTTGAGAAATCTCGATGAAACTTAGGTGAAATAACTGCTGATGACCTGGTTAGATTTTGGAGGTTAAAGGTCAAGGTCACAGCAGGTGCAAGCATTGGTGATGGAGGCATCCATGTTGACACTTCGGCATCAAATTTCACCTTCTAGTTTCTTTAATTCCTCAATTACTGTTGTACAGAGTGTTTTCTGGTGGATCGATTTTTTGCTGATTTGCATCACCGTGGTTGGCGTCGGTGCTTTCAGTGTTTGATGTTATCTCGTCATCATTTTATTCGTTCAGCAATTTCAGTATTGCAATGAAACATGATGTAACATAGGATAAATGAGCAGCAACAACTTGGCTGGATATACAACACTGACAGCTTCCCATACACACACGCGCAGACACGCAAAAACATACATAGAAAAAACACACGCACAGCATGATGAAAAAGCTAAAACATTTCTGAATAGACGAAAAATCTACAAGCTTAATGGTCCTTTTAAATAATCGTTGCCTGGTGGGAAGAGTATATATCTGCTGCAGTTATCTCCAGAGGTTCTATTTTAGGGAATCCAGACCAACCTGGGGTACCACACCATCAACAAAGCCTGTTAAACAAAAACTGAAGATATTAGTTGTAAGTAGATTGTCAAAGTTTAGGTTACGGTTGGAATTAGGAATGGTGGACCTGCGGCTTGATGATAAAGCTAAAAATATTAATGAAGGTTTCGGCTCTGTTGGCTCGGAGTATATATTCTGTAACTTTTTTACTGTCATAATGCATGCATGTGTTTTGTTACTTAGAACTATATACTCGGTTACCTCATCGGCTGACATCGTGCTTTGACTTTCTTGTTAGTAATCCGCCTTATATTACAAGTGAAGAAATGCGATGCTTAGAACCAGAGATCATCAGGTAGATTAATCTCTCACGTATGAGCAATACACGTTCTCAACTTAATGGCCTGGGGCCGAATTCGCAAAAAATCTTACGACAAACTTGGGAAAAACTTAGGATAAAGTGTGACTTAGGAAAATCTTAAGATAAACTTAGCATGAACTTACAAAAAACTTGAGATAACCTTAATAATAAAAATGCAGTTTCTCAAAAATGACTTAACATTTATTTACAGAATTGTCTGCATATATATATATATATAT
>Ga0209363_1002037_pt1 | contig 10327 bp, 7 predicted proteins | sample WorMetexBAHAMAS3_FD_187385 | JGI IMG/M metagenome (GOLD analysis project Ga0209363, IMG submission 187385) | Marine gutless worms symbiont microbial communities from Max Planck institute for Marine Microbiology, Germany - Inanidrilus exumae... | ecosystem: Host-associated > Annelida > Digestive... | reverse complement strand
TATATATATATATATATAATATCGATATAATATATCGCCGCAATGATAACTCTACTCGTACTTTAGTGATTTATCCATCCACGGGCTGAAGGCCTACGTGAGATGAGAACAACGACTATACTAGAAGTATTGCATTCTTTACCTGTTTATGTAGACCTTGTTCGATTATGTGTACGTCAGTGTTGCGTTTATTAATCCAGGCTCTGTTACCATTATACAAATGTTAAGTTTAGACAAACACTGCAAGGAGTTGGCCAAACGGCGCGTACTTGGTGTTTAGCTGGATCGTTGTAGGCGGCACATTTTGTCGTACAAACGCCATGAGTTCCGGTGTAGTGCGCTCTTGCGACGCTGTCTGGTCTCCATGCCAACATCGCCAGCAGCATGAAACACCTCAATATCCAGTGTGATGATCGCGACATCGTCAGCTCTCTGCATTCAACACAACAACACGTCGCTTTCACGCTGAGAAATTTGTTCGCTCAATCGTTAAAAATTGTCAATAATCGTTTATTTTTTGCTTCACCGTTTGTAGAATGAAATTCACCGAAGCAAAATAATCTAGCCAGACTGATGTCGCTTTTCGTGCAAGATACGATGACACGAGATGGACGATATTGGGACAAACAGCGATCAACTACTTTCCACGCGAGAATTGATCCCGGATGCGGATTCAGCAAACTTTTTCACCTACGGCCGGAAGGTCCAGGATTCCGGACCCCAGCATAGCCAGACCAACTGTGACCATTACTGGTTAAATGGCGTTACTATAATTTTTGCGCGGGTTTAAACTCAACGAGTGCTTGCTGGTTTCAATACAGCAGCGTATTATCACTCTTATTTTACTGTATTTGTAAAAATATGTTTACAAAAGTCTTAATTTTTTAACATTTACCACATACATGTAGGCTACACGTAAGGACGCACCTGTGGTTGTTTGTCCGAGAAACTCTCACAGACTGATTGGTTTTGTGCTGTGCTGTTGTACGTACCGTACTGCGCTGGCGAATCAGTGCTCGTGCGCGGACGTCGCAGACGTCTACCGCCCTCTAGTACCCCCGGTACTTTACTAATAACTACGTGTCGTCTGCTAGAGTCGGGATTAACTCACAGATTTATATTCGGTTACAATATTCGATGAATCAGATATTTGATTAGTATTCATACAGATTATACACGCTGTTTTCAGGGGCGCAACATATCAGTGCCTAACGACAGCTCATTGTATGATCAGAATAGAGGGATTTAGAGATCGATAAATTAAAAACTGCTTTGAGCGATCTCTAGCATGGATGACCAACTGTTATTAACGATGATTTTTGAAGGGACCGAAATAGGTCAAACATGTGCACGTTTCAGCAATTTTGATGTCTGGAAAGTTGGGGACCAACATATTGGTGGTCCCAGGGTTTCAAACGTTGGGGGACCGGTCCCCATGGCGGTTGCGCTTATTATAGATATCACACAAGCGCAAAAAATTGTACAAGTTTTTACCCGTTAATTTCCCGTTAACCGACCTCAAATTGTTAATTTTTGACAAAAATCGCAAAGCACAGAAAGCAGAGAGCTTTCTAGAAGATAATAATTTACAATAAATATTGTTATGAGATGTTCCCCATTTGCATGTACTAAATTATTAAAACTTCACCATTAGGCCTTTTCTCAAAACACTAAAATTTGCTACTGAACGAATCAAATTGCTCGCAGTAGCAACACGTAGCTGTAAATTTCACAACTGCAGAAAATTACGATGAGCGATCGATATAGGCCTAGGCTATGTTCAGGACGTCACGTTCACGTAGGCCTATAGGCCTGTGTCAGAAATTGTTCAAATTTGTACAGCTATATAATTATTATATTCTAAAAATATGGGCAATCGAACGCAGTTGCCTTGCGTCACATACGTCATCTCCTGACACTCGATGCAGCGAAGACCATGGCGGCTTCTGTTGATGGCTTGACTACTGTAACAACTAGTGTACTTTGTGTTATGTCGCAGGCGAACTATGATAATTTTTTTTTCTTTCTTTCTTTCTTTTTTTCTTTCTTTCTTTCTTTTTTTTCTTTCTTTCTTTCTTTCTTCTTGCGGGGAGATGTTGCCATCTGCGTTGAGGCCTCCGATGGGCCCAATGCGCAACCCCACATCCCCGAATGGGTTGAAAACGCTGTCAGACTTTTGCAAGCCTCAATAGAACTTGTCAATGCATGCTATCTAGTTCCTCGTATAGCAGTGAGGATATGCGAATTTAACAGATAAAGCGCTGCACTCTCCTAGCAAGTAGAATACTGTTTCTTGATCCTCCTGACACAGAGGACAAGTTGCGTCACTTCGGATCTGCACAAGAGTAAGATGCCGATTTAAGTCAACTTCAACGAAGGTTCGTCGCGATTGTCAATGGTTGCCTGATAGTCGTCGCGGATTACTTACAAATTACTATTACGTACCGTTTATACATTGCGAGTAGTTTTCACTTTCGATGTCAGTATATAGCGGGGGCGTCAGAGACGGAGGTGCAAGTGTGGACTGTAGGTGGAGGGAGGGACCCCGAGGACCAACTGTCACGGGACCTGCGTTAGCTTTCGGCGGCCCTGACCACGTGCACGTCATAAGCTCATGAATATGCACATCTTAGTCTCACGTGACCACTACAGAAACTCCTCGTAAATTCGATTTGCATCACTTTTTCTTTTGTGAATTAGCAGTTTTGTTGCGCTTGTTTGTTGTGCGTGTACGCTACGCTTAGCAGCATGTAATTCTGACAATAGACAAAACCGAAGACACCTTAATAACTTCGGACTGTGTTTATTTTACGACGATTCGGAGACTAAAGGGCCATTCACACTGTGTGCGGTGCGTAGCGGAGGCGCGCAACGTGTCCGCAACGCTCCGCAGCAACACGCAAGACTGCGCCAGAGTAGGCCTACTGAATGTGTAAGATTTCGGTTTGATTTTCATTGTATTGTATCGATTGCTTGAATCGATAGTCTTACATTACATTTGAGTTAAATAAATAAATAACTAATTTTTCTAACGAAACTAAGGAACTGTCGACGAAAAAACATAGGGGCTATACGCTTGCAACGCAACACCCAATGATATTGTTTGTGCATTTGATGGCACCTCAACTTTTTTACCCCAAGCGACAGGCCGGTCTCTAATAGGCAAGTAGCCCAAAAGGTCCAACGCATAGGCCTACACGCCTAACGCTGGTACAACATCTGGTAACAAATCGTCCATAGCTGATGATCCCGACTGTACGGCTAATGCGTGAGCATTCGTTTTAGTCACGACAGCATAAGAGTCAAAGCGCGCAGGTGCGGCCGTAGTGGCGCCATTATTTTTTCAGTACGCGGGCAAATAACATCGTTCATTGTCTCGTCTGCATGTAATCGACTACTGTATAAATTTTGCGCGACGGGCCTGCAGTAAGTGCTCAAATTACGTTGCTGACCACGTTATACGACTCGACACGATACAAGCTGCTACTAACTAATGAAAATATTAACAGGTCTTAAAAATTGTACAGCCAGCCAATCGACTGCATGTAATCGACACGGATTTCAGCGGTGTTTACTGTACGTAATACGCCTACAGGCTACATGGTCTGTTTACTCTGTCACATATCTATACAATATGACACGACATTTACGTGCGCTCAGCTTAATCTATAGCGCACGGTACCAAAAACGGGAAAATAAGGAAAAACCAAACCTCTATCCTTAAGATGCATGAACCAGAGTTGCACCTGATCAACAATTTTGGTCGGGTCGGGTCACAGGTGGGTTAGACCCCGCTAGGTTGACTGGCCGGGACTTCGAGTCAATTAACTGCAGTGCTATATTTGCGGCGTTTACTTATTTAACTAAAATTTTTCAGTCAATAGTTTATGACTTTATGTCGCAAGTTTTACGTCGACTGGAACTTGTGCTGTTGTATAGTATGCTATCAAACGTACTTCGAAACTGGCGGCAAGTATTTGATTTTTCGAACGCTCAATAACCGGGTCAGGTCAGGTCGGCGGGTCAAAGACCTCCAGGTCAGGTCAGGTCAAAGGTCAAAACGTTTAGACCGGGTTCCATGTGTGACATGTACAGTTGCAACGAATAGGCCTATTTTATAATTCACGCGGCATTTTATTCCGTGACAAAACAAGCCAATAATGATCGCAACCACAACTACATAATTATGACAATAATTGCGTCATCAGTATCGACACAATACTGCCCACTAAACGTGACACTACTAAACAAATTGCCACTACTGCAAGTATTCATATTAAGTCTGCTAAAACTGCAGAAACTGTATAGTTGACTATGCATATAACGCTTTCCAAAATAGCACTGTATAGTTATTAACAGCAAAACACTAACTATTTGCATAATTATATGAAACAGTAATACTTAACTTATTGTGAACATTATGATCACCATACATGATAAACCATTGTGAACAGGTAAAACAACCTAATTACTTCGGATGCAGGTAATTCACAAACAACAAAATATCACATTCGGTTTATTTACAGCAACAAAAGTAGAGTTCCAAAGACGCGTGTAGTGTTACTGATGACGTCAGTGCTTCCCAGCTTTCTCATTGGCCAGCGCTAACCGCCTGATGTTGGCCAAACAACCGGCAGCCGCCTCCTGCAGAACTGGATCGTCGGCACCGACTAGTTCGAGTAACGGCTAAAACCGAACATCGTAACAGCACTAAGTTACAATTTCAGTCCATGCTCTCCACTCAACAGTGAACTTACACAAATTACACAAAGTTCTCAATGGTGTTCTTCAGCCCTGCGGCTGTCAACTCCGGTGATAATATTCCTGGTGTATACTGTATACCCATATGGAAATCCCGCGATATTTAACCTTATGGTCGGTACACAGTACCCGTGTTCGATCACCGGCGTCAAAAGCGACGCCCGTGAAAACAGCCCGTCGTCAACTGGTGTCGCCGTAAACATGGATAGTTTGTACAAAACACGTGCGTCAACGGACCGTCTTGGCAAAAAGCCTTGTACGACACGGGTGAGGTGCCGTGAACACTTTGATGACAATTTTACATCATTCAGTCGCAGACAGCCAATCACCATCGACTATTAAGTCAACTGACACTAGGCCTCGTCGAATGCAGGAAGCAAACAGCTTGTGCACAGATAGCCGAGCGCTTCGAGCCGAATACTGTATTGTGGGCATTCCACAGCCCATACAATAAAGCCATCTAGTTGAATTATATGTTTTATTTCAGTTTAATTACTTAATATTCATCATTATCAATGGTGCTACAACGAAGCATCTGATAGTAGAATACAAGTTTTGCTGCATAAAAAAATGCCAAAACAATTTCGAAGTTTCGTGTGTAACATTTGTCTAATTTCCCTACAAAAATGTTTCGCTTAATATGTTTGGCAAAAACTCTGGCAGAAACCTGCTTCTGCCCGAACGGATCAAACCGGCCGGTTAAACCACGGTTTTAACCACTAATGGCAGAAACATGCCAATTCTCGTTTGAACAACTTGCTCAATGCCAAGAAACTTTTCAGGATCGCTACAGGTGGATATCTATACAGACCATTCCGTGGAAAAGCCAACAATGCCACAGCAAACCAACCCCAAAGTTAACAGACTCTTTCCTGTTCAAAGGCCCACTCCTTCTAAAAATTTCACAAAGATTAATCCATATCTTTTGTAATCCTAATGAGAAAACCAGCAATCAGAAGTCACGGAAGTAAAAATACATAGTATGTAGCGTGTGTTATCTATGGTTTACCTTAACGACGCCAGAGCTGTGCATAGAGATGCAGTTGTCCGGGTCACGTGAGAGCTGATGTAGCGCCCTGGCGGTGGATCGGTGTACTACCGGGTCCTTGGACGCGAGATATTCGACGAGAGGTTCCACGGAGCCTTCTTTGCCGAACTCGACGCGGTTGTCTCCCCAGCAGCAGCAGCGCGCTATCGCTTCGGCCAACTGACGTCGTAGCTCTTCATCCGACTGCTCACAACAGAATCGTACGTCACAGCGACCCAGCCAGCAATCTTTGTCTTCTAGGGGTCCAAATTCAAGGGACGGAACTCACAATGGGGGCCACGGTGAAGAACGGGTATCTAAGGTACTCTTCAGACGTTAATTTGATCTGTGTATTCCAAGAAGTCTTTAACCCATTTTAGATCAGCGTTCCCAAAATAGCTACACCAATTCAGGGACTCAACGGCAGGCTAGCTAACCCGACCATTTTACTTAGTGACCGGGTATACCCGCCCACGGCGTATACCGGTCGCTTCTTGCAATAACTTTTCTCCTTGGAGGCGCAAATCGCCATAAATTAATTACCAGTTTTACGGAAACTAAGGTCGTTGCACTTTCTGAGCTTTTGTTAGTTTTGACTTTCGGGCACTCTGGCGCTGTTTTGTCAATCTCCCCATTTTCTAACTCTGGACAAAACATTTAACTTTACTTTTAGCATTCTTACTAACTAGCAAACGGCACATGTATAGGCTACACGTGCAGGTATACGTCACACGTACGTGGCAGGTGAGTCTGGCGAGCATCGCAACGACTCCGTGGTCGGTGATTACAGCCAGGTTCTCTTCATCACTAGCGATGCACGCCACGGCCGCACAGATGCCAGCCAGCACGTCGATACTTTGAGACTTGAGCAGGCTGACGACCAGCTCGAGACCACCCACGAAGCTACGCACCAACTCACCCGAGTCCTGTACACGCACCACGGGTGGTCCACGCACAGTACTGCGCGTGTCCGGTGTGTGTGTGTGTGTGTGTGTGTACACATGAACTGAATGACATATGACCTAGATATTTGGCACGCCGGTTCACCTTGACCCTATATCTGGGTCAAGTTCAAAGGTCAAGGTCATGGGTCAAAGGCACGGTAACAGGATGAAAAGCGTTCCTTTACTGGCTATGGGTGCACGTCATGAAGTGACGCATTCTCGAGTTCTGTTTGCTCAAGTGCTCGGTGTGACGTCACCCGAGGGATTTCTAATTACGTCACTGATACAGTTTTCAGCAAGTTGATTAGCTTTCATTGCATGTACGTCCTGCAGCATGTTTCTGTCTCTCTACATCGTATTGTGTGAATCGAGCTTAACATGTTGTCGTATTGCACAGATATTTCATCGATCAGTGAAGACACCGGAAAAATATTGCATGCAAACACTGTGGAAGTAGGCTATCTCCGTACGAGATGTAATCCGGACTGTTTTGTGACGACAAGCCACAATACACCAGATTTACCGCACGTCTGACTTGGGAGTAATTCTGGAAAACAATGCTTAGCGGTAGGGCGTTGGACTTGCTATTTACAGGTCGTGGGTTCAATTCCCGGCCGGTGGCTTTCACGTAATATAGGTCAACTCAGCCTTGCATCCCTCCGGGGTCGCTAAATCAAGTACCTGCTTCAGCTGGGGGTAAAGGCGGGATTCTCACCTCTGTCGGGTGGCAGGTAACACTGTGTGATCCGATATGGCATGTGAGTTTCCCGTAGCGGTGAAGAGCTAAATTGATGCTAAACTGCTATACACTGTTTACTTTACTTTACTTTACTTTACTTAATCAAAATCCGAAACTGACAGTATGTAAGCAACACTGCTGTAGGTAGCACCTTGGCGTTCTCGATGCATGGGCAGATAGCCCAGGCCGCGCTGGCTTGAACTCCTGGGTCTTGATTCTTTAGCAGCGACCACAGCAGACGAACGCCGTCCAACTTGTCGATGATTCTACACGACGACACGCGTAAAGCCGCGTCCACACCAGCAACAATGTCCAAGTAACGCTCGACTTTGTTGCCAAAAACGGCAACAATGTCGAACGAGTTTATCGTAAAATTTCGTCCTTTCGACAAAGTCGAAAAATATCGAACATGTGCAGTTTCTTTCGACTCTGTCGAAAGAATCGTTCAACTTGTAGCATTCGACAACGTTACTTCGACATTGTTGCTGGTGTGGACGGGGCTTAACACAGCACCACCACACGTTAACATACTGCTGCAGTGTGATTTCAACTCTGCTGTGACTGGGAGAGTTCGTCGGTTGTACGACAGACAGGCCAATTGAACGTTTCTTCACGTTGTGTATAAAATGCACTTGCGTTTGAGCGCTCCGAACTGCAGTAGGAGATGGGACTTTTGTGAAAAACCATCAACTGAAAAAAATGATAGATTTTTGCATTAGAAAGTCACGTTCAGGCTCCATCCACTGACAAACGACTAAAACTGTCAATATTATAGTCGTAGCCTATACATTCTGTGTACGGTAAAGGTCAAAGGTCAAACGTAGACACGTGATTACGACACAACACGTCACAAGTTCACGAAGATCAAATGACGCGTCGCATCCAGAAATTACTGAAACAGGAAGCGGTATGACGGTACGTGGGGTGAATGATGCACCACGCTCCTGAAGTGGAGAAATTGTAAAAAAAATCCAGTCAGTTGTTAAACTGCGAGTAAAATTTATAGTAAATTCACCGAAAAAACATTAAATTCATTCGTGAAATTATTTGTTGTTTATACGAATATAATTTTATGTTTCATTTAGCCGCATTTCGACCTTACAAGAGTGGATGCTGCCGTCTTCCCGCTATGAAGAAGAAGTTTTTGATTTTATGTTTTTCGTTTCTGGGCCGTGCGCTACATTAAGCTGGCCATCTCGTCAGCTGTTGAGCGCACGTTAATCTACCGTATCGTATCGTATCGTATTATCAGACTAAAGTCAATCGATAAAACTCTAATCCTTTCAAGTATTACAAGTGATCAATAGTCTACAATCAGCGTAGAGAAACGCGGCCAGAGAGACAACGCCTGTCCATAAACGACTACATATCAACAATATACAATCATTCAGTGTTACGAGTTCAAACATTTTCAAAACGGAGAAAACCGGATATTGGCAATCACGCGCTTAAATGTTGACGTACTGCTAAGTCGTACTTGTAACTGCGGCTTAAAACAGAGACTAAAGGCTGTGTCAGACGTACGTCATGTTGTCGGGCTCACGCGCGCACTGTCCGACGGCTCGTGTGACATTGACCAGCAGTGAAGCGTTAGTCCCGGTGAGTAGGCTGATCAGTGGCGCTATGGCGTTCATTTTACGCAGCAACAAACGATTCGTTTGATCTTTAGCCAGCTCAGACAACGCACCAACCACGTTCACCAGCACCTGCCGATCACAGCCAACCAACGTCAGACAGCGCTCGTCGAGTGCATACCGCCACAAACCGGCAAAAAGTACTGAAACTAGGCTCATCACTAACATCTTTCTTATTATTGGCTACTGATGAGTTACGATACGATACGATACGATACAGTAGATTTACGTGCGCTCAACAGCTGACGAGATGGCCAGCTTAATCTAGCGCACGGCCCAGAAACGAAAAACAATGAAAAAATAAAAATCAAAAACCGAGTAGCTCAGAAGAAACGGTGTAGGCAAAAGTCGGTGGAGGCAGTCCGGAAGGAAGAAGTTCAAAGTACTACGCCTACAACAAACAGACAAAACCGAGGCAAAAACATAACCTCATTGACGGCGTAATGGTCAACCGTTCCACGTGTGTAATTAGGTCGTCGATGAAATCTGAGGACTGACCTCCTCGGGTTCGTTGAGCAGTGCCACGAGATGGTCGAGGGTTTTGAGCTGCTGGAACCGATGGACGTTGTCTGGACTGATGGCGCACTTCCAGATGGCGCCAGTGGTGGCCATCAACAGCTCCTTGTTGTCACTCTGACAGATGAGCTGATCGAGAGGATCTAGACCGCCGTAGGTGCGTATTAGGTCACGTGTTTCCTTCTCCTCCGCACACTGCTCAACGATAAGTAAGCAAGTAAAATACAGACACTTAAACAACTAATAAAGTTGCACGGGGGAGTTCTAGCGACCGAAGAGGCTTTGTGCTTAACGAGCCTGGTTTTCAGTAACCCAGAGTCCACGGAACTGGCACGGTGGTGTATTATTGTTGTTGTTGTTATTATTATTATTGTAATTACACTGCATTGCTTATTACCTGATTATTGTCCCATTTTTCATCTGGTAATCTAATCTCCAGGCTTTATCGCGTTTTTCGTTGTTTCGGTGGCCTCGTTCACGGCGCTGTAGTTAGTCATCACTGAGCTATAAGGGGTTAACCAATTCAACTGCAATGTCGTCATCAGCGGCTGACAGGCGGGATACATCGACTGCATCGCCGACAAAACTTTATTATTATTATTATTATTATTATGACGACGACGATGATGACGATGAAGATGATAATGTCCAGAATGACTACGACGGATCGGAAATGAAAGTGTTTGTAAGACACACGGCGTTGTAG
>Ga0209363_1002035_pt1 | contig 10329 bp, 5 predicted proteins | sample WorMetexBAHAMAS3_FD_187385 | JGI IMG/M metagenome (GOLD analysis project Ga0209363, IMG submission 187385) | Marine gutless worms symbiont microbial communities from Max Planck institute for Marine Microbiology, Germany - Inanidrilus exumae... | ecosystem: Host-associated > Annelida > Digestive... | reverse complement strand
GAGTAGTGTGGTCGGCCTGTGTGTCTGTCTGCCTGTCTGTTGCCGCGTTCGTGAGCCGTGTAAAAACGGCCGAACGATCGAGTTGCCGCCTGTGATGGTGACTTGGGTTCGCCCTAGGAACCATGTGTTAGGTGGGGGTGCAGATTCCCCAAGGGGAAGGGGCAATTTTGGGGGTTTTGCACCTTATTGAAAAAAAATTGTAATATTAGCTACCCAACAAAGGCTGCACGCTTATGTTCGAGATTTACACCGATATAAAGCTCTTGGTCTTGGCAGTATACAGGTGTAGTTAGTTACAAGATGGACGTCTGCATTTACGATAAATCGGCGATTTAAAAGTATGAAAATTTCAAAACACGCTGCAAAAACTGGCATGATGTCAGTAACAAGCAGAAAGCAAGGTTGCCAGGCGGCGCAGCACCAAGACACGTGACATGCAGTCATCACGTGGACGTGGTCACAGTCTGAGAGCTTTGAATGGCGCATTGCATTATGGGTAGGTTAGCAATGCAGCGATGATGATAGCAACATTCTTACGCAGTTTGCGAGTGGACAGGAACTGTGTTTTTTTGTGTATAATTTTCAGATGTCGACAGTGCAACTCATATCCAATGTGGCGAATTTGTGCATGGCATGAGTAGGCCTCTTGTTAAATTACTTTGACCACTTGTTGTAGTACAAATCCATTCTGTGACTATGATTACGATATGCTAAGATCTCTTGCTTAGTTGGTGAATACATGCTAATGAAGATGGAGAGCGATAAATAACTTTGTGGATTGATGGGAAAGCTCTATCAGCTTGTCTGTAATTCTCAATCATCAGCAAACTGATGGCGATTTGGTCTTAATTTTCTAAGTGTTTCCTAACTGTTCCTCCTTAGTGTTTTAAGTGTTGCATTAAATTCAGTCTGAAATGTTAAAAAAATTTCAGAGAAAGTGTATTTGTGCAGTCTGTTGCTGTTAATTTGTCAGTGTTCTGTGAATTTTGTTGCATTTTTGTCTGATTATTATAGGGCTCCTGTCTATAATCCCATTGTAGATTGCTTGATGTCTATTCATATGTCCTTCTGACTGTCCGTTTGTCCCATACATGCTCGTGACGTGAATACAAAACGCCATAGTAAACTCAACATTGGCATGAAAGTTGTCTGTAACAGTTTTGAGGTCAAAGGTCAAGGTCACAAGGTCATAGTCACAGTGTGAGCCTGTTTGTCATTGTGTACTCTCCCATCCCCCCGTTGTCCTTCACTGCCTTCTGCTTCCTTTTAACCCCTCCACTTCCCCTTCATTTCCCCCAAAATTTGCTGCTTTTCCCTTAATGATAATTAGATAATAGGAATTTGAATTGCACAGTTATATATTGCATGCACTACTTAAAATCCAGCTCCCTTCCAGTCAGCCCCGTGTGGTTCCCGGGGTTGTAAGTGGGTAAGTGTCTAAGTAAGTAAGTAAGTGACAAATTTGTGAAGCACCAAAACCAGAATAGGCCCTCTCTGTTTCCAGGCCAGAGGCCGTAGGAGGCAACCAAACCTGGCTTTAGTTTTTGGGTTCATTTTATGTTGTAGTATATTTTGTTACGGATGCATGTTTGCTTTATTGTGTATGTTTTAGTTTTTCAGTACTAAGCCAAGAGATTGGCTGGGAAGAACGCCTCCGAAATTACCTATTTTGTGTTGGATGGGACGTAAAACTCAATCAGTTCCTTTCAATCAGCTTACCACCTGACTGATGAATGGGTTTGTTACCTGCGAACTGCTTAGAGGGCCTGATGACATACACTTCGACACAGCGTTGTTGTTGTAGGTGACCTATGAGAAAGAGCTTGGAAAGATACCGACAGTGCCCAAACATGGACAAGTTGATCCAACTGGAGCACCTCATGTGGGTGGAAGCACATTTGCTGGTGGAACAGGCAAGCATGTTTAGTCCTGTTTCAGTTGCATAATATGTGACTATGCAGAGTGCGATAATGACAGAGGAATGTCATGCATCTGTCTGTCTGTCTGTCATAGCATGCTGGTATTTTGCTAAAACAACTGAACTATTCATCACGTAATTAGTGCTGCTTGGCAGCCTAGGGACTCTTGTTTTCTGATGCCAAAGATCTTGGTAAATTCCAGTAGGGTCACCCGTATTGGGGGCGACAGGTGGATAGTTACATTACATGTATCTGACTATATTTCAGAAATGGTACAAGATAGGGACATAGTTGCAGTGGAAATCTAATAGGAAGTCATATGTGGCCTATTGAATGGCGCCATTACCAGTGACCTTGAGTGACCTTGACGTTTACTTCTATGATATAAATTCTTTTAAATCACGTACTTACGAAAATGTAGCACATATTGGCACGCATCTGCTTGAAGATGAATGTGAAATCATACTTAGCTATAATTGTAATAGTCATAACTCAAGTGTAAGAACAGTTCAAGGTCACGGGCGGTCTCATATGCTAAACATGTGTGGAAAATGATGCACAATAGAGCCACAGTTACTAAAGGTTGCTAATAGGAAGTCATATGTGGCTCGTTGAATGTTGCCACTTCAAGGTTATTTTACCTGTTGCAAGCATTTTAATGTGCAGTTGCACAGGACTTCAATACTGCTCTGACGCTTGAGTTGTTTGTAATAGTTTTACATTGTGTAAAGCATGTAGAAACTGTTCTTTCAAACGGTTTTTGCAGTTTTTTAATTGCTTATGACAGCAGAGCATCACTTGAATTCTTCACCCAGATGGTGTAAAGGTTCCGAAACTGCAAAAAACCTTCTAGGGTGTCATCGTTTGCTCACGTGAGTGAGTGTTGTCTTCTGTCATTGTCTGTGTTCAGCAAGGTTGTTGACCATTGACGCGTGTGACAGGTGATTTATCAGTGACAAGTGAATGAACGTTCTCTTGTGAATGATCATTGCTCAGTAGTCACTAGGTAAAAAAACGTAAAGGCTTTCCATACTCGTTACCGAGCGTTGGGATCGGAGCTGATCCCGGTGTACCGGCAGTCATCCACCCGGCGGTAGGCTGCCATTACTTTCCGCTAGGCCTGCGGTAACCTTCCCAGCCGCAGAGCATCACCGCCCCTTGGCCGGTATCAAGTTATACTGCTTGGTGACAGAGGCACATAGGTGTGAACAACTTGCCCAAGGTTGTTACGCAGCTTTGCTCCGAGTAGGATTTGAACCCACAACTTGTTGATTGTTAATAAAAGTCTCAGATATTTGTAGATTGCAACAATATGATCAAGTTCAGAGCTGCAAGTCCAACCCTCTACCCGTTGCGCCGTTTAGAGTTTGTGGCGTGGCACAGTGGTAGAACGTCGGTCTTTGGTTGGCGAAATTTTGTCCTACGCTCGACCTGCAGCGGATGGGTGACCACTTATGTGGGTAAACCGTCCGCTACAGGTCAGCCAACTAGGCCAACTCAACTCAACCTTTCATCCTTTTGACGTCGATAAATTGAGTAGTAAGCTGTAATCAGATGTTTGCACGGGTGGCGACGTCTGGTGAATGCTTATGGGGTGAAGGCCTGGTGTGGTTGTTTGGAGCGGTGGTGTGTTTGCTAGCTGCATGCCGCGGGTCCAATTGTACGTTAATGCGTGCAATGGATGGCTGCAATTTGCGCGGCCACTTCCAAGATTGTAAAGCGCAGCTGTTCACGGTGATTTACTGTGTAAGTAGCGCTCTATAAGAATCCGACCTTTACCTTTTTTACCTTTTTGCGCCACCACACCCCCTCATTAGTCACTACTCTCTTGTTTTAAGATGTAGATTAATCACTTACATCTTCATCAAAATTACCACACTGCTACTTGGCTGTTGCACACTTGCTAATAGAGTGTAGTAATCAAGCAGGTAAGTTAATTAACTACTGAAGATGTAGTTGCAATGGTAGTTGTTGATGTCTCATTTGATAGACATTGTGTGTGCGTTGCTGTCTAGGTGGGATGAACACAGCTGGCCTGGGAGGTGTGGGTGGTCCTTACAGGCTGGATGGAGGCCATTCCGTCTACCAGGTGTCCGACTTTGACAAGTCACAAGTGCCTGAAGAGGTGACAGCTTTCAGTCACATCTTCTCTACAGTTTATCCCGGAAAAACATGATTTGCTTCATATTTTTGCAGTGGCTTAAGTTTTAAGGAACGTTTTTGCATTTATTTTAGTCTTGTTTCACATATTTCCTAATTTGTAAGAGTCATATTGAATACGTATAGAAAACTGTGAACCACCGCGTGAAAGTTGAGGTACTGTTATTTAACTCTTTTTAAACAAGACATTTTATGCCGTATTTTTATTGTTGTTTCAAGAAACTACCACTAGATGGTCATCCGCAAAGTATCATTTGGAGATAAACTGCAAGTGTGGATGTTACTTGAGCAGAGACCATGTATTAAGGCATCATTGTTGCCTCAAGACATGCAGACAATGAAACCTGACACTTTGAACATGTACAGTAATATTTCATTTTAGTTTTTGTGAGCATACTGCAATCCTGTTTAAATGCAGATGACTCAGTGTGTGCACTTTTCTGTAGCCTCGCATGTAAAGAGTTGCAATTGAAATTACATGTACAGATGACAAAATTGTTTACATTTGACAAATAACAAAAGATACCTGATTGAACGCTGGCTGGTGTGTTTGGTAATGATGTCTGAAGTGTCTTATAAATTTGGGTTCAAAAGTCCTAGCTGTTGAATTATTGATGAAAACTAGGCAACAATGTCACATAACAAAAGTACTTACTAAGTCTGTTGTGTCGTAGCAGTATCTTCATTGTACAGAGAAGATTTACAATTGGAGGGCTGTTAGTGTAACCAGAGTCTACTTACTGAGCATATTCAATTATTCATGGGTGTGCTAATGGCCCATTTACCAACTGTTGCCAAATATTGAGAGACTTATAAAGCATTAGCTCTGAACTTGATCATATTGTTGCAATCTACAAATATCTGAGACTTTTATTTTTTTGCCCTCACAGTTGGTAAAACGATTTTGCTGTGTGCTACACAGGTGAGGCAGGCTGCTAGGGAGATGGCTGAACGAGCTTGGAAGGAGAGGTAGCAACTGATGATTTTGACCATTTTATTGGACACATATAATGGTGTTACTAGCAATTTTTGATACAGTCAAAGCAGTGTGATTTAAGTTAATGGTAACGGAAATGGAAAAAATTGAAAAAGCGAACAAAACGGAAACGGAAATATTAACAATTGAAACTGAATAAATGTTATTTGTTTTCGTTGTACAACCGTCGCCAAAATTGTACGACAAGACGACAAGTACATGACAGATGGACGCACGCCTATACATACATATACAATATGCATACTTTGTAAAATTTTCGGTTTTGGCCGAACTGCTTTGGTAATGCAGTTTGTTGGCATTATACCGGCTGTTATGCAGACTGTACTTACAGTGTGATTTAAGTTAATGGCAATGGACGATAACGATAACGGAAATGGAAAAATAACTGTAACTAAAAATTTAGACTGATAACTTAACTGAAACTGAAAAAAATATCCACAACTTAAATCACACCTGAGTCAGAGAACTCATCGATTTTCCTGCGATGTAGATATCACTGGTTTACTAAAAATTGTTTACTAGTTAGGTCGACTCCTCCGAGTTGACCTAATAAAGTGGGTCTCAAATGTCCATTCGCCCGTCCGTATGTCAGTCCGTCCACAGAAAGTTTCTTCGATTATAATGAAATTTGGTATGAAGGTAGAGGTCGACGAGTGATGCATGACGGTATGCAGTATGACCCGATCCAAGGTCAAGTTCAAGGTCACGAGCCCTTGAAAGTCGGTAATTTGGCCATTTTCGAAGGCTATTTCCTCCCCCATTTATGATGGGGGCTGGCAAATGACCACAGATTCTTAAGTTATGGGGCAATGCCTAAAGCTTATCGGGGCCGGATTTTTGATTTTTGTCATAGTTTTTGTGTCACGTGACTTTGAAGTTCGAAGTAAGTAGGAGTTGACCGCCAGTCCATTACGGGGTTAATCTATTGTATGTAATTGTTTGTACAATAGTTAAAATGTGTGGTTGTGTACTGTACATAAGTTACATAATTGTAGTGTAGTCTGAGGTAGCCATAATCGTATCATTGCTGTACTGTTGAGCAGTGAACTGAGAATGTGGGTGTGTTAGGCTTCGGCAGATTAAGATGAATAAGTTTGATGGAGAATTGTACGAGAAATTTTCGTCATCCGTCCGTCTTCAAGTGAAGTCACTTCATGTCATTCTGGATGCATTGCAGGTTGCTCGTTGTTAGACAGTTTACTATTGCAATTGCATTCAGTGTTTTGGGTGTTGTTACTGTATCACTTGCCATTAATGATGACACTTACCTGCCAGTTTCTCGTGCTTACCACAGGTCAGGCAAGGTTATCCCAAAGATCTTAAGGTCACCTGTGGTATTGTTGCTGAAACAGGATTTTTTTTCAGGCTGGATGCCCTTTTTGATGTACAATCAACATTGTGAAGTGATTTGCTTACCTATAAAATCTCAAGTATAATGCTCACTCGCATGTAATACACAGGCTAACTTTAGACCCTTATTTGAAGAGAAAATCAAAGTTCACACGTATACTATGCCCGTACTTTCTGTTGTTGGTGTCCGTCTGCCCTATGACAAGCAGGTCAATTGCTCAGTGCCGCAGTCATTGTGATTGATGACCGTGACCGCTACACCTTGTCCCATGGTGGTTCCATCTGCCAGTCCCCTGTCAGACTGATATTAGCCATGGTCTTCAGTGAGAGGGATGCTGACAGCAACATGCATGTCTTGCCATTAATACACCTAGAAAGTCAGGTGTGCATTTGCAGTAGTTGTAACTTGATCTCTGCATGCTGTCAGCCAGCAACTGAGCTGGTGATGTAAGTGGACGTTCATGCTGAACTCTGTCCTATCGGGGAAATTGGAAGACGTTTTAGTTAATGTGTATAGTACTCACCCCGTCTTTGAGTGAAGTATTGATGGTCAAGATAGTGTATGTTATACTTGTTTGTTTGCATACTGCAGTTGTATTATTGTTCGAGTTGTGTGTCCATGATGAACGGAATGGTTGATGTGACAGGCAAAAGGTAAGGAGAGACAATGGTTGAAGCATCAGATGTATGGAGACCTGGATGAAGCCAAACTGATTGAAGGTTTGACGGGAGAAAAAGGTATCTACAAGCGACGTGGTGACAAAGAACCCGAGGTTTGAGCTGTGGATTACTGAGTTTCAGTATTGCTTTGTTCATTGTCACGAATATGTATGTTGTGCAGAATTCATGTCAAAGACACAGCTTTTAAAACTGGATCAGTTACTACTGTACGTTGCAAATTAGTAGAATAACATTGTAGTTTATGAGGGCAGAAGGCTGCATCGACCTAGGCACTGCAGTAAGGACGTGCAGCCCACCGGACTCTGGTTAACGGAACCAATACAAAACAACGTTAACATGCGGGACATGTCGCACATAACTGCCCTGTATGGGCTCCGAGGCAGTAATGTGCCGTGATTCATGTGTTGATTTCAGTGCTATATAAATTGTTTGTTTTTGTGTTTAACTTAACTTCCTTCCTCCCTTTTTTCTTCTTTACTTACTTTTTTTCTTATGCTTTCTTACTTACATATCTACTTTCTGACTTATCTATCTACTCCTTCCAGAATAGACCCGTTCCGTTTCCATGCCGGAGGTTGTAGGAGGCGACCAAACCTGGCTCTAGTTGTTAGGGTTCGTTTTATGTTGTAGTATATTTGTTATGGATGCATGTTTGCTTATATTGTGTTTGTTTCAGTTTGTCAGTACTAAGCCAAGAGATTGGTAGGGAAGAAAGTCTCTGAAATGACATATTTTGTGTCCAGTGAGACATAAAACCTTAATCAATCAATTGCACATAACTGTGGTAACCAGCGTCAACCACTTTCAACCAGCGCCAAACTCTTGTTAGCAAGTACCAGTTGTGGTTGTCCCAGTTGCATAATTATTGTAATAGGTCAACCACAACCGGACTTTGGTTATGCATAAAGAATGTGGCTATTATTGAATTGAATTTTGAATTTATTGAATAAGCAGCAAAGGGCCAGTTGCGGCCACTAACATGCTACACAATGCCTGGCTAATACAGTATACAGATGCAACACAGAAACATAGAAATAGTAAAAACATACTAGAATAAAAAAAAAACACACAAACAAAAACATGCCAAGGTTCAAATGAACACTAACAGACGTATGAATGACACACTGAATTAAAAGTGACATCAGTCTTTCCATATTCCAAACTCAGTCAGATGTATTGATTGATTATTGATTACTGCAGCGTGTAAAATGAAGTTAAGATTTTGGTCGTGAAATCTGTGCCTTTTAGTAAGCTGTTGATAACAAGACTGCCTTTTTTAGAGTTGTTTAGCTACATAGTTAACTATTAAATGATTAACTACTGCCCATCACTAGTGATGACAAGGTGTGTGTGATAGGTAGAGCTGGTAGAGGTGGCGGCGTGGCGTAGTGGTATTGTCGTTAGTCTAGATCAATGAAGTTAACCTACGCTGAGCCTGTTTAGTACTGAGATGGGTGACTGTGTCCGGGTTCGACTCCCGGAGGCGGCACTTTATTTCGGTATGTAAGCAACCGCCCAGGTCGACTCAGCCTTCTACCCTCCGTGGGACGGTAAAATGAGTACCAGCCAAAGGGCGGTGATGCTCTGCGGCTGGGGGGTAAAGGCAGGCATGGTGTAATTTGCAGGTAAAACTGTGCGATCCATGTCTGAGCGCATTAGAGGCGCTTTGTGTAATGTGCTATACAAATCAACGTATACTTTACTTTACTTTACACATGTGACTTTTATGTCATGTGCAGCTCGGTTGTCCACAACAGAAGCCAAAGCTCGTCACACTTCTCTGCGATGTGTCTGGCAGCATGTATCGGTTCAATGGTCAGGATGGCAGGCTCGATCGACAGCTCGAAACTATCTTGATGGTTATGGAAGCCTTTGAAAGCTACGAACATAAGATTAAGGTGTGCATATTATCTTAGGTGGCCGTAAAATGAAAGCAAGTAAATAGATATAGTTAATTGAACAGTAGATTTATCACAGTCTTGTATGTTTTACAGCAGGAAATAGCCGGCTGTTGATTATTCAAGCTACTATTCTAACCTTGAATATAATGCTGCAAAAAGTTATTGTCTGGGTAGAATTAGAGTATTTGACTTGGTCTTATAATTATAGTCCCTGTTGTTTGCATGACTGATTGTATACTCAGCGATTTCAGCTGGTTTGGTATAATACTGACTTGTGGCTGGGACAGATGATGGACAGATACAGGGACACAGCACATACAGCACTAAGTAAGTAGTAGTAAGTAAATATACAGCACTAGCGTGGCGTTATGAGGTAAAAATTGACCAAATAGATCCCAAGCCTCTAGTACTGACGTCAGACAGCTCACGTAATGCAGGGAATCAAAGATTTGTGGAAATCATGGAAATCATGGAAACTTGCAAGATGCCTGCAAAGTCTCTGGCAGTGTTTGGCTGATGGTAATAAACGATATAATAATAAACAGATGTGTATAGCACCATTAGGTTGTAACTTCAGAGGCGCTGGGGCCAGGCATCATGTTAGTGAGCAGAGGAAAGAGAGAAAGCCTGGGAGAAGAGGAATGTCTTTAGCCTTGACTTAAAAACTGTGATAGAGTCTCTATTGAGAACAGTTTTTCGGTAGCAAGTTCCAGACAGCCGGAGCTGAGCATCGGAAGACGTGCTTTGCAAATGTGGTCGTCGTAGATGGTTGACACAGCGTCATGGTAGCGAGAATGTTTAGTAATTGTCCTTTGAGTGACCAGTAAAAGTGGACTGTAGAACTGCATCACTGTGATGGAGCAGCTGTGTCTGCCTTATAATATTTCAGCAGCAAGGTCTAAGTTGTCACGTGCTGTACCTGTATTGACTGATGGGTTGTGACTGGACCTGTCTGTCATCTTGTGATTGCTTGGTGGTGGTGGTGATGATGATGATGATGACGACGATGACATGCTGCTGCTGCTGGTGGTGCTGCTGTAACAGTATGAGGTCTATGGACATTCTGGCGAAGGTCCGAGTTTCGTATTTGTCAAGTCTGACACGCCTCCAAAAAACATGAAAGAACGTTTGGATATACTCTTGGCGAGTACACTTTTATTATATCTTTCTTTGTCCTTTGTATGTTGCCTACTGGAGCAGAGCTCTCCTGGAAGCTGTTTTGTTTGCGGCATTTGTAACTGGTAACTAAACTGGTTACCCGCGCCGACGGCACTCGCGTGTGTAGCGCGATATGTATAATAGCGGCATTTATGTGTCTGTA
>Ga0209363_1002034_pt1 | contig 10329 bp, 4 predicted proteins | sample WorMetexBAHAMAS3_FD_187385 | JGI IMG/M metagenome (GOLD analysis project Ga0209363, IMG submission 187385) | Marine gutless worms symbiont microbial communities from Max Planck institute for Marine Microbiology, Germany - Inanidrilus exumae... | ecosystem: Host-associated > Annelida > Digestive... | reverse complement strand
ATATCGACTCTACAGCTCGACTGCTAGGACTCGACTACACGGATCGACTGCACGGGCTCGACTGACGCCCGAGCTCAAGTGGGCGGTACCGGTACAAGCATGACGTCAATTAGTCAGTAAGTAAAGCTGTTTCTAAATTTGGCGAAGGCCTAGTTCCCTATAATAACCAGGAACACACCATGGCGTTTGTAACTTTGTAGCGCAACCAGTGTTGTTATTTTTAGAATATCCTTGCTATGCCGTTTACTTTATCTAGGGTTGTCGGATCTATGCGACGGTAACGCCCATGTAACGTGGCAACGGTTTCTATTCAGTTAAGTGTGAGTCACGGTGTTAAAAGTGAATAGTTTTCGTAGTCTTGTATTCGACAGAAAATTTGGTTCATAATCGGAGCGGACCATGACGGGTACGTTTAAACGATTTATGTATGAATGACTCGCTAGCATGCCAAGTCGATCCCGACTGACCACCATGATGTGGAATTTCAGTCACTACAGATACGCGTTAGATTAGTCTCAGCTACGGCCGGGGGTAAAATGCGGATCTGCGGATATGTGGATGTGCGGATTTGTAACGGGTAATTTGCGGATGTTGCTGCGGATAAACATCCGCAAATTACCATGTCTGTTACCATGTCTAACATCCGCACATCCGCAAAATACTCATGTCTAATCAGTGACGCGAAAAGCCCGTTCATTTCTTTAAATGTAACTGTCCTTGCCACAAAATATCTGAGGACAACTTTATGAAAAACTTAGGATACGGTCTGACTTAGGAACATCTGAAGAAAACCTTACGCTGAACTTATGCAAAACCTTCGATCAATGTAGTATCCGCAGTTTTGGATCCGCAGTTTTGGATCCGCAAATTACTCGTTATACCCGCAGATTTTCCCCGCAACTTTGCTCCGCAAATTACCCGTTACAACATGCGCACATCCACAGATCCGGATTTTACCCCCAGCCGTTTTCGTTAGGTTAAGCTCCTTCGCTAGATAACTACGCTACAATGGACTACATAGACAAGCGTGGCATAAAGATATTTGGCTGCACTTTCCTAGCTATCATGAGAGTGGGCGTGGTCGTAGTTGTTGTAGTGTGTTGCTTAACATGTGAGGTATCTATCATTGAAATTTTGGCGTATTTTCTTTATGTTATTGATGTAATGTTACATTGACGTTTTGCTACTTTATTAATAAAGTATGTTGTAATTACTAACAAAGTGGTTCGAGCTCTGATACTTGACAGAAGGGACATGTAATGGCGCCATTCTCGACCTGGTGTTAACTAGTGAACCAGACATGACTGACAACATCTCTGTGCTTCTTCTTCATATTCTTGAATGGCCTTGACGTGCCGATTTCCATCATAGTAAAAACCAGTAGTAAATACTGCAGTGAAGATACACGACAGTGCAAACATCCAAGTAAAACTCAAAGTAGAGAGAGAATGGAGGTGGCATATACAGTTGATTTGTAGCTTGACTTGTGTATCCGCAATAAAATCAAATAGAGCTTCCTTGATCCAGAAATTATGCTTCCTTGTAACGATATCAGTCTTGGGTGCCAACAACAGTGCTTCTGAGAGGTGTAAACGCTTGTTACTTGATGTCGATTCATATATATCATCAAGAATGTCCAACAACTTCTGCCTAGCTTCTTGGAACCGAGTGCAATATAACAAATAATGTTCTGCAGATTCAGTTCCAAGACCACACTGACAATCTGGTGAATCAGCTGTACCACTGCGGTGAGAATCTTCACGCAACATGGTATCATGTAATAATAGTCGACAATATGAAACACCAATGTTACGCTTCTCTGGGAACAGAACCTTAGTGCATCTCTGTGCTTAGTCAGCTTGGCGGTAGTGATCATAACATGCTAGCATGGGAGGTCCTTTTGAGTCTCACTCATTCAGTCTTCAACCGTCCATGTTTGGATTATGCACAAGTTAACTTTGGGGCGATTCGACGAGCCTTACGAGAGACAAACTAGACCGAACTACTACAGGGTGATGCTAACGACAATTGGATAACTTTTCATTCGCTAAAAGATCTTGAAGCCCAGTATTTACCGGTCAAGAAGTCTAGTAATATTAACAGAAAAGCACCATGGATGTCATACAAATCAGTCAAGCTCACCAAGCGTAAGCATAAGCTGTATAAGAAATATGGAGATGCTAAGCATCCGGATTATGTTATGATAGAGGAGCTATTCGGGAGATTCGCAGATCTAAAAGAGATTTTGAGAAGAAACTAGCCAAGAATATTGATATAGACAGGAAGTCATTCCGCCTATGCGAGGAGTCATTCCAGAGCAAGACACGAAGTTGGTCCCTTCGTTGACGCTTCAGGCAATTACATCTGTGCTACCTCATGAGATTGCTGAAGAATTTAATAGTTATTTTGTTTCGGTCTTCTCAATTGAGGATACATCTAATGTGCCATCAGCAGATAAATTATTTCATGGTACTGAATCAGAGGAACTGCATGAAATTCCTGTAACTGGAGAAACGGTATACCTCAGACATTAATTACATCCACACTTAGTCTCACAATTTCACTGTTGAAACAGGTAAATCTGAATTGGAACACTGTAAAAACGTCATTTCAAAGACGGAAACCATTACCAGTTGCCAATGAAAGTTATGAAACTGCACTTTAGCTTTTTGGAAGTGTATTATTGTTGGAAATGTAGTAATCTTGCTGTTTGTTTGTTGAACTACAGACAGTGCAAAGAAGGTGACAAACATCTGTTGCATCGGCGCTGGCTATGTTGGTGGGCCAACATGTGCAATGATTGCATGCAAATGCCCAGAAATTGTAGTGAATGTCGTGGACAAAATGCCTCAGCGCATTGCACAGTGGAATTCAGATAAATTGCCAATTTTTGAGGTTAGAATTATACACAAACTATGATGTGGTTAGCTTATAATGTTATAAATCACTGTATTTTATAATGTAGATTGTAGATATTGCTGTGTCTACATTATAGCTTTTGATAACTGAGTTGTGTTACTTGTTAAAAGCTATCTGACTTCAGTTGTTGTTCTCATTAAGTTTTAAAAGTTTGTATGTTTGGATGAAAGTTATATGATGTAATCACTACACATGTTGAACTGGATTATCATTTTTATTTGAAAATTACATGTTGTATTAAATAGCATCATTATTGATGAGCTCTAGAGTGAGATTTCTTGCTGATATGTCAGGTTAGCGAACTGAGTAATGTTTATATTAATTAGTCTGTAAATTTTATATTCTGTCTTTCAGCCAGGATTGGATGAGGTTGTCAAGGAATGTCGCAATAAAAACCTGTTCTTTTCCACAAACATCACTCAGGCAATTCATGATGCGCAGCTGATTTTCATCTGTGTTAACACTCCAACAAAGACATTTGGGCTTGGAAAGGTATAAGTAATGCTATCACATGTTAGTTTGTTTTCAGTGGTAAATATAGCAGTGCTACTTCCATATTCTTATTATTGTTATTATTATTATTATTATTTATGGAAGTACTGTCGAAAAACTTTACAGGGGGCACTGTACAAAAGCAGGCGTGTTTGCATAGGTCACCTCTAGTTCATTATATTAAATCGTCAAAAGATGACTGGAACAAAGTTGTGAATTCATGCTGATTGCTGAATATTGAATATATTTTTATAGTGGGTTAACTGAAAATGCAGAACTGGACAGTGACGGATGAAGAAAAATGGGGGTGGACAATGCAACACTGGACAGTCAACATATTTGCAGGGGTGGACACTACAGGACTAGACTCTCATGGACAGATTCACAGATGTGGATATTGCGAGACTGGACAATGATGGACAAAGTTTGTATAGTCAATCGTGTGTATGCAGCATTGGAACAAATTTGTCTTAGTTTGTTTGCATTGCTTGTAGGCCTATGTAAATTTTAGTAACTTATAATTTACTACTGAAAATTTTAAACAGTTCTTGTGCATTTTAGGACTTGGTATAATTGTCTATACTTAACTGCTGTGTCGATAGCACTTGATGATCTTCTATGATACTGAAGTAATCTAAGTGGCATTAGGAAAACGTGATTGCTTTGTGATAGCCTAATACATTTGGTGTATTTCTGACCGTGGCAGACAGTACAACAAAAGTTGTCCAGTTAGTAATTTCATATTGCTACCAAAAACGTATAAACTCCTCTAGTGTATTAATATAGAATGTGTATTGGCTTATTTTGCTTACTGGCCAACTGATTTGCTTACAGTGGCCAAGCATAATCCATCCATCTGTGTCCAGTCATGCAGTATCCACCCCTGTGATGCAACAATCAGTCCCACAGTGTGCACCCCTGCAGATTTTTACCTCAGTATCCACTCCTGCAATTTCAGTGCTCCCCTTGTCATCAATTATAGAGCATGCACCAAGGTCACTGGAAATTCGTCATGATGACACTTTGAAACATTCTGCATAATTATACATTGAGTGACTGCCATGTAATGTCTGCCTTGTTATTTGGCTGTTCCAAAATACACCGGTTTATAGATAAGTGCTGTATTTGTGTGATGGTTTTGTAATGTATTCAACAGGGTCGTGCTGCTGACCTGTCCTATATTGAGGCTGTGGCTCGTATGATAGCAGACACTTCTCAGACCAGTAAGATTGTCGTTGAGAAGAGCACCGTGCCTGTCAAGGCGGCTGAAAGTGTGTCGACCATTCTGCGCACCAATCACAAGAAAGGTGTCAAGTACCAGGTGAGCTGTGATCAGAAAATATCAAATTGCATTTATATATTTTTAATACTGTAGATTGATTTCGTCTTGATTTTTGAGTGCTGAATCAGTTGCATTTTAGGCCGCATCACATCTAACAATAGTTGCCTGTTGTTACATGGAGTAGTGTGGTCAGTCTGTTTGTCTATTGGTCACGTTCATGAGCCCTACGAAAGCGGCTGAACCGATCGAGATGCCTTTTGGGATGAAGACTCGGGTGGACCCAAAGAACTGTGTATAGAATGGGTTCGAGAGCCCCTGCAGGAAGGAGCACTTTTGAGAGGTGTCCATCCCATAGGAAAGCAATAGTCAGCTATGTAGCAGCGGCCGAATGCTTACATTCGCACAATACACAGACGGAAGGCTCTTGGCCTTGGCAATATACAGCTCAGGTGTAGTTCTTTAGGAGATGGACATTTGCTTTTGCAAGAAATCAGCAATTTAAAACTATGTAATTGGCAGTCCAAGCAGGAAACTATGGCATCATACGTCATTATGTTGAAGTCACAGCAGGTCGATAGCTAGCCCGTTGTGTAATTCATATTCATGCTGTGGCGGGAGGCGTGGCCAGGAGCCAACACATGCCGTTAGCACGTGGACAGGTCCAAGGCCACTGCAATCCGTCGCAAATTGCTCAATTTTGAAACCGTTTAAACGAAACGTTTTCAAGCTGCAAACCACTGAACGATCTGTGCGTGGGGTAATGCAGCCTCTCCTCAAATTGCCTCGACTGCATGTTATGTCTGTGATTTGCTGCACATCTCTTATCCCAGTTTAATTATTTTGTTATTGTTTTGTGTGCACTGCACACGTGAATGCACACACAGCTATAATTTTCCATGAACTGCACGTTCTGAATGACTGTTTGTAGGTTCTTTCTAATCCAGAGTTCTTGGCCGAAGGCTCAGCTATCGATGATCTCTTGTACCCAGAACGAGTGCTGATTGGCGGTGACTGCCAGTCGCCTGAAGGCCTTGCAGCAATCCAGGCCCTGAAAGAGATTTATACACGGTGGATACCGGAAGAGAAAATGGTTGTCACAAATACGTGGTCATCAGAACTTTCAAAACTGGTTGGTTTTTGTGTTAATGTATTGTATTGTATCTTGTTTGATGGTATCATTGAATCTTGCAGCGTAACGCTTTTTGTTTAGTCATATGCATAATATGCTGGTAGTAGTCACAGAACTAGTCACAGATGCATAGCCAGAATGTTTTTGGGGAACAATATTGTATTTTTTTGTTAATATATTTAATTTTTCTGCATGGTGCACCACTAACAAATCGTTATGAAAAATTCTAGATCTCCACAATTGTAGCAGATCTTGAAAGTAACTTAAAGTCTTTTATAGATGTGGATTCAGACTATATGTGCAGCAAATTTCGTTGCAGTATTTGGTTTGATTTAAGATTACGACCATTTGACAATTTGCTGTCAAATCGATGAGATGGGTTTGGATGAAATATTCGAACTGTTGATGAAAAGCTGTGCAAAGTTTGATTCATAATTTGTGAATATTCAACGTGCAACCGCACTTCACTTGAAAATTGAATTGTAAGTTTAAATTGTTGTATCCATTGAACTATATCAGTTGTGCCAATGAAATATGCAGGATATGTTGTGTGAATACTCAAATGTAAAGTCTTAAAATTCAGCTCAAATCCATACTGCCATTGCGGAAACACAAATTTTTTTGTAGTTGTTAATGCTTCTGTACACATTGTTCAACCAGCCTTCTGTCTGGGTTATCCAGGTCTTCCGGAGGAGAACCACTGATGATAATCAGAGTAATTGGATGATTGCCATTCCTGTCAAAGTGTCAGAATACTGAATGAAACTCGAAGCACTGAAATACTGCCATTAATCAAGGAAAATCACTCGTTTAATGCTGTATCACCTGCTGTACTTTTTACACCAGTTATTCAAAGTCATTATTAAGAATTATTGCTTTCCCATACGAGAAAACTGCCTGTTTTGCTGGCCAAAGCTTTACTACTAATATTTTCTGTTCATGTCACTCCAAGTAAAACTGGAGTCTCAAAGAGAAAGCTTTGATGATTGTCATACTCGATTTTTGATTTTTCTGCTGCCAAACTGCCGGGGCAAAACAGCTAATAGTCTTTTATTGTCTTATATTCTTCATTGTTTAAGTTGCCTTTGACTTGTTTTGTTAGATGAATATAAGGTACCTCAAAACAGGTGTGTGAGTGTGACGTCATTTGCAATGTTGTTGTTGCATCTAGGCAGCGAATGCATTTCTGGCTCAGAGAATCTCCAGCATCAACTCTATATCGGCAGTCTGTGAAGCTACTGGCGCCGACATTTCAGAAGTTGCGAGGGCCATCGGAATTGACTCTCGGATTGGACCAAAATTTCTGCAGGCCAGCATAGGTAACAGCTGATGTTATCTCAGTCATCTTGTTGTGACTGATGAAGATACCAAGAGGTAGAATAAACAGTGTACCGGTAGTTGTGCGAGTGTAATGCTAGTGATGACTCTTCTATGTAATGTTAAAACCATTTTTTCAATGTTTGCAGTGTTTCAGTTACTAGCGTCATTATGTGTAATATTCTTTATTCTTTATACCTTCTTTATGTCCTTCTTCATGTCTTTGACTATCAGGATATCAAGACTTATTTTCAGTTGTGAATGATTTTTGTCTAATGTCACACAGATAATGCCTATCACATTCCAGCAGTTGTGCTTGGGGTCTTGTTTTGTACAGTATTGTGTATTTTGTGGTCATTTAAAAAAGAGAAGCTGTGGTTTGTGGAATCCCTGATTTTGGATTCACTGTGCATTCATGCAGGCTTTGGTGGAAGCTGTTTTCAGAAAGATGTGTTGAATCTGGTGTATTTGAGCGAGTGTCTGAACTTGCCTGAAGTGGCTGCTTACTGGCAACAGGTTTGCATCAGTGTGATGTCAGTCTTGCTATTGCTCTGTGTATGTGCTGCTGAATAATGATATATATTTTTGCTATGTTCTCTTTGTGTGCAATCATTTGGAAACTTTTTATATGAAGTATATTAAACTACCTTAGTGCTTAATCATGCATATGGAGATGATAATATTTTAAAAAGAAATTTTCAATAAACTTCAGTAAAGTTGGACAGTCAAAGAATTTGTTGACCTTGCGACATCGCGGCACCCAGATATTGTACGACATTGTGTACAAATGCACGTCTCACACGTGCATTGCTCGCCAGCACAGACCGCATTCACAGCAACAGTTACACGAACATGCATAAGCCAATACGGCGCCCGCCCGCTGTTGGGCAAACAATGCAGATCGGTGATAATTATCTCAACGACGGTCATTTGCCGCCTGAAACAAATAGATGGCCAGTCGGCATTGGCAGTCGTCCGCGGTGGTTGTGCGGATCTGACTTTAATGTCGTTGCATACTGGAAGCTATGTCTATTCAGTAATCGGCGGTGCAGTTGACATATCTGCAGCTGAGTGAAGATGAAACGATACCGTCAATAGGCCTCCGACTAGTGGCAGCACTACACATGCTCCCTGTAACGACCTAATCGGTACGTAAGTAAGTGAAGATCGTACGATATCGCGATATGAAATGCCACGATATATTGACTAGCTTGTTGGGTTACGATATAAACACTATATGCATTAAGCATTGACACTTTTGCTGTTCTTAGTAAATTTTATGGTTCCTTGAACAATATTTTGAATGTGACAGGTTATGGTAAGAATTTTGTCTCTCCATTTTGCCTCAGTTGGTAAATTGCCTTTGTTGTGTACAGCTGTGAATCTAGGTCACTTTGTTATGAATTAAAGCCTTTGTCAACAGAATGGAAGCAGGATCATGCCGTATGATAGCCCAGGGATTGTAGTTTTCCAATGCCAAAGATCTGGGTAAAATTCCAAGGGTTGCCCCCAATAGGAGCACCAAATAGAGGTTGTGCAGGTTACAATCGGCAATTTTCGACCAATATCTCACTGTATCTTACAAACGGTGCAAGATAGGGACATAGTTACAATGGAATGCTAATAGGAACTCGTATTTGCACAATTGAATGTTGCTGTTTCCAGTGATCTTGAATGACCCTAACTACCGCAAATCACCCCATTTTCGACATTTGTATCGCCTGTCATATTTTTATAGTGAGTGGAGATAGATACTTCATATTTAGTAAGTAGGTTGAAGTTAGTAAGTGCTAGCCCACAGATGGCAAACTACCCTCAAAGGGGCATCACGCGAACCATTTAAATTTTGGTGGATACCAGCAGTATCTCTGGAATGGCTGATTGTCTTTGGTGCTGTCAACTTAGATGGACGGTCAGTGTGGTAAACTGGTGACCGTCATAGGTCATAGTTTATCATACTGATTGTCAACATCTGTGTACAGCACGGTGGGCGCGAAGCATTACGTCGCATGGGTCGGTCAGCGGCAGTGGAGACTTTGGTGGTCCAGAGTTTGGTTGTTAACACCAATCAGTTGATTGCCTAAAAGTCCTATCTCTGTGATTGTTACATATTGCATGAGATGGTAAATACTGTTCAGTCATCATCTCTGTTGGAGTGGACCCACCTGCCTCTTTTATTCTGCTGTGTGACTGTTTCCCGTGTTTTCTTTCACTTTCACTTATGACTTACTTATTCAGTGTGAATCTACTATTATTGTTATATTTTACATTTTTTACAGTTATCTTACTCCCAAGAATTAATCCCTATTACATTTTGTTATTTATGATATAATTCTACCTTAAAGGCATGAGATGACTGGAATTGTGTTGAAAGTGCCGTTAAACCTCAATCAACCAAACAACCAACCTTTTTCACTTTCCACTGACATCAGTGTACTCTAAATTTGCAAATGGCAGAAATATTACAGACTCGGAAGTACAAATGTGTATGAAAAACCTGCTAAAGGCACAATATGACATAAATTGTGCTGAAAGCGCCATTAAATTCTAAACAACCAACTCTTTTCCACTTCTGGGATGTAGAATGTTCAGTGTTCAAATCTAAATGATTGACTTTGTATTTTTGTTTTGTGTGTCACAAAGCATCCCAGATGTGATTGTCTGATAGCTTGATTGCTCGATTGCTTGGCCATCTGATTATTTTTATTAGATTGATTGATTGATTGAAAGTCAAGAGGTGATATGTTCTTTTACAGGTGATAGAAATGAATGAGTTTCAGAAACGGCGTTTTACATATCATATCATCCATTCACTCTTCAACACAGTCACCAACAAGAAACTAGCTTTGTTTGGCTTTGCTTTCAAAAAGGACACAGCAGATACCAGGTTCACAGCCATAATACAAACTTTGTGTATGTGGTGATTAGGGATGTACCGGATACCCGGTTCCGATTGTCCAGATATCCGGCCATTTTGCGACATCTGGTTTCGGCAGAAAAGCTGTAAACTGCTGGATATCCGAAGCAGATATTTTACTTATTTATTACTAAAAGTTGTAGCTGCCATTTTGGTGAAGTTTAAACTTGTAAACAATAAATCAAAAGCATGACTTAAAATTAAAAAAACTCATTACTTATTTGAGTAAATTGAATAAACACTACCTGTGTATTTGTGTGTGTAGTGATATAC
>Ga0209363_1002032_pt1 | contig 10330 bp, 5 predicted proteins | sample WorMetexBAHAMAS3_FD_187385 | JGI IMG/M metagenome (GOLD analysis project Ga0209363, IMG submission 187385) | Marine gutless worms symbiont microbial communities from Max Planck institute for Marine Microbiology, Germany - Inanidrilus exumae... | ecosystem: Host-associated > Annelida > Digestive... | reverse complement strand
CTCACTGGACTGATCTTCGCTGATCTCCGCCTCGACGATGCGATTGTCGAACCACATGTGAGAGACGGTCATGCGGTTCTGCGTGAGTGTGCCGGTCTTGTCCGAACAGATCGTCGACGTGGAGCCGAGAGTCTCCACCGCCTCAAGATTCTTCACGAGACAGTTCTTGCTGGCCATCCGCTTGGCTGTCAGCGTCAAACAGACCTGCGACACACGGCAGCTATGACACCGTCGATTCTCGGTGACGGCCGACGACGGCTGAGCAGAAAAAGTAAAATAGCTAAAATCGAACAGATCGAATTCAGCAATCGGCATATCTTTTGCCACGCGATGAAACCAGAGCGCTGCATTCAGCAATCTTTTTGTTTCTTCCACTAAAGAACATCCTTTGTATTTAATGGTTGCGATTCGTCATGCACAAATCAATGAACAGATTAATAGATGGATCAATCTCGATTAATCAGTCAATCAAACAAACAACCAATCAAAAAATGTCCACTTTTAGCGCTACTATCAACAAGTTAAGGTGTGTACGCTCACAAAGCAATTTTGTTAGGCTATAGATTGAAAGAAAGAAAGAAAGACAGACACACAGACAGACAGAACGAAAGAAATAGCAAAATAACTAATAAATGAATGAATGAACGAATGAATTAAGGAGGGAAGGAAAGAAAAAAGAAAGAAAGAAAGAACGAACGAAGAATGATTGAATTCCAAGCGAGCAAACACGACAAGAACAAGTATGTCGGTTCTCCTTATTGTCGGACCGAAATGTACGTTGACCGCATCGCATGCTGCCTCCTGGTGAGTCACGTTGAGTATGCGCCACGCACTCTATCAAGGTTCGAAAAAAGATGGCACAGACAGAAAGACGGACGGATGCCAGACCGTTACATTACACATACCGCGAGACGCGGCCAGCTTAGTAAGTAGACGACACAGACCGTGACGGTTGCTAGCAGTCCCTCGGGAACGTTGGCGACAATGATTCCAATAAGAAAGATGACGGCGTCGAGCCAGAAGTAGCCGAGCAGGAAGGCGATGACGAAGAACGTGACTCCGAGGAAGACTGCGACGCCGGTGATGATGTGGATAAAGTGGGCGATCTCACGCGCGATCGGCGTCTCGACCGTCTCCAAGCCGCTGGCTAGGATCGCTATCCGACCCATCACCGTCCGATCGCCCGTGTTGATGACCACACCGCGACAAGTACCTGCCACGCACCTCGGTGATTGATTGACTAAGGGTTTATGTTTCGCCCGACACTAAATAGGTAACTTCGGAGACTTTCTTCCCAGCCAATCTCTTGGGTTTACTAAAAAACTAAATCAAACAGTACAAAAGCAAACATGCGTTCATAACAAAATACACTGCAACATAAAATTAACATAAAAACTAAAGCCGCATTTGGTCGACTACGGCCTGGAAACAGAACGGGTCTATTATGGAAGGAGTAGATAAGTCAGGAAATAAATAAGTTATGAAGAAAGTATAAGGAGGAAGAAAGTAGAGAAGGGAGTTAAGTAAGAAATCAACAAATGAATCACAGTGCATTACCGCCCGCCGGGGGCACCTGCCACGATGACTAGTCGTCGCAATTTTCTCCACAAAACGTGCTCCATATGTATTCGAAATATGTGCGGTACAAAATTACTATTCACATATCATATAGATAAAACGGGTTTATCCGTCCTCGTAATATTCGGACGGTAGTGTACCCTGCTGCGTCGCGTGCTGCCCCCTAGTGAGTCACGTTGAATATGTGCCGCGCTCCCTTTTAAGGTTAAGAGAAATATGAGACACGTGCGCGGTCGCGCGAAGACGGCCAGCGTATCAAACGCTACTGTGAGTATCGTGGACCTCGTTACAAATGACTAATGCAACTCAGAAATCAAAAGCATCGTTTCAAAGTTAACACAAAACCGACAACACGATCTGCGAGTAAACGCAATACCGCGATTTTGACTAATTGCCTTAGGCTTCAGGGCATCATCAGCGTACCGTTAATGACTTGAAATGTCACGCAGCCTATGTAAATGACTTTTTGCTATATACTCGCAGACTAATTATTCGCGCGAAGAAAAACATAGCTTCGGGCGAATTATGGAAATATTCTACAGGGCAAAAACGGTGTTTATGCGTTCGGCAACAACTACCCCGAAAGCGAACTGATTTGGATGAAATCTGGAACACTGTGATGACACTGTTGGGGCTGACCCTGGCAGATCTGCAGTAGCGACAGCTTGAGAAACAGTCGAAATTTTGTTGTTTTGTTGGAGCCGGTACGGGGCATCTATACAGTGAAAACATTACAACAGGCCTACATTCGTATAGAAGCTGAGATCGAACCTTCGACGGCATTGGTCGAGAAAAATGCAATGTTTCTACTTTCGAGAGGGTTGTCGCTGGTAAATTCATGACTGCGACTCTGCGGTTCTGATTCGCCGGTAAGAGATGAATTGTCTACCTGCAAACATCATTTTAAGCTTCATCGCTGTCTGAATCTTGTACATGAATTATTATCATTTATTATTTGCATCATACTCGTTGTAAGAAAGTGTAAGAAGTGACTTTATTGAATTAATTAACTGAACTAAGTATTAATGTACATGCAAATTAAGTGTTAATTAATTATTGATGTATATTATTTTAACGTATTAGGCCTAATTATTCATGCACGTGCATAATTGTTGCAACATCAGTGTAGTGATACAGAATTTCTTCATCTTTATGTATATGATTTAGATAAGAAAATATTCTTTACAAAGTACTACATACATTCGAATCTTATTATAATGTATCGATGGATTCAAAGAGGTCTACTCGAATAAAATAATAAAAATCAATCTCTAATTAAAAGGACAGAGCAAGCATGCCACCTGCTCTGATGAGGTAACTTTCCACAGTTGGCGAAGTGAGGCTGGGAAGAGCGCGTTAGCGCGATGGCTTGACCCTAATCTTGCGGCGTAGGAGCTAGTCATATAGTCAACTAACAGTCGTATATCGCCGGACATAACGCCAAGGAAGTAATATAGATACGGCGGTCCAACAGCGCAGTTGTCGGTGGTCATCTGCGGCAGAAAAAGTGCGTAAAACGATCACACATGTTCACCCATTTAGTGACGGGACTTCTTCTGCTTTACCTTAAATCCGTGTGCCGCAGTAATGCGAATGTCGGCAGGTATTCGGTCTCCAAACTTCACTTCGACGACGTCACCGACGACAAGTTCTTCAGCACGAATATCGACCTTCTCGCCACTTCGGATGACTATCGCGTACTACAATAATTAAGAAGAAGCTCAGCTATCGCAGAGAGACCGCGCGACGCACTATGCCAATTTAAATCTTGTCAACTGCTGCACAGACGTACGAAAACGCGCACTTGAAAAGGCTTGCAATAGTTAAATGACCTTGAAGGTGACAAAGGTCATAGGAAATAACGCTATTCATTTATTCTAAAGATATGATGAACCCCAAAATTAAAAAAAACAGATTACGCACCCCTGACAACTCCCATTTCAGGATGTTTTATTGCCCCAAGGCTAACACTTACTATAATACTATGGTCTAAGCACTAAATTTAAATATCCTAACTTCACCCATTCCAAAGACATGAATGAAGGGCCAAAACTTAAAAATTGACTTCATTTGGGATGGTAACTCAAGGTCATCGGCAATGCCACTGTTTGATAGAGCACATACTTCTTAGTGATCTTCTATAGTAACTATCTTGCTATCTTGTGTCATTTCCAAAATATAGCGAGTAATTACTGGCCCGCCTACACATAGTATTCTTTTGCTCTCGCTCGTCTGTCGTCGTCGTCTGTCGTTGTCTGTAACACTCCACGCCGGTTTTTCCGTGCGTGGAGGTTTTTCGTTGACGCAGCCAGCGGCAAAAAAACATTGCCAGCGTGGTTCTTTGCACTCCTGTGAGTATTGGATTCTGCTAGTCGTCTGTGCTGCGGTCTGGTCGCCGCAGTTGACTGAAGGTTGTGCAGCGCACGGTGCGCACCTGTCATACGATACAGTCTAAAGCCCGGTCCACACTTGCAACAATGTCGAAGCGACATTCGACGTTGTAGCATTCGACAATGTTGCTTGGACATTGCTGCTGCTCGTGTGGACCGGGCTTAAAGCCTTAATTGTTGCCGGTGCTCGTTCGCCGCTCGTTAGCGAGCCGCTAGACTTGCTCTGTTTCTACGCTTCTGCTACTTGTGCGTGACAGTAATGAACAAGGCGACTTTGTCGTCATCTTTGTAACTACCTCTCCAATTACAGCTGACATCGACCTGCCGACTGTTACTTGAGCAGTTTTTTGTCGGAACAAAATACAAGACAGATGGAGGACTACCTGGAAGTGATCTATGCCTATGGTCTATCGAAAGTACCTTCAGCTATTTTTCAAGGTCATCTCAGTTACTCGAATCGGTTCTAAATCCTGTACATTTATTTATTACTATGTATAAAAATTTGATAATCACGTCAAACGCGTGATATGATAATACAAACACATAGAGGATAAACAGGAGTACAAACATCAAAACATACAAACTAATAAAAACATACAAACTAAGTGAAACACAATACAAACTAAAAATCAGTAGCAGTCATCAAATATTGGTAAATATAGCACCCATTGGCAGGATGTGTTTATCGGCGAGTAGAAATTTGTACGTGAACGATGATCTTATGTGTCATATCTCACTCTAAAGACTATCCAAGGTCACAGAAAACTATTACTTTAAGTCTCATCGACCATATTAGCATAAAAAACTACACTGTCGTTGTATACAGTTTCATATTCACGTCTGCATCCAAGAAGCACAGCAATCAAGCATGCCTGTGCGTCTGATAACGTACTTCCACAGGCAGAAATGTTTTTCCTTCTGCGAATTTATTTTCACCTTGACTTATTACCTTGCACTTCGAACTGACCCAGATATCTGGGTCATAGTTCATTTCGTTCGAAAGTTATCAAGGCCTATGTGAAGTGTAGAAATAATTGTATTTAGTCTAAGTAAATTACGCATTAACTGTATACATTCAGTTAGACGAAAAGCCCTCTGAGAAAAGCAGTCAAATATGGATGATAGTTGAATAGATAAGATATTTCTCTTATAGGCGGTAGTAAATGTGACTTAACGGTTTGCTGCGTATCTGGGACCAAAATCAAATTAAGAAATTCTGACTATCTATTCTTATAAATCGACAACAGCGAGTAAATATTGGATATTTTTCTCGTCCTGGCTCACCTTAAATGACAGTATGCTAGAGGGATCATGGCTCGGGCCTTTATCTGTGAGTCATTACCACTTTCTTCTCGTAAGTCTAGAAGAGAAACGTTATCCATAAATTTCTTTCATAAAATTCTGGAACCCTGTTGTTGTCTTCACTACCCCATTCCAACCAAAAGATCCAATAGCAAACTAAAATGTAAGTAAACACTCGTTATACTCCCCCGCCATTCACACATAGCGAAAAGTTTAAATCGTCGTTTCTTGTATACGCGCGTTGTATCATTACGTGTAGTTTTTGCATTTTATCGTTTTGATGTGATCTTATAAATTGTCTATTTCTAATTTCATATATCAGTATGTCGTTCAATTTATTCACATTTTATTGTGTTTATATATCCAACTGCTTTAAAGTAGTTGCAACACTCAATAAACAAATTGACAAAAATGATGGTCGATCAATTAAATATTTTTAAATACTTGATAACAGCTCCGTCTTTGTTCTGTATTATCTGCGCACGTAAAACAGCTGTGAACATTTGACAGCATAGTGTTATTTTGCCAAGAAGCTTAATATTAAGTTTTTAACATAATAATAATAATTATTATTATTATTACAAAATTTGTATAGCGCACAAATTTAAACATGCTCGAGTCGGAGGCGCTAAAATAATGTTTACATAACGAAGATACTTTATACACCGAAACAGCAAGGGTCTATTCGACCACACCACAGCAACCAAGTAACAACATGCTCAAATCAAAACGCAATAGCATCAAATTTAACGTGTTAATATGTTGAAAGTATAAAGTTTGCAATGAAAACCACGATTAGAGTGCGCAATAAAAGCTATTTACTAAAGCCCTGCAGTCTTTTATTACTGGCCCGCCTACACAATAATCATCTTTATTCACCAAACATGGTAGACAACTAATGAAAAATAAAACAAAATAACTGTAGGGGGCCACACTAGTAATGGTCGCTGGCGTCTGTCGTCTGTCGTCTGTCGTAGTCTGTAACACTCCACGGCGGGCATGCAGGCGGCTTCGCCCGCGCAAGCCAGGCGATGGCGTCATGCCGCCTCTAGTCTAAGTATAGCTTCACAGCTGCACGGCGGGCCAGTAGTGTTACGTCCCGTTAGGGCGACACCTTGCTTTATTAGCATTCATCTTTTGATTTGTGATGTAAGGCCGGTTTTCCGGTGTTTTATTTCAGATTATTGCTTTGCAAAATTTATAAAACTCCACCTGCAAGGATGTTATATACAGTTCTGTACTCTATGCATGTAGACTACAGCTTGGAAATCGACGCAATCGATCAATTTCGACGATGCATTTAATCCGCGCAAAATAAATCCTCATCTCTGATCCAGTTAGTCGACTCCATTTAACTGCAACGTTCTAGTTGCCTGGCCAAGCGAATATAAACTTCATTAGACTTGGGCTATGCTGTGGAGTAAACGAGAAAGACGAATCTCTTGTCTCACGCGTTATGTGCGCATGCGTACGAATGTATAAGTAATATGACACTGGAATATTCGCGTATATTCGCGTATCACGTTTTCACATGTTTGTCGAGTTTATAGCACTGATGAGCGCAAAACTAAATCTTTCAGTTAAACTTATACTATTTTCCAGCTGAAAAGATTAGTTAAACCAGAGTTATTAGCTGATATCTATTGCAGTCAACTATCAACTAAAAAGAAATAGTTAACCTCTTTCATAACTTTTTGCAACTTTTTCGGCCAATATTTTTAATATTTGGCAACAACTTAAAATTATTCTGTTACAAACTTTATAACCCATGAAAGTTTGTAAAAATATAAATCAATCTTTCCATTGTAAATTGAATAAACAATAAAGTGGGAGCAACTGAAGCAATTAAACAAAAATACTATTACTGCTATCGTAACACACATCGGTAAATGTTCTGTTAAGAGATAATCTTTATCAGAGCAGCAAGAGATGATCCCATTCAAGCCTTTTGTCGACCATGTTTGACATTTAGGTAAACTTTAGTTATTCACTTTAAAGCTTAGTCAAAACTAAATTTTCCTCTATTTCCTCCAGTTAAACTTTAGCTTTTACTAAACATTTGATTTAATAAATAGTCAGCAACTTTCAATTAACGTTTGCCCATCACAGGTTTCTAGTCGAGACAAAGCTACGAGCTGAAGCAGTCGATCTTGATTAACTGTCTGTAACAAACAAACTAACAATTTTTGACGAGACAAAAAGACGAGAACGTAACATTACAGCAGATTGCTATATGGCGACAGTGCATTTGCTATTAGTTTTCGCAGCGTTAGACTACAAGAGTAAGTAGATTCAATAATCAATGGGAATAACAGCTTCAGTCATAGCCGAGAACAAGCAATTTCAGTATCACACACTAGTCGTGTAACATTGTAATTTGCCTAGCTTTTAACTCCGATGACGTTTGCGCCATTAACGTTGAACGGGAAAGCGATTTCGCAAATATCTCGCGACAGTGGAAGCAACTGACGGTATTGTAGAACCAACGAACGGACTGCACAAACAGCGCGCTGCATCATTTTATTCCGAGCGTCATTACGCCGGCTGAAAATGAGAATGCATGCACTCAGACACACGCGAGTGGAATCGGCGATGAGGCAGAGGAACAGAATAAAACTATGCGTCAGTTGTATGAGTGTGCCGGATTACCGTCAACATGCAGCGCCACGACATCAATGAGTGTGCAGCGTTCGCTGAACAGCTGACAAACTGCCAGCTGCTTTTTCTACTGTGCACAACCACAGACAGAAAACCAGAAAGAGCAAGCACTCAAAAACTTACCCTGGTACATTTTGTGCCTCGTGACAGCGCCGGTGCCAGCGGGGGGGGGGGTGGCAGGACGCCTGCCCTCCCACAAGAAAAATTGTCCCCACTGCTAGACTCTGGCGCCGGTACTGCCTCGTGACCTTGACCTTTGACCTTTCGACCTCGAAATAAATGCGTTTCCCGCACTCACGGTAAAACATTTCTGTGTCAAGTTTGGTGATGCTAGCTGCATCGGTTTTTGAGATATCGTCTGGAAAAGCAGACAAACAGCGGTAAAAACAGTACCGCCGCGATTGCCGTGTCGACGTGGGGTAACTAACGAAAAAGACTAAAGATTCGGTCCGAGTTCTAGTCTGGAAAAAGAGTCCTGAGGGAGGAATACGACGGGACGATAGTTTCCGTGAAATACACAATCACGCGTTAATACACCGTGGGCCATAAAAACGTGCCACTTTATTTTTCACTATAGGCCTAAGTCCTGTATTTTGGTGGATTTTTTACACTTTATGTACGAAATGAAAAGAGGAATGAATAGTCTACAGAAGAGGCATGCAATCTAAATTTAAATAATTGGAACAAATCACAACAATAGAGAAGAGATCGTATTAATATTTGTGACATCTATGATTACAACAAGCGGCATTATAGTAGCCAATCAGCGATCAACTGATCTGTTTAGCATCCGCGTTGCAAGTTGCAACCGACGTGCAAGACACGCAGTTTATTCCACGTCGATTACATTGATTAATTATGGAGCTAAGGTTCTACGTCGATTCTATTCGACGCAGAATGGATCATGTCGGAGACGTTCTTCCCAGCCCATCTCTTGGCTTGCTACAGAAGAAACTAAACTGAATACAACAGAAGCAAGCAACATAGGAATAGAATCATCTAAACTAACACAAAACACGAAAAATACTAATCCTAAATACTAAAAATACTAAAAAAATACTAATCTTAAATACACACACAAAAAGAAAAAACGAATTATAAACGTAAACCAACACGCAAATTTGAGAACTGTTTACGTGCGCGCGCGTAACATTGTGCTCAACTGTCGTACACAACACTACACACAACAGTTCTGATTATTTCCCTCTTAACCTCCATACAATCATCGTAGCTCTGATGCTGTCTGTTGGAAGGGAGGGGGACGCCGATTACAATAACGATGCATAGCTATAAGGAACTACGACGCGAACAAACCTGCGGGATCATATCCTTGAATGACTCCATGATGCGCGAGCTTTTTGCTTCCTGGTAATACGAGAAGCAGCCGGTGACGACCACGACGCCCGTTAAAACGACACCGAGGTAAAGCTACAGCGCATGACCAACAGAATACAGGGTGGGCCAAAAAAGTGATACCTCTCGTGCATTACATTACATTGTATGAGAGGTATCACTTTTTTGGCCCACCCTGTACAATACGATAAAAAAATGTCCACCTTGCGCTGAAAAGCTAGCAGATAACCAGCTTCATGATACGATACGATACGATACGATACAGTATATTTACGTGCGCTCAAAAGCTGACGATATGGCCAGTCTAATCTAGCGCACGGCACTGAAACAAAAAATATACGGTACCAGAAACGGTACCAGAAACGGTAACAGAAACAGAAAAATAACGGGAAAAACAAAAAAAAAACAAAAAATGACTGATAACTAAATAAACTAAAATAAAAAATCATACAAGAAGAACAAACAGCTTTATGATTGCATAGTCTTCATTTCAGAAAACGGTAGATACATCGTGTCCGAAAAAGTGTCAATATATTTTTACCTTTAACTTTGTCAAATGTTGACCGATTTTCAAAATTGTTTAACCGACAGACGTGACACGTCTCAGTAAATGTGTAATAAAATATAATAAAAGGATCAGAAAACCTCAAATGCGTCGCTACACTCTCTTGTGAAATATTAATATCAGAAAAACAGCAACAACCTGAATCGTGTACAGATGTACTGTAGTAACTATGCATCACAAGGTAGTGTAGCGACGAACGTGACGTGTGATGGAACATTTAATTATTGCTTTGCCAAAAATTAACTGCTAAAGGCCAGTTTTTCCGCCGCAAATTAATCTCCCATTACCATCAATGGGAAATTGACTCGCACTAATTAATGGGAGTTAATCCCCCATTAACGTTAATGGGAGATTAATTTGCAGTAGAAAACCGGCCGTAAATCTATCGGTGAAGGAATTTTAAAGTCGGTCAACATTTGGCAACGTTAACGGCAAAAATATACATAGGGGTGAAGTGACGTCAGAGTAATCTACGATATATATA
>Ga0209363_1002031_pt1 | contig 10332 bp, 14 predicted proteins | sample WorMetexBAHAMAS3_FD_187385 | JGI IMG/M metagenome (GOLD analysis project Ga0209363, IMG submission 187385) | Marine gutless worms symbiont microbial communities from Max Planck institute for Marine Microbiology, Germany - Inanidrilus exumae... | ecosystem: Host-associated > Annelida > Digestive... | reverse complement strand
GTATAAGACAAGAAGGCTTGTTCAAACTAACACAGTTAATTCTATGACTTTTAGCAAGTCTAGCAGCAAAATGTGAATGACAAATGCCAATATTTCCAACCAAAGAACTGCGGGATGTCAGAAAAATAGTGCAGAAATCCACATTCTATGCACTAAGAAATGCGGACAACTGAACAAAACTGAACTGCAATCGAACAAACATATTAGAGCAAAAGTGATCTTCGGCAGCACAACATTTTAAGAATAAACAAATACACTCAAATTAACTATGACGGTTTGATTTCTTGATTGGTATTCTTCACACAGTAAAGTGCTTCGGGAATTTGTGCTTTGTAATTCTCACAGAATACAACCCAGCTCTCATCTCAGCGGTGCATGTGGAAATTCGGTGGAATTCCCGTCGAATGTGGCTGCATAGCAGGTCGGCAGACTGTCACTGGTTGAGAGACCGTTGACGTATCCATTGCTTCTTCGGCGATCGAGGCACCCATTAGTGATGAGCTGACACCAAATCCGAACGGACGATCCGGTGGACTGAACATCACACACACACACCATTTCATTGACTGACTTAAGACCTATGTCACACCCGCAATTTTATTGCGCGATTTTGTCGTGCACCTTTATCGTGCGAAAAAGTTGCAGTATGCAACTGTGCAAGTCGTACACTGCAACTGTGTTGCATGAACAAGAATTGACCAATCAGCGTTCACCGCATTTTCATGACAAAGTTGCACAGAATAGAGCGCTACTCTATTCGGGAATGGAGTTGCGCAACTGTTGAAAAGTTGCACAATTAAGTTGCACGACAAAATCGCGCAATAAAATAGCAGTGGGTGTGACATCAATCTAAGATTTTATGTCCCACTCGACATAGAATAGGTCATTTTGGAGACGTTCTTTCCAGCAAATCACTTTGCTTGGTACTGAGGAAACTAAACTCAACACAACAAGAGCAAGAAATACAGTAACAAAATGATCTCAGCTAACATAAAACACACACAAAATGCTAAACCTAAACAAACACACAAAAACAAAATATAAACCTAAACCAACATGCCCATATCATTGTGCACAACTGTTGTACACAATACAGCACATAACAGTTCTGATTACTTTCCCTCATCACCGCCAGAAAATCACCATAGTTCAGATGCTGTCTATTGGACTGGTCGGGGGACACAACAACGATATCTGCAACCGTTTCCTCCAAGTGCATGAGTGCTGTTACCTTGACTTGACAACAATAAAAAATTTAGTTTTTTACATCTCTGGATACATATACTACCATCAATGCACTGCTCAAGTTAAATATACAGCGGCTAGTTTAAGAGGCCTTCTTTTCTGGAGTTACCTGATGGTTACTGGATGTGTGCCACCAAAGCAAACACTGCGGTGACACAGTATTGCCTTGACTCACAGTACGGGAAAGGCAAAAACTGCCATTCATGCCATTTTGGTCCTCATCCAAAACTGGCCAGAGCTGCAGGACTGCAGATCAGATATGATATAACATTACACATTTGTATGTGCCCAAAAACTGACCATTAGTCCAGCTTAATCCATCGCCTGAAAGAAAAATGGAAAAAGTGACAAAAACAACTAAAAACAAGGTGTCGCCCTAATGGAATGTAACACAACTGGCCCTCCGTGGACTGATGGCAGCTCAACCGCTCGCGAGCCCGGCCCGCCCGCCGGCAGTATTACTGACGATGACAGACGCCAGCGAGCAAATGAATACTGGCCCATTAGGCGGGCCAGCAATAATAAAACTGCTGAGCTTAATGATCTGTCTCGAATAATAGTCTGTGAAGGAAAATCCTGAGGTAAGAAGGCAGTCTGACGTGAGAAAGATATCTCAAACTAGTCGTCAAAGAATTTTGACGATGGGCTGCATCGCAGAGGGAGCAAATTTTTCACGGGGGAAAAGTTAATGTGACACCAGCAGATGTCGTTATTTATTTTTTGCTGCATACATCGCAGCAGTGACTTGCAATACTTTTCAATCTTTGATCTGTTTTCGACTAGCTAGCAACAACGGCATACCTGACAAATGGCAGGCAGTTGTTGCTAGGTAGATTTGTTGGAATTCTGTGAAGGCCGCTTCTGCGATGGCGTGAAAAAGCCAAAGATGCGAGATAAGCCAGATGGTTTCGATTGCTTTGACGCCGGTGGCGATAGCGGCGCGGATGACTCGGACGGCTTACTAGATGTACTATTGGCAGGCGTGGGACATGCGCGGACCGGGGTCGGACAACGATGGCTCGAACATGGTAGTGGCGGCATGGCGGACAGCGACTCGCTTAGAAGTGAACCACCATAAATCAAACAAACAAACCACTTCTGCTAGCACGTCAACTGAAGAAAGCAAATTAAAAAAAAAACAGCGGAACAATCAGAAATAACCAAAAATACGTGCCAACAATAATGAAGAAAAATAAACTAGAAGGCACTCAGTGGAGTGACATCTCCATTATTCCAGTCTGCTATTCTGAAGGTCCAGTCCATAACCCTAACGTTACTATCCCTAACCCCCTTGGGACTGTCGGAATAGTGGTCTTTTGGAATGGTGGGCCGATACCCACCTCTACCACTGTGTTGCTACCAGCGAGCATGTGGTGTGCTAACCCTAGCTGTCAGAAATTTCATCAACTCTTTTCTGGTTCATAATCTACCTATTCAAATAAAATTCACAAAAACCTATCCGTAACTTTTCCAGTCTGCACTGTAGGCTGTGCTGCCTCGATGCACCGTAGCTGCGGTCAAATGACATCAGTGATGACTTACACCCATCAGTATTGGCTCATGGCGCATGTTGCAAAGCAGTATCTTTCAGTTCCAGCTATATCAGCTCAGTCAGAATTCAACTGCCATTTTTCAAATAGTTCTAAATACAGCATCATCAGTTATTTTTTTAAAAATTGATTTTTACAACCCAAAACAACAGGTTCGTAATGGTTTAACAGCGCTTTCAACAGAATTCAGGTTATATCGCACCTTTAAGGTTGAACTATATTATAAATATTACAATTTAATAGATATTAATTCTTGGAGTGAGATAACTCAAAAAAATATATAACAATAATAGTAGATTTAGATCAAATGAGTAAATTGGAATTAGGTAAATTATTTAATTCAAAAAGGATAATTCTGTAAGATTTCTTTTTTAGACATAATAACTGATTATATAGGCCCAAGTTGAGAGAGAGGTCTGTACATGTTGGAGGATCTGTGTGTTCAATACGATAAGAATGTGTTAAACAAGTATGTCCAATGCGTAATTGGCTATATAAGATTTGGTTCTTTTGTTAATATGAAGTAGGAAGAGTAAAGTAAGAAGGTATAGAAATGTACGACACGTTTTTGTCTTTCGAGTATTTGAAGCCATTACAATCAGCCCATTTGGTTAATTTATTAAGAAATGGTTGTAATTCTCTTTCAGCCATGTGCACAAATTTGGATCGGTAACAAATGAAATGCGCTAAACAGTTTGTAAATTGTATTAATTTTACAACTTGACAACTCATTAAACAACCAGACTTAATAATCCTTGTTCTTTGTCAAACCATAACAATACATCTGCAATGAGTATTTAATGTAAACTTTTAAGAATACATTGAAACACTACCGTACGTAGTGCTTTTCTTAAATTTATAGGTCACAAGCATTAATAATACTGATATGGACAATAATAAAAATGACAATAATACTGACAATATAAATTAACTCAATAATGAAAATATTAGCACCATTGTCAATATGCAACACAATACTGGTGTCTTATTATATGAACATATAACATGCCAACTACTGCAACTTTCAATAATATTTCCAGTCTTGTTATCCCAGAATAACTCCACGTTAGAATGACGTCTGGGATTTCTGGGCAGAGTGTTGACTTGGCACATTTACATAACATGCATATGCATACTGAGCAACAATAAACACTTCAAAAAAATGAGGAAACAACACGCCAAATACTCACAATAATATGGTAAAATAATCACAACATAACACATGCATGCAAACGTGATAGTGACAAACAATGTAAGCAGTCACACGGCCTGGACGTATCTGAAGGGTAAATAGGAGATTCAAGCTGGGGTTTGATCTGAGAATTAACTTCCATACACATACATTTACTGTGAGGTTGTCATGGGGAATATTAACTAGTCTCCTCTCCGGCTATGCATCTGATCATAAGCGAACAAACAGCAAACAAAACAGGTTGACAGTAACATCACATGCTACTCAAAGAACAATCAATGCCTTGAAAACCACACAGCACAATGAAAACCGAGTATAAATAACGAATTATTTAGTAACATTAATTCACACAAATATAAAAGGCGCATATCATGATTATAGTAGTGACGTTAACTTCAATAAATTAGCCCCGTATGGGACTGGCGGTCGACTCCTACTTACTGCCAACTTCAAAGTCACGTGACACAAAAACTAGGACAAAAATCAAAAATCCGGCCCCGACAAGCTTTAGGTATTGTGCCGTAATTTAAGAATCCGTGGTCATTTGCTAGCCCCCATTATAAATGGGGGAGGAGATAGCCTTTGAAAATGGCCGAATTTCCGACTTTCAAGGGCTCGTGACCTTGACCTTGGATCGGGTCATACTGCATAGCATCGTGCATCACTCGCCGTTCTCTACCTGCATACTAAATTTCATTGAAATCAAAGAAACTTTTCGTGGATGGACGGACGTACAGACGGGTGGACGGACATTCGAGACCCACTGTATTAGGTCGACTCAGAGGAGTCAAATTAAAACTGGCGTCAGGTGTGTGACAGTGTAAGTATATCGCTTTCAGACGTAAAAATAACTTATAAAACTGATGTAAATGCCATTATGCCAAATGCTAATGTATTAGACATAACACAGCTAAACAAGTAAATGACTGAAGACAAACAATGCAAGATAAAAAAAGACAAATATAAATGCCAGTAGAAAAATACAGTTACACCATTATAGGGTTATTTTAACTCAGCTATTGTGAAGACCTGTGCACTCTTATATCAGTTGAAATCTTATCAACTGCTTTACAAGTAACGTAAACAGATCGCGTTTTAGCCCGAGAAACATTTTCAGCAACAGTCACTTTTTGCTTGGCAACCTGCATAGTTTAGTATACTTATTATAGTGATGAGGAATATTACAAAATATAGAAAATAAAAAGTTTTTTAAGTTTCTTTTTAAAATCTGCGGTGCTGCTGATTGTGTGAATGATCATGACGATGGTGATGATGATGATATGGTAAGTAATCATTAGTGGCCATGAAAGCAGTGAAATGAAGGCATAAATGATTACAAATGAAATAAATTTCCACTGTGCCTCACAGTCTAATATTATGCATGTCACAATGAATGACAAGAACAATTAAGAAATCACTCCATTATACAGTATCACTAGCCATACCATACATCACAACCCAAAATCTAGTTTCTAAACAAACTACTTCCATTTACTATGGGAAGTAGACTATTTTTATGTGTTTTGCGACTTCATGGTATGTGTTTTGCCACAAACCTGATCGGTAACACTGTTCTACACGTATACTCACTTAAAGACAAACCTTTAAAACGGTACCGTATTATTGTAACACAAAAGTTTTAATTTTGTGGATTAAAGAACAAAACAAACGAAATCAACAATTCTACAAATACATCATTACAAATATAAAAACAGCCCTTAATGCTAACGACATCTACAGTAGGAATAGTAAGAGTGGTTGTAGGTATCTAGAAATATTTGTCTAGGGTGCCACGTCGGCGTATATCCAGCGTCCAGCAGTGGAATGCTCCACCGAGATGGTACGCATTGCGCATGTCAACTTCAATGGTGTTGAGACCGAGTTGACGAGTGAGCAGGTGCTTGAGTGGCTCCTCACCACGCTGTATAATTACTCGCTCAGTGTCAAGGCTGAGTACATTCATGTGAACCCATCGAGACACATACGTCATGTCTACACCACAGACACAGTAGCATTACAGTGTCTCTAAAAATGTGCCAACTCCGGAATTCTACGTACGCCAGCCAATTTCAATAATTCTTGACCGACAACATATTATCTTATTTAAAGATGACATATAGCAGTACAGTAGCAGATGCTGCACTTGACAAAGTTAACTAGTTTTTCACTAATCAGCAGCTTCACAGTCACTGATGTTTTATACTCGACAGTAACTTCAACAACTTTCTCCACCCACTTTCCAAAACACGTTCTCAAACTCCTGCAACGCCATCTTTGCTGCACCTCACAACACATAATCACGTTGATCGGCTGGGCTTTGCTGCGGAGTCAGGACACATTCAGAACACAGCTGGATTTACAACTGTTGGCTGAGAAAGGATGATAGACTCTGAAAGACAATAAACGAGTAGGAAGGGGAAGATAAAAGAAAAAGAAAGCAAGGGGAACCCAAAGGGACACAAGGGTCAATAAGGGAAGGAAGTAGGACAGTCACCCTCAACTTCTGTAAAATATTTATTCTCCTGAGAACAAGAATAATAATGACATTATATTGAAGACGACAGCAGAAAGCCAACCGTTAATGGTGACTGGCGGCGGCACTTCAAAAACATCCCAGCCATGTTGGCTGAAATGTTCCCAGCCAACTGGAACGTCGTTGATCTTTAGACAAGGCCGTATTGGATTCACCAGCAGAACGCCGGGCTCTACGTCATTAACACACAATAATTAACATTGGCATCACAAACTGTCAGGCTCTAAACAAACTTTGGTTTAACAACCATCATACCGGTGAACCTCGGTAAGCCAGCTGCCCCGCCCCTTGGTCCTCCTCCTTCATCGGTGAACCTCGGTAAGCCAGTTGCCCCGCCCCTTGGTCCTCATCCTTCATCGGTGAACCTTGGTAAGCCAGTTGCCCCACCCCTTGGTCCGCATCCTTCACCTGCTATGGAAGAGAATGCCAGACACCTTCCTGTGGCTCATAATCTCTACTCTGAACTCAAAGTACTAATTATTAACAAGAGAAAATCATCCACTGGCGTCATCCTTTCTCAGTCTGCCAACTCCTGAAGAAACCAACTTCAACATGAAGCTTGTAGGGTGTCAATGTAAGCAACAAATAGCAGCGCCATACAAGCTCAATGATAAGCACGATCAAAAAGAACATTCTTGAGCCGTTATTACTGGAATTGATTATTGTCAGTAACACCATGTGGATCAGGTGGCCCAACCAGAGTTACAGAAACCAGCTGTCCAAATTTAATTCTTGTTCTCGGCAGAACGTAGTCCACGTCGTCAGTCAGTCAATCTTAGCCCGCACCTACTGCCAGCTGCGGAGGCTGTAGAGATGCAGTCAGTCAAAGATGTGGGACCTATCTGATGTGAGTAACCTATCTGATGTGTATCAGGTGCACGAGTAGACACAGAAAAGACATCAGTTCTTTGACGTCGGTTCCAGAGCTTCAATCAGTCCAGTATGTAAAGTCAGAATTTAAATAATCATGTTTTCTGACCACGGCCCATTTGAACCCAAATTTATATCATGCAAAAACCTTACAAAAAATCGTTTAAGGGTCTGGACAATATTCGTTGATGTCATTCACTGGCAAGCTACTGACGATATTACCACAACAAAGTTGGAAATCTTAGTACGTGATGAAAATGTGTGAGCTTTACTGGCAATGTCACTAATTCATTTACTCAACGATTCGTTTCTTATCGCATCTATTGCATCAAGCTGACTGAACTTACTCAGAGGCATAAATGTGGCGTCGGCATGACAGTTCTGCAGACCCTTGAAGATAAGAGAATGAACAGAGATGCCACGTGACTCGACATGACGACGCAGCCACTCCACACCGCTACGATTAGTCGCCTGCACCACACACATACACATTGTGACTATACTTACTTACTTATTAACTCACTCACAGACACATGGCTCGCACCCATACCCGCGGCTCTGTCTCGACTGGCATACCTCACATCACACATACAGACCCAACTGAAAGTGTGCCGGGGCACACAGTGCAATTGTGGGGCCATAGCATAGGCTTCATACGCATGCAGGACCACATTAGATTCACGAGTTAGCAGCTACATGAGTAGCTCCTCTCTAGTGTTGTTACGACCATCAAACTTTCACCGCCATCGCAGTGGTTGGCTACCACCAAACCAACACTGCCGTTGCGGTGTTTTGCCGTGTTCTCGGCAGACTTTCTGGGCGGTTTCCTAAAAACTGCCCCTCACTATTCCGCACAGCACCGATAGTCATCTAAATGCCATGACATTTGATCCTGCATGGACGCACGGCAAGTGAGTCCGAGTCATCCCAAAGATCTCAACAAGCAACTGTCAATCATTTATCATAGCCAAAGATTGTTTACCAACAGTCAAATATGAGATAATGGGCTTGGCAGCCAAGTATGGATTGAATGGTGTGCAGTGCGGTGTGTCTGTTATAAAAGAGTTTGTATGGTTGTGTTTTAAGCAGAAGGTACAGTTTTAGGTTGGTTTGTTTGTCGTCACTTGTTCTGGACATTCTAGTATACTGTGTTCGTTTTTATGTGATGTATGGGATATTTTTATTTCTATTTTTGCTCATTGTGATTGTATGTTTTTTTATGTGCTGCATTCGTTGCGTAATAAAACAATAATAATAATTGTGGCATTAACAGTCAACAGCAGAGCTGTGCAGTCTAGCCCCAAAGTTGATCAAGTTGATTGACGATTTGCCAAGCCGCGTTGATCAACAATGGTTGTTGGTTGACTAATCATCATCAGGACAAGCAATATAACTCAAGTTCATCATAACAGACGACACAACAAACTGCCAACATACATGACTCAGAGTAACGTAGATGTCTCGTCCGAAGCGCAGCGTATCAGCACCATCAAACACTGGCTCTGTTTCTGTCAGTATAAACTGTCCATTATAGACCATCTTCTCTCTCGTGGCACTGTCTTCAAAAGGAAACTCCTAGCAGTGTTTCAAATGCAGACAAATATCACACATGCAACACTGCATAACCAAACTGTTACCATACTTTTAGATGTTCCACTGTTGAAATCATTACACATTTGCATATACATCATTTTTAACAAGCTCAGCTACTGCAGAGGGATGTCTGACATTAATACTTCACAAGGTAGTGTAGCTACACATTTGAGGTGCAGTAGGATCTGCAATAAGCACTTTAATACAACTTTACTCGAATTTATGTCAGTTAAAATTTTCTGAAAAAAACTGAAAATTCTGCAAGTAGAGTACTGATAATTACTGATTACTAAATCTTTCAGAAACAGCTAAATGTTACACATAAACTTATATGCTCCATGCTCTGACAGTTGTAGTCAACAACAGCCATAGCTTCAACAATCCCAACAAAAATCAATACCTTGCTGGAGAAGTTTGGGAGATCTTGCCCAACTTGTGCTATTGCTAACAACGAAAATTAGCCCCGTACGGGACTTCCGGTCGACTCCTACTTACTGCCAACTTCAAAGTCACGTGACACAATACTAAGACAAACATCAAAAATTCAGCCCCGATAAGCTTTAGATATTGCCCCCTAATTTAAGCATCCATGGTCATTTGCCAGCTCCCATTATAAATGGGGGAGGAGATAGCCTTTAAAATGGCCGACTTTCCGACTTTCAAGGGCTCGTGACCTTGACCTTGCATCGGGTCATACTGCATACCGTCATGCATCACTCGTCGACCTCTACCTACACACAAAATGTCATCAAAATCAAAGAAACTTTTTGTGGACGGACAGACGGACGGACCGATGGATGTACGGACGGGGCGGACGGACATTTGAGACCCACTTTATTAAGCCAACTCGGAGGAGTCGACCTAACCCTAAAAATGCTAGTGAATTTAAACCAGGTAGTAAAGTAAGTATGTGAAGGTGTCTGACCTTGACGTAAAGGTCGTCTGCCATTGAAGGTCTTGGTGCGGCTGTCCACTTTGCACCTTGATGGAAATACTCATTAAACAACTTCTTGTATGCATAGAACTCAAACAGTCGTGACCGCCATGCCATTGCCGTCTCAACTATTTCATCTCCGATAACCATCAGACCATCACGCGGACATGCATTCATGTAACCTACATTCACTCATTGTTGTCAGCAGCAGCAGCAGCAACAGTAAAATAAAGCACTTTTAAAAATACCAAAATGCATTTGAAAACCAGTTTCTATCTTTGGAACAAGTGCAGACAAGCACTTTAAATGATACAATACTATACGATTTAATGCACACTGGAAAACTGACTATCACATGGAAGGAAGAAAACTGGAAAAAAATTGCTGAGAAGACATGGTGTACTGTGGGTAATAG
>Ga0209363_1002030_pt1 | contig 10333 bp, 6 predicted proteins | sample WorMetexBAHAMAS3_FD_187385 | JGI IMG/M metagenome (GOLD analysis project Ga0209363, IMG submission 187385) | Marine gutless worms symbiont microbial communities from Max Planck institute for Marine Microbiology, Germany - Inanidrilus exumae... | ecosystem: Host-associated > Annelida > Digestive... | reverse complement strand
CATTTATCGGCAATTATACTGGTCAACTTGCATTACCTGACACCTCCTGTTAAGAACTAGAAGATTTTGTTGGAGGAAAACCTTACATGCATTTGCTGATAGTGCCTAGCACATTCAGATAAGGGAGAAGACACTGGAGTTCTCAATGTGTCACTACACCCAGTGATAGTTTACTTAAGAAACAAATATATTTAAGTTATTATTGAGTTCCGGATAGGTTGGTTGGAATTCAACGATGCTTTTTAAACAATAGCTTTTCACATTATGCCTTTAAAGTAATAATTTCTTGTGAAAAGTTATATTTGAACGATTGCTAAGTTTCGAGTAGAGTTATTCTAAAAATAACAAAAATACTTAATATAGAGTATAATTGTCAATTGCGAGTCCAATTATGTTCTGGACAGATTAATTCCAATTTCATTTCTGTTCTCAATTACATAAAAAATTTACTTACGTTTCAATTTCAGTTCTCAAATAATTTCACTTAATTTCAGTTCTCAGCTGCATAAAAATTTTACTTTTCCTGCAATTTCAGTTCTTCATTGCATAGCAATTTTACTTAAATTTCAGTTCACAAACATCTCTGATTAATTTTATTAATTCTTTAACAACACACTATCTGTGTGACAAATCAATTGCCACATGCAGTGATAAACTTAACAAGCCACAATCGTGCTCTGCGCGATTATGGCTTTGGCCGCCCGTCCGTCCGCCATAAGCCACGCACCCGTCTGTCCGCCCCTGGCCAAACAAATTCACCGGCGTGACAAATGCACGGTCACACCGTCTGTAGATATATTTTATGAACAACTGAACATTCATACTAATTAAATAAAATAGCTCGACTGTCACTAAGATTCCACATAACACTTCAAATCAGTTTCTACCCACAATCAATGCTATGCACTCCTTTCCATTTCAGCATCAACAATAGAGTTTGGCTGATGTACACATCGGACAACGAAAGTCGGCAACATCGCAGCATGCTAGAACATCGGCGAATCAGATCGGCAGATCGCCGATATCAATTTTGTAAAAAATAGTAATCAGTAATAGCAACAAAATTAAAGTCAGATCCGCGCCAGCCGCCGCGGACGACCACCCACGCCGCCGACCGTCGTGGCAGTCGGCAATGTGGGTGGTCGTCCGGCTTGCGGCGTTGAGGACACCATGACGGCCAGGTGTCAGATGCGACCGTTGTGACACGGAATTGAAGCTCGTGTTATTTTCGTGTGGTGGATGGCATGATGGCACTCTGTCAGGGTCTTTCAGGTGGCAACCCACCTAACATGAAGAAAAAAAGGAAAATAGGGTAATTAAACAAAGACTGAAAGTAATGGCCGATACCACCTTGACAATTAATACCAACCATTTCAGTGGTCCATGTAGTGCAACTCATTGCTGTGTGTGTGTGTGTCCAAACCATAACTTTTGAACTAAATTACCTCTGACATGCTGGTTCAACTTGACCTTATCTTTCTCAAGGTCGTAAGTCAAAATAATGAAAAATTCTCTATCAGATACATATTTACAGTTTAAAGTCCAGGTCGGCTTTTTAGTAAGTAAAAGTAAAGTAAACAGTGTATAGCAGTTTAGCACCAACTTAGCTTTTCATCGCTAAGGAAAACTCACATTCCATATGGGATCACAGTGTTATCTGCCACCCGACAGAGGTGAGAATCCCGCCTTTACCCCCAGCCGAAGCAGGTACTCGATTTAGATACCCCGGAGGGATGCAAAGCTGAGTTGACCTATGTTACGTAAAAGCAGACTGGCTGGGAACTGAACCCACGTCCTGTATATTGCAAGTCCAATGCCCTACCGCTGAGCCACCATGCAACATGAGTAGGTGATCACAGCAGTTGGTCGTTTGTCAAGTTCTTTTTGCTGCAACCACAAGTGAGGGATTCTGGTCAATGTTACTTTTAAAAATATACCAGAGCAAAATCCAAATCCATCCGCCAAAAAGCTACCGGATTGTTTCATGTAGCAAGATTAACTCAAACTAGAAATTTCATAATAATTCATTTGCAACTCTAAGACAACACATATAAAAATTAGCCCCGTACGGGACTGATGATCGACTCCTCACAGGTGACATTTCTGCCAACTTCAAAGTCACATGACACAAAACTAGGCCAAATACCAAAAATCCAGACCCGATAAGCTTTAGGTATTGTGCCCTAATTTAAGAATGTGTGGTCATTTGCCAGCCCCCAATTGTAAATGGGGGAGAAAATAGCCTTTGAAAATGGCGGAATTTCCAACTTTCATGGGCTCATCACCTTGACCGTGGATCGGGTCATACTGCACACCGTCATGCATCACTCATCGACCTCTGCCTACATATCAAATTTCACTGAAATCAAAGAAACGTTTTGTGGACGGACAGACGGACATTTGAGACCCACTTTATTAGGTCGACTCGTAGGAGTCGACCTAACAAGAGACCACAACAGACCGGCTAAGAAGGAAACGGGAACGGCTGCTGAGGGATGCTGTGTTGCTGTTTGATGTTCCAGCACTTGTAGAAGTCTTATTAGCAGCAGATGGCTGACTCTCAGCTGACACTGTCTGAGACGCTGGATTAGCATTGCTGCCTGATGACGTCCTGGTCGACGGCTCCTGCTGACGAGTCGACAACCGCTCCAAATGTTGCCTGAAAATGTTCCACATGACCAATCCACTCAATCACCAATATTAGTCCACATAACATCATGCCACCGTGAGAAAGGCATTAAAGCCCTACAACAGAAGCATGGGAGATTAAGTACATGAAGGCTGCAATTGACTCGGCTCTGGAAGGGGATTCCTTTCCTGATATTATCAATATTTTAGCAACGTAAACAGAGAATGCATCAAAGAAAGTTCCACAAATAATGTCTTCCATGGCACGATCTGTCAGTGACATTACATTACACATGGCTGAAGCCAACTTAAAGGTCATACATAGCAAGGTACTAGAGATGTGACAACAATTTATTTTGTCAAACAACTAACAGTATTAATAAACGTACACAGCATTATCAAAAATGGTTTGAGAATTTTTCAGGTCTAGACAGTGTTGTACAGGAGCTGTGTTTGGACAAATATGATGCTTTGTATTGTGTGTGTGTGATATCTAGCAACACACGCGAAAGCCCCAGCAGGATATGGGCTGCCAAGTTCAACAGCAAGCAAAATGCCTATAAGTGATGCTTCTGCAAACTGATGTAAACATTCCATTATGGTTAACAAAGCCTTGTGTGCTATGACATTGTTGGCTAGACATCATAATGGGCAGTGGGCATTTAGTCCACAAAATCACACTCTGCTCCAGCACATCCTAAACGATTCTCTGAAGAAACTGCTGAAGACCTGAACATGGAAAACACGCCGGCTGTGTGTGCATCCCATTACGAAATACTTGGTCTGGTCTGCATAAATGTACGAAAAAGAACATGAAAACAATGAAATAACTATAATAAAAGCAACAGCCATATAAAAACGAAAAACAACACGCTAACAAAACAGTGATCATACTAGTTCCAAAACATAATCTCTAAGAATAAATGGCGCAGGTTTAGACCTGCTCTCGTGGCCGAGTGGTTAACGCACTCGGCCGCCATGTGCAGTAGAGCATGATGCGCTCAGTGACCGGGGTTCGACTCGGCTCGGGCGCGTCCGCCTACCAAAGAATTATTTCTAATAATTACTACGCACATGATGAACATGGAGATAATCCCGGGCAGGAAGAAAGAGGGTTCGACGGTGTCCTCTATAAACTGTGACCGTTGCAGGCACCTTGATCTAGCAGTGTCAATTTTGCCTGCCGCGCCGGCGTGAGTCGAAGCTAATAGACTTGGCTGGCCGCTGGCTGGCGTAATACACAGCGCCAGTCAGGGCTAAGCCAGACAGTAGGCCACGTCTAGAAGGGGCGCGCTATAGAAATACCCGACAAGCTGCTCACTCCTACTCAATCCCTCCTTCACCCTACACGTCGCTAACATACACCCCACACACCTACCAATTCCCTTCCTCTCCCTGGGCAAGTGCACTGGACCGCTATATGGTCTCAGTGCTGGGGTCCAGAGTAGGCTGGACCCCTGCCCGCAAAGAACTAACGAACAAACGAATGGCGCAGGTTCTTTTATGCGCCAGACACCCTTCCCATCATCCAACCAACAACATGGTCGTTGTTCTCTCCGCTCATCTCCAAAAGGACACTCACTTCCACGGACAGTTGGACACGCAGCAGTTTTGGCAACAGAAGTTTTGCTCCTGTGGGACCATACGTGTGGAACAGTTTACCTGCTGGTACTTATACTAATCTTTGACAGATGACCAGCTATGGACAGTTCAGGTAACATCTGAAATATCGTTTATATAGGTTTTTTTTAGAATTCACAGTGCACTGTCACTATAATTTCCTGTGCCACAGAAGTACACTTACTTACTTACTTACTTAAAAGTGTCAAGCCCAGAAGAGAATAATGGTGACCACAACAGAAAATTTTTTTACCAAACATGTAAATAGACAAACTGCAGCTATACTGTATGGATATATAAATAACTTTAATCAACAGTGCCAATGTGCTGACAAACCTGCTGGAAGAAAGCTGCATTTCTAACTGGCTGAAATGAGATGACAGACTGTGAGGGCCACCACCAACAGCACGACTGCGGACGCTCGACAACTGTGACAGCAGCTCTGACATCACAGCACAAAGCACATTTGTATCAACATGCAACATACATTCAGTGACATGATTAATAGTTTGCAATGCAGTCTTTATCAAGGCACAACGGCATGCAACGGCTAGTTCAAGCACTGACACTCAACATCTGTTTATCTGATTCAGGTCGAGAAATAAATAAATAAATCAATCAATAAATCAATCATTAGTTTATTAATACGGGTGAGAAAATGCAGCCGTGTAACGAAACAATAGACAATAAAACAATGACAATAAAACATACGACAATGAATACCCAAAGTTAACAGTAGAAAAAACAGCTACACGCATACACTGGCTGACCTCCGGGAGGGAGAGCATAGTTAAAATGTTGTTAAAATAAGTTAGTCCAGCTGTGGTTAGAAGTAAAAATTAGTGTTAAGACTGATCGATAGTCAGACGAGTACCACAACCGCACTGTGTGAATAACACTCGCATCAAAAATGGTCAAGCTTGAGGCCTCACACACAAAGCTAAAATGCATCACTGGTATTGACAATCGCCTATATAAATAAGCGCATTGGCAATATAACATCAAAATGTTCCACTCTAACTTTGTATCAGTGTAATAAAACAACAGTATTTTAAAAGCATATTGTGGATTTTCAATTATCAATGGAAAGATGTAGGCATTCTAATCAATCAATTCTAGTCACATATTATTTTTTGTAACTGCATCTTATAGTGATGGCATAATAAATTGCACTGTATCGAATATCGCGATATTGAAGAGTACGCATTGCATCATATTCATATCGCCATAATTCTCTCTCAAACGAATCGACAGGGGGTTGATGTTTGTTTAAGCATCGTCTCCCGTCGACCTTGAAAGCCATCGCCAGCTCACCTATGCATTCATTAGGCCTATACTGTAGTATTACTGCTGCTAAATTACGACAAATGAAATTGGCGCTGTGGATGCCCACTGCCCAGTGGCGGACGGACTGCCAGGCACTTGTTGTGGATACCACAATTGTCGTCCAGTCTGTGTGCGGTCACAGCCATATACAAACAATTGCTGGATGCAGTCTGCATATCTGTTGTGATGGCACGTGTGGAGGCCTGCTAGGGTGATGTCTAAAGTGGACTTCGCACTGACGCATTCAAAAGTCGTCGACGGCGCGTAAACGTGGGGGCGTCAGTGAAAATTCTACATTAATCTCAGACTGTTGACCATAGGCCTACTTGTGTATACAGTAAAATACGGCAGAACATTTTGGGACCGTATCGTATTGTGATATTTTGTGCAGTATCATACTGTATCCATCGTTTTCCCCCTCGGTGGTAACGTGCCATCACTAGCATTTTATAGTATTACCTGTACTGCAGGTGTGTAATTTGTGTATGATTTATACCTATATGCTTTTATGTTTAGTGTTCTCTTTTAAATATTGTTCTGTTTCGGCATAACAAATGCATGATGATGGTGAATAGCTGTTTCAACGACATCAACAACAGAAATGATGTGATGCAGTCATGAGACTTATCTATAAAGAATTATCAATATTCTAACCGGCTATGGGGTCCATCGGATCGCGACTGGCAGCCGACAGTCCTGCTCCGGGCAACGAAGGCAGCTCAATCAGCTGCATTATGGAAGCTCCTCGGTTTGCTCGACCGATGCCGGGATTTCCACCACTGCCACCAGCGGCTGTGCCACTTGTGTTATTTGCAGTGCTGCTGGAGCCGAGATTCGCTGTTCTTGTCGGATGCGTTAGTCGTCGAATATGACGAATGCTGGTAAGCTGATCTTCTTCGTAATAGGTTAATAAGGACAACACGTACTGTTTATATTTATGACTAAAAATGTACACTGCATGGGCATGTAACTGCCAGTATGCCAGATGCTAAAAGCCAGCAGTAACTGTGACATTCTTTTTCAGTATGCATATAATGCTACACGCTGGCACAAAAAACAAGACCATTAACCACAGTCAATCAAAAAGGCACAAAATATTTCACAAAGTAGCTATATATATATAGTGACCTGCTTAAAACTGTTGTGAAATCTCTAATGGTGACTTTGTTACAGATTTACTACTACTCTCATAGTGAAGAATTTTGAAAATTTGTGAGCAGCTGACAAAATTGTGTGCAAAAATAGTATGGCATGTCTTTCTAGTGCACAATGGCCAACGGTCTAGTTTTTGTGCCAACCTGTATGTAAAGTATCTAAGTGCTTCTGAGACACTATGTCCAAATGCAATTTGCCACTAGTGTTTCTATGTTGAAAGCATTCACTTCGGCCAAGGTCAGAACTAAACACAGACAATCATAAGCTCTAAACAAATCACTTTAATCAGCCTTCATTTCTGGAGTTACTCAATGCTGGACATATGCATCACCAGAGAACCTGACGGATAATTGATTGATTGATTGATTGAGTTAAGGTTTTACGTCCCACCTGACAAAAATAGGTCATTTCGGAGACGTTCTTCCCAGCCAATCTCTTGGCTTAATACCGAAAAACCAAAACAAATACAACAAAAACAAGCATGCATCAATAACAAAATATACTACAACATAAAATAAACCCAAAAAACTAAAGCCAGGTTTGGTTGCTTCCTATGACCTCCGGCCTGGAAACGGAACGGGTCTATTATGGAAGACGTAGCTATCTACGTCAGGAGAATAAAGAGAATAAGTCAGGAAATAAACAAGTAAGGAATAAAGTATAAGGAAAGAAGAAAGTAAGGAAGGAAGAAAGTAAGGAAGGAAGAAAGTAAAGAAGTAAGTTAAGTAAACAAACAAATAATTTACATAGTGCCTAAGTCAACAAATAAATTGGGGCACATTACCACCCCAGAGTCCATATTGGGCCCTGAGGAATAATTGAAGTAAGCATTTTTACAAGCCAAATTGCCTTTCTATTGCCCGATGAAGTGAATTTAAAGCACTGACTCAAACCAGGGAAAGTCACCTACTGAACCTCATCAATTCTTGACACAGCAGCTGAATCCTCACAGACGAGATGCTGCCAACTCTCTAGTGCCAGCACCGGCCAACCTCTCAACATAACTGAAGTAAAATATTTATATTTTAACATAACAAACACATGCTACTGTTTTATAGCACGTTTACAGTTTAGCTGAGTTAACTGGTAGTCTCCTAAATATCACTAAAGAAACCTTTGCTAATAGCTGGCAGAGTTTACAGGCCAAATGCCATGCGTGAAGTCCAGCCAACAGTGTCAATGACAAAAGTTTAATGAAAAAAGATCAGCAATGACATTATAGGCAGACGAAACGTTGTCCATAAAGCCAATCAAAACTCAAATGCACTGCCAACATATAAACATAAAACAATTAGAAAGGATATGAAGTCGGTGGCTGTAAGTCGATGGACCAGTGCGATATGTGCAGCTAGATCATCTGTCACATGGTTAGGATCGCCTGCTGGCACAACGGCACAGACTGGACACACCTAACAAACAACAGAATCAGCTGCATGTTATTGCAACTCTAGCATCAAACTATTTCTTACTTTTTTTGTTTCACCCACCTGCTCATCCTCAGTTACTCTGAGATAAGCCAGGCCTCAAAAGGTTTCCCATAGGAGACCTGTTGGAAGTGCACATTTTTGCTTGCCCAACGAGGCCTGGTGATAACACGGCATGAAATAACAGCTTTGAAAACATGCCACATCATTATTACTTATTAAACCATATGGCATGCATTGCATAGATGCAGCATACTGCTATAGACATTGCACACAGCGTGGTTGTGTGGCTCTGTGTTGGGTACATAGGTAAGCTGTGCAAAAATGGCTGAACCAATAGACATATCTTGTGGGGGCCAACTCACGATGGGATGCTGCCTTATGACTGGCCGACATACGACTCACTCACCCAAAAAACCATGTGTTAGATGGGGTCGGGTAATTTTCTAGAGAGGGATTGTCTGGCCCATTGAAAAGCATTGGGAGTCAGTCTCTGCTGCAATGTATGCAACACAAGCATCATTTAATCATCAACAATGGCATACAGTAAAAGGGATCAGTCAGTTGTCAATAATGGCATGACAGCGCAACTGCTGCGCCGAGTGCAATGCTTCCTGTGGTTGGTTCACATTACACTGCCCCCCTCCCGTGCAAAATACAACCCCTGTGATTCGGCCTTATGTCAAAATTCTTCAACCACTTGTTTATGATTTCATATTTATGCAAAACTGACACCTCTGAAGTGTTTAGGTCTTCAATCAATTTTTTAAAGAACTTCACATAACAGAACCAACGTGAGAGTTAGCAGTACTTCCATTTCAATGGTCGTCTTCCAGGTGAATTGGGTTAGACAGTTCCATCTCTGTTACCTTCCTCCACTCTCTGCACGAGCATCTTTGGAGATAAGTGGCAGAAGTGTTTCAAAAGCCGGATGTCCTTGTTGTAAACGAACCAACAGTATCACGGCACTGAAGAAAACATGGAGCACTGACCCTAACCACTGGCCTAGCAACATCTCTTCATCCACCACAAGACTCCTACGGGAAGGGGAACCGCCCCTTTACACTGGCTCTCCACTGCCACTATTCACGTAATCAGTAACAGACTGAGAACTTCACGTTAAATAATCATGAAATAAAAGATGATATTAGTTATTCAGCAGCATTCAGAGCCTACCACTTCCAAAGCCGAAGTCCCAGAATTCGCACTGTGTGATGACCTAAGGTGTTCTAGCAAGAGAGCTATAGAAAAGCCCATTTGCCCACAGTAAGAGCATGTATATGACAACGTCTGCAGTGTTGATGAACTGTCTCCTCCATAGTACATATCTAAAACATAAACAGCAAATCAAATGCTCAATACTTTCAGAAAAATACATGTAACAAATGCAGAAGACATGTAACCTCTTTCAAAATAGTTTTGTGACTTCCATCAGCATCACCACATCCAAGTCTTGAATTAGGACACTTGCTACACAGAGTGAATCATAAGAGTAGGCCAATAGTTTACACCATTCAATCAACCCCAAATTGGTTCGTTGGTTGAAAGATCAATCCCAAATTACTTACTCATAACAACAAGCAGCTCAGCTGTCACTGACAAACCCGTGCGTCGCACTGCATCACGACTAACGGCAAAAATTTTAAAACAGTCACGTGACCATAACCACGCCCTTTTGTTGGTGATATGTCATCCTGTTGCATAGAATTGATATTGCCTACACGTGTACAATGTTTTGCATTAGGACTCCATTAATAAAATGTGAATATTCTGCATTCCACAGTCTACATTCTGAAAAAAAACTGCTGCTTATATGTGACACTAGCTCTCCGGCTAGTGACTGTTTCTCAGATTCTTGCTCACAGTATGCAACCAGCAGCTTTCATGCCATGGTGGCGGATTTATTCACCTATGCTGAGAGCCTGTCATAATTATATAGGGTCACCAAAAAAATGCAAGAGACAGGAGAGGTAATACATATTGACTGCGTGTCCTGCATGTGTCACCCTACGATATTACGGGTCAGTGTCCTTTGTTCAGCACTGAATGTCATCGTCAGCTGGAACTCATCAAGAATGTGGTGTTGTGCTTATGGACTGCAGATACCGCATTAATGAGTACACCCTCAACAGTTGTGGACAGTGAAGGTCATGGCCAGCCAATTGCACATACGTTGGTGG
>Ga0209363_1002029_pt1 | contig 10338 bp, 6 predicted proteins | sample WorMetexBAHAMAS3_FD_187385 | JGI IMG/M metagenome (GOLD analysis project Ga0209363, IMG submission 187385) | Marine gutless worms symbiont microbial communities from Max Planck institute for Marine Microbiology, Germany - Inanidrilus exumae... | ecosystem: Host-associated > Annelida > Digestive... | reverse complement strand
GCCGTCATTTCCGCCCAGTCAGGCATTCGTTGACACTGATCGGAAATCCCTGTCATTATTGCCAGCCAACCAGAGTGCAGCCGCTGATTCTCGGAGAACACAACCGTCATTTCCGCCCAGTCAGGCATTTGTTGACACTGATCGGAAATCCCTGTCATCATTGCCAGCCAGCCAGAGTGCAGCCGCTGATTCTCGGAGAACGCAGCCATCATTTCTGCCCAGTCAGGCTTTTCAAGGCACTTTTCAGAAATCCCAGTCATCACTGTTAACTGGTCAGGCTGTTGCATTCGCTGATACTCAGATTTCTTCCCATTTGGCAATGAGTAATTTCAGTTCCATGGAAACTGGAGAGAGCCAGCCACTGTACGGATCTGTGGACACTGCAGCAGTGAGTGAGAGAGCAGCGACAGGCGCATCACAGAGTGATGCTGCTGAAAACTGCAAGTCAGCTGTGGTCAGTGCTGCGGCATCTGTCAGCCGTGTATGTACTGATTGTTGTGTTATACGCAGTTGCTTTCTGTATCGTGGTTATTCTTAAGTAGTCACACACAACTTTTTTTCACACGCAACCGTTTTATGGTCTTTATATAGGTCAACCTATCTTAGCCAACACCCGTAGTTAAGAAATGGATAATTTCGTTGGAGTCAAGTTTTACTGCCCACATGCCCTTGCTTATGGCAACTAGCACGTTTAGATTACGGAGTGATTACAGGCATGTGGGGACATGTAGGGCACAATATCTAAATTTGATTCGGCCAGATTTTTTTATATTTGCTTTAGTTTTTGTGTCACATGACTGAGGTCGGCAGAAACGTCAGTTGTGAAGAGTCGACCGTCAGTCCCGCGTTGGGCTAATTTATTTAATGTGTGTTAATTGAATTAGATGTCCATTACTGACTAGCAGATAGAGTGATGCCCATGACACTGTTTATTATAAATGTCAGTATTTAGGAAAGTTAAAGCCACTCAAGCCTCTTTGGGAGTGTATGTGGCATGCTCATCTCCCTTACTAGCCCATTGGGCCTTTAGGTGGACAAGTCATTTATGTCTGTGATGCGTGGCTAGTGCAATGCCCGACCTATGGTTACCCTCCCAACTGTAAGGTATCATCGCCCTTTGGCCGGTACCAGTTTATACTGCTTAGTGACAGTTGTCATTGACATTAGACATTAGACTACTGTTTATGGACTCTTTAGAAATAAAAAACCGGGGGGTGTTTCTGTGTGATGCATATGCAACACATGCGCATAGCATGGGCTATGCTTGGTGTGGTCTGTCATCACAACATGCTGTTCTAGCAAAATGGCTGCATGGGTTAATGTCAGTATCTATCACATGCTTGTGAACAACTTGCCTAAGGTTGTTGCCTGAAAGTGGAATGACCGGGAATTGAACCCACGACCTTCGAGTCACGAAGCCAGTACCCTAAGAGTTACAGTAGTGGTGCATAAATTATAAAGTAAGCAAACAGTTGATGTAAATGGTTAACAAATTGTTGTGTCATGCTACTGTAATTCTGTAATCTGCTTATATCTTGTTACGTGTGATGTGGATGAAGTTTGTAGATGCGTCGATGACAGTCAACTCGAAGGAAGCACTGAAGGTGGTGATGGGAATGTTGTTTGAGCCATCGGCATCCACGGATCTACACACTAGCTATCCAGAAGATCCTAACTTTGAGCAACAGTTTGCCATTGACACTAGTCAGTTGGGTTTTTTCTGAATCAAACATACATTCTTGTCAGCTTTCTTCTTTAATGACTGTAATGTCTGAGATTGTCAGCACAGTGAAGTGAAGTAGCGTATTTTGTCATCATTTACTGATCTGTCCTTCTTTGTCTTTCGCTCAAGTTTGCTGCTACTTTTTTGTGTTTGTAAGCAACCTAATCTTCAAAATTACCATGAGTTATTCTACAACTTGCTATGGTCAACTTTCTTACCAAATGTGAAGTCTTTGTCTGCACTGGTAACAAAGACATGAAAACGTACAAACTAGGGTGGTTTGGAGTACTTATTGGTCACTCAAGGTCGTTAGAAATAACACCATTTGACAGTGAACAAACGATTCTTAACTAGGGATGTTAGCTAAGATAGGTTGGCCAGTATAGAGACCATAAAATGGTCATGTGTAGTGTTTTGTGACTAGTTAAGAATAACAGTGAAGAAGGGTATTTTGTCATCGTTCATTGATCTGTCTTTTTTTGTCAACTGTGCAGTCAAGTTGGTTACTTTGTTGATTTCTGTTTGAACAACCCAGTCTTACAAAATCCCAACAAGTTATGCCATTTCCCTGTAGAGAAGCTTGGTGTGTTGCTGGAGCAGGATATTTTTGTATGCTAGATGCCTTGATTGTTGCTGAACCAACAGCATTGACATGTGGAAGGCTAAATATCACTAAAGAGTGCTCTGAATGATTTGGGGAAGATTGGCAGCATTCATATTGTCACTCGCATTGTGGCTTAGCGGTAGGGCGTTGGTTGGACATGCGATTTACAGGTCGCGGGTTCAATTCCCGGCCGGTCCACTGTCACGTAACATAGGTCAACTCAGCCTTGCATCCCTCTGGGGTCGTTAAATTGAGTACCTGCTTCAGCTGGGGGTAAAGGCGGGATTCTCACTACTGCCGGGTGGCAGGTAACACTGTGATCCCATATGGCATATGGCATGTGAGTTTCCCATAGTGGTGAAAGCTAAGTTGATGCTAACTGCTGTACACTGGTAACTTTTCTTTTACTTCTATACTTTGAATTTTCATTGTATCCGTAAAAACCTATGCCGTCTTCCCCTGAGGTTCTCTTCTGGAATAACTGAAGGAAGAAAATCAAGGGACAACTTGCTAACTTATGTTCATCTAGAAATGGCCAAATGTTGTAAACTGGTGTATGCTGTATGCATTATGAACATAGTGGTTCATAGGTCACTGATGTCACTGTGAATCAGGGCACATTACTGCCATGGAACCCTTATGGGGCTGACGGGTTCTGGGGCAGTAATGCACCCTAATTTATTTGTTGATTTTTGCATCATATACATTAGTTTGTTTACCTAACCTCTTTCCTTACTTTCTTTCTTCTTTACTTCCTTAGACTTTTTTCCTCACTTACATACTTTTTTACTCGTTACTTCTTGCCCCGTACGGGCTCTGGGGTTGTAATGTGCATTGATTCATGTGTTGATTTTGGCGCTATATAAATTGTTACCCATGCCAGCATAGCCACCGGCGTGGGAAGCGCATTCAGTCATGTCTGTTTGTCTGTTTATCCGCACTCTAACAGGAAAATGGCTTGAGCTATCAACACCAAACTTGGTACACGTATACTCAATAGCCGTCGCTTGGCATGCATTAACCCACGGGCCAAAAGGTGAAAGGTCACACAGTTACGAAAACCGTCACGGTTGCACGGTTGCTAGTGACCGTGTCCCATATTCCATACACCTATGAGCCACTGTGCTACCTGTGGCTGTTGTCGGTGTGGATCTGCATGTCGATACGACTGCCTATGTTTTCTAGTTTGTTTGTGTGTTTGCTTAACTTCCTTCCTCACTCTTCCTTCCTTACTTTCTTTTTTCCTTATGCTTTCTTCCTTACTTATTTACTTCCTTACTCATTTACTTTCTGACTTATCCATCTACTCCTTCCAGAATAGACCCGTTTGGTTTCCGGGCCGGATGTCGTAGGAGGTGACCAAATCTGGCTTTTTTGTTACAATTTTATGTTGTAGTTGATTTTGATACAGATGCATGTTTAGTTTTGTTGTGTTTAATTTAGTTTTTTAGTACTAAACCAAGAAGCCAACTAGAAAGAACATCTCCAAAATGAGCTATATTGTGTCGGATGGGATATTAAACCTTAATCAATCAATCAGTCAATCATGTCACTGTCAATGGTCAGTGAGTGGTCAATGTGTTTGGTTCACTGGTCAGTGATGTTGCTCTCATGGTCAGTGAGTGGTCAGTGTGTTTGGTTCACTGGTCAGTGATGTCGCTCTAATGGTCAGTGAGTGGTCAATGTGTTTGGTTCACTGGTCAGTGATGTTGCTGTCATGGTCAGTGAGTGGTCAGTGTGCTTGGTTCACTGGTCAGTGATGTTGCTCTAATGGTCAGTGAGTGGTCAGTGTGCTTGGTTCACTGGTCAGTGATGTCGCTTTAATGGTCAGTGAGTGGTCAGTGTGCTTGGTTCACTGGTCAGTGATGTTGCTCTAATGGTCAGTGTCGTGGTCAGTGTGTTTGGTTCACTGGTCAGTGATGTCACTCTAATGGTCAGTGAGTGGTCAGTGTGCTTGGTTCACTGGTCAGTGATGTTGCTCTAATGTTCAGTGAGTGGTCAATGTGTTTGGTTCACTGGTCAGTGATGTTGCTCTAATGGTCAGTGAGTGGTCAGTGTGTTCGGTTCACTGGTCAGTGATGTCGCTGTCATGGTCAGTGAGTGGTCAATGTGTTTGGTTCACTGGTCAGTGATGTTGCTCTCATGGTCAGTGAGTGGTCAGTGTGTTTGGTTCACTGGTCAGTGATGTTGCTCTAATGGTCAGTGAGTGGTCAGTGTGCTTGGTTCACTGGTCAGTGATGTTGCTCTCATGGTCAGTGAGTGGTCAGTGTGCTTGGTTCACTGGTCAGTGATGTTGCTCTAATGGTCAGTGAGTGGTCAGTGTGTTTGGTTCACTGGTCAGTGATGTCGCTGTTATGGTCAATGAGTGGTCAGTGTGCTTGGTTTGTTCTTCACTGATGTTGCTGATTGTTGGTGCATTTGAGCAGTTGTGGACATGTTGTAGATAAAAAGGAGGCACAGAGTATTGCAAGGCCTTTTGCCATCTTTTCTGATGAACCCACTCCTGATAGTTCTTGGTTTGTTTTATGATTGTTTTAGTATTATTATTATTTGCACTATAAGTAGTTGAATGAACCAAAATTTCAGTTCTAAGATCGCTTTGATTAATGTATGAAGGGCATTTGTCATTTTTTATTGTATTGTTGTTAAAACCAATTTTGTTTTTCTGGAGGCTGCTAATTAAGTCGGTGAAAAGCAATAGCATATTCGTTGTTTTTAGGCTGCATTGCCAGCATAACGTGCATGGAATGTGGCCTATTGCTATAGATGTCACGTGTTGTGTGGTCTGTGTCTGTGTGAGTTTGGCACAGGTGTGCTATGCAATAATGGCTAAACCAGTCAATGTGCCGATTGAGGAGCTGACTCATGGGTCCAAGGAAGCATGTATTAGATGGGGATCCATGGAAACGGCACTTTTGAAGAGGTCATGCCCTGGCCCACTGTAAGCTACACTGCATTATGCCTGCCGCGGGCAAATGTGCTTGCCTAGTGCATGCAGTGAATGAATAATACATTCGCTGCTGTGAGTGATAACGAATCAAGATGCTGATGTGGCCCATTGCCGCATTACTTTGAACACTTGTTATATTATCAATTTAACAGTCATTATAGTATTTGTTAAGTAGTTGCAGAAAATAGATCATAAAAATGTTGATTTTGATTTGATTTTAACACTCATTGGAGATATTAATTATGCTGGATATTTGTTGGTTGAAATCACTAAATAGCATTATTATGAACTATGAAAATGTTACTTTTTCATGCATTGCATGTTATGTTATATTGCAGTTCACCACCTGGTGCAAGGGGTTTCCAGATCTATGAAGAGACTGGGCATACGCCAGCTCAGGCCACTAGACCTGCTGCCATTAGCAACTTCGGTCTTTCTCTTCACAGTGTAAATCAGGCCAATACTGATAAAGAAAACCAGTTTGTGCATGCCAAAAAGGAAGAAGAACCCATGGCTGTTGATTTTGTAAGTATATTTTTGTTTTTATGGTGTTAATTATGCTGTGGTATTGACTTTTTTGCAAGGACAATACAATATATGCTGTGGCGGTTATGTCTGTCTGTCTGTCTTTAGTGTGTTGACACTTGGTTGGGTGGATGGAAGGGCATCTAGTCACAGTGGTCTGTGCAACCTGTGCTGGTTGCATGGCACAGCAGTAGAACGTCGGTCTATGGCCGGCGAACTTTCCCTGTTCTGCGCTCAATCTGTGGCTGATGGTAAACCATTTGCTATAGGTCAACCAACCAGGCCAACTCAGCCTTTCATACCTTTGGGGTCGATAAATGAGTAGTAAGCTGCAATTGGATGTCTGCTACCTCAGTTAGTGGTGGCGCCATGTGGTGAACGCTTACAAAGGAAAGGCAGACATGGTGTAATTTGCAGGTAAAACTGTGTGATCCATGTCTGAGTGCTTTGAGACTATGCATAGTATAAATGGAGCTATATAGATACTCTTTATTTCCTTTCATTTTTTATTACTCCGAAAGGTTCTTTTGCAAAAAGGTGGAGAAAGAGAATTGGATGCAACTGCCTCACCCGAGAAATGGCTGTTAAAATTGTGTTTGTTCATCTTTCATACTTGTGGACTAAATTAATCATAAAACTTCTAGATGTACTTTCTGCACCATTTTATGTTTAGATGCCAGATTGTCCTAAATTCTGATGGGTCACCTCTGAGGTCAAAGTACATGTGGGAAGTTAACAATTTTCCAACAATGTTTGTGGCTGTTTTTTTTCAAAATCGATACAGGTTGCACACAGTATGGAACACTTGTAGAAGTCACATGATTTAATGAACAGTGTAGTGGCTGTAATCTAGTATTAGGCTAGTAAAAACCTCTGCAGGGGAATTATCTTGACAAATACAGCATATATCACAAGCAGTTTGACTAATGATGAAAGCAAATTGTGCGTGAACTGTCGTTTTCCTGTAATGTTTGAATTATGGGAGTTTTGGAAGATTATTTGCTGTTATCTAAGTTGTTACAATGTGACATGTACATTAGTAGTTCAACAGTGAGCGTTTCCTGATGGCTTAGTGCAGTAGTCTGGATGAATAATTTGTCTGAAGCTATTTAGTTTTATTAATTTTTTTGGGCACGACAGAGAGTTCATTGATGTATGGTATAATATGTGATACTTATAAGCATGTGAGAACATTGGAGCTTAAATGTTTTTGAGGCTGGGACTCTGTTAAAATCAAGGTGAGGATGTGGACTTCATATTTGACGTGCTGGACTGCATTCTGATCAGACTAGCAGGTGAGAATGATCTGAAAGCTGGCGTGGCCTAGGTGGAGATGCCTCGGTGCTTGTTCAGCGAGGCTGTCATATTGTAACTCACAAACCTGGACATTCGGCGCAGCCGTGTAGCTAACATCATCCAAGAGCAAATACTCCATCCATACAACTGAAAATAGCCCATCAAGTGTTCATGCATTAGTTTGCAGCTCCCTGCACACCATCTAAGTACCAGAAATCATTGTGATAAATTGTACAGCATCTACTAAGCAGAGTTTCCCGGCTCTTGGGTAAAAAGTGCAGTGATGCCAAAAACATGGCCTCATGACTGGAGTGACTACAAGGCTGGTTGATGTACCTGCCACTGAAGGGATGAGGATGAATAACATAATGTCTGCTGTTTTTTTACCACATGACTCGTAAGCAATGCATGCATAGTGCAGTATTAGCAGCAGCAACTTGTCTGCCACGATTACTGTGAGAATTGACCCTGAACCATTGAGATCATCATCGTGCAGTCAACACTGCATGTGAAATAAGGCATAAGTTGGGTTCACCATAGAGAAAAATAATGTTGAATTTGCACCTCAAATTATAATCTATTTGTTGTCATTTAATTTTTTGGGAGCTATGGTACTTTGCCTCATGGTAGTGTACATTAATTAGCATTATTGTGTCATGTGTCCTTGCTGTTATGCTGTGTGCGATGTTTAGGATGTTGGTAGTGAGATGACATTTAAACCATCGAGCAGCTCCACATGTAAATTCACAGACTTTGCACGTCTCTATTCGACGCCATTCCAGGCCGGGCAGCTGTCCGAGATGCTTCCAGCTGGTGAATCACTGAGCATGATTAAGCCGTGCCGTGACGTGCAAGTCGCAGTGGACACCCCAGCCGTCAGTCAGGCAAATCATTTTGAAGTCACCAGCGATGTCCAACGTCAACGTTTAAGCTCTGCCTACTACGATCTTGGCACAGGCATTTCAAAACTCAAGTAAAGTACTGTTGTGATCTTTGTTTATGATTTGTGTGTTTTTTTGCTTTCACTGCTTTGACATCACCAAATGTGACCACAGAAAATATGATGAGATCAGTAGCATTTTTGTTTGGTTTTTATAGATTACACTGCTCATTTGCTTTTTTTGACAATAACATGAGACATTAGACTACTGTTTATGGACTCTTTAGAAATAAAAAGACTGGGAGATACTTACAGGCATTTTTGTTGTTGAAACTAATTTCTTGATAATTGAATATTATTGTTTCTGTGTGATGCATATGCAACACTACGCATAGCATGGTCTATGCTTGGTGTGGTCTGTCATCCTGGTCTACAACACAGAGTCTACCCTCGGATTATCCCACATTGTATTGTTGAGGAATTTGGGCATCTGTAAACAGTAGAGGTTCTGCCATTGTGAACCTTGTCCCAAACTCTGAACATAGCTGATTTTTCTGCATCTTACTGTGCTGCCAGTAGGGATGCAAGATACTGTTTATCGCATTGAGCCCTCAGCTTTATTGAAACATCTTTGCCATGACACAGACTGTTGTGCAGTTCATCTGCAACATCTGAGACTTGATTTGCACATTGTTTTGGAGACACTGAACATTTTTGGCACTTCTAAAGTACGAATTTGATTAAGTTTGTAGCTTTTTAGGTCGACGCTTCTGAGTCGACCTAATAAAGTGGATCTCAAATGTCTGTACATCAGTCTGTCAACAGACTTTATTCAAAACACATTAAATTATCCTTTTCCATTCGACTTTATGGAAACGCAGACAATCTAATGTCATTTTTGTCATTTAAGACAACGTTTGACACTTTCAGTTTTCTCTGTCGCAACGTTTAAGTCACGATATGGCACTAAAGCCAAATAACACCAACCATAGCAGTAAACCTAAGCTAAAAGCTAAACGCTTATAATTATGACAGTCCTTAGCTATAACGACCCTAAATATAACGGGCGGTCGTCATTTTTAAATTATAAAATCAATATTTGCTTCAGTTTTCTTTCTTGTAGAAGCCGCTGCTTTAAAACGACAAATATTAATTTCTTTCCGCAAATTCAACGCACGCAAGCTAGAGCTAGACATCACATCTTTTCAGGCAGCGGCTTGTCATACATGTAAAAACTAGCCTCTGTGCGGTAAAAACTAGCCTCTGTGCTTAGAATTTGTGGATAAAATTTTGACATTTGCTAGCTGTTTGAAAGCAGCGGTTTTACAAAGAAGAGAAAATGAAGCCAGTTTTGTTTTATTTTTTTGCGGATTTATACATAAAATAGTAGGCATAGTGTATGGGGTAGAGTAACGTTCATTGGGCCAGTGTCTTCATCTTGCCATATTTCCCGGCGACCGGTCTACACTGTCTACAGTTGCTAAGATATTACGAGTTAACAGCTTTCGGTTGTAAATGGCCGCCGTCTGCCATCTTCTATTTGTAAAAGATGGAAATTTTACCTGCTGGACCTGTTCGGAGGGCCAATATGCATCAACATGCCAAATTTTGTGTTGATTGCATGAACCGTTGCGGAGATATGGCCGTTTTCTGATTTTTCAAAATGGCGGCCGTCCGACATCTTGGATTTTGAAAAGTTCGAAATTTTAACTGCCCTTCCGGTTCGGAGGGCCAATATGCGTCACCAAGCCAATTTGCTTGCCGATCGGTAGAACCATTGCGTAGACATGGCCGTTTTTCAAGATGGCGGCGTCCGCCATCTTGGATTTTTAAAGGTTGAAATTTTTAATCGATAGACCTGTTTAGAATGTCGATGTGCATCAACGTGCCAAATTTCGTGTCAACCGCTTGGACTTTAGCGGAGATATGGCCGTTTTTTGATTGTTTAAGATGGCGGCCGTCCGCCATCTTGGATTTTTAAAAGCTCGAACTCTTACCTACCGGTCTGATAGGGAAAGCCAATATGCGTCTTTGTGCCAAATTTTGTGACGACGGTCAAACGTTTGAGGAGATATGGCCAATTTTCGATTTTTTAAGATGGCGGCCGTCCGCCATCTTGGATTTGTTTTGCATGTATTTGGACCACCCATGAAAAGCATTTGTTGGTCTTTGTCACTGTGCAAAATTTGGTTGGAATCGGAGCAGTGGTTTCGAGAATATGCCAGTTGTAATGTTTTGCAAGTTTGGCTTTAAAATGCCTATTCACCCCCTTTTTTGGGTGGTTTTTGTGGGATTTGACCCCCTAGATGAGATACAATATTAACCAATCTTACAAAAGTTAAATCTACGGGTTATAGCGG
>Ga0209363_1002028_pt1 | contig 10338 bp, 10 predicted proteins | sample WorMetexBAHAMAS3_FD_187385 | JGI IMG/M metagenome (GOLD analysis project Ga0209363, IMG submission 187385) | Marine gutless worms symbiont microbial communities from Max Planck institute for Marine Microbiology, Germany - Inanidrilus exumae... | ecosystem: Host-associated > Annelida > Digestive... | reverse complement strand
ACATCTCCGGGTTCGCTCGAGAGAGTGAACCTTGCTATTCCCCATTGTTGCCAAATAGTATAAAACCGAAAACTCTGCAGCAGTCAGCGGAGTCGGCTGTCAGCAGTTGAAGCGGTCGCAGCATACGAGCGTTCAGTCTCTGTCATCAGTATATCTATCGCAACGAATAAATGATAATCTAAAAGAAACAGTTGTTGTCCTAACTATAATTAGGTCAACAGTAGCACACACACTGTTTTCATGCAACCTTCATTAGACCTGCATGTATATGCTGGTTTTCCGTGGTGCAGTATTTTGACAGTGGCACGACTGAGTAGTCTCTGTTAGCCAAAATATGATGTTGGAAATAAGTTGATGTTGATGATGATGTTGGACATTTATTTAGTATAACAATGGGCAATTTCATGTCGAGAACTGATGACAGTCAGGATGTAGATCTAGATCAAGGCATTACAATTCAGATAGGCCTAACTGAGGGAGAAAGCGATATCGCAACAATTGTTGTGACATCAAATACCAAAATAGTGTTTGTTCTTTAGAGGTGTGCCCTGTCTTTGTTTATCACGGGTGATAAACACCCAGATGTCTCATTGTTGACTCACTGCACCAAAAGTGCAGTTGTAATTTTTATGTATGCCATAATTCGTTAGTTGAAACATGAACGACTTTGATGTGTACGTATGGTACAGTTAACGGTAATGTGAAAGATAACGGTCACTCACATGGCTGGTCAGGGACATTTCAGTGCTTGCTATGTGAACCACTCGACAGAAATGTTGCTGATATTTGATCTAGTAGCTCTTCTATTATGGTTGATGTAACAGCATTTTGCTTACTTCGCATGTGTTGCACCGTGTGAATATCGATGTCAACACAATACAAGGCAAAAGAGTGCAGCTACAAACAGCAAAAGATCATCCAAGAACACCTGCTGTCCATTTCGTCTAACGGCTACCATTCGTCGTACTGATACTCCACTGAGTAAAGTCAAAAAATAAAAAACTTTTCAGTTTGCATATAGCTTACGTCTCGGCATTTTGAGATAAAAATGAGGCTAAGTACCACAATGTTAAGAAAGCATCCAGTGACAAACTGACGTTTACGCACCTTCTTCGACTGAAATATGCATCTCCATAAATGTCTGAATAATCAGCAGTTGAGAGATATTGATATACCATATGTTAACAGTTTATACAGGTGGGCCAAAAACTAACCTCCAATATTTTATTCGCGTGAACAATCTTTCAATCAATCCTAAGCACAGCACGCAGGCTATGTAAACAAGTTACATAATTCTGATACTGAAAAGGGGGTACAGTTTGCATAACGCATTGCTACTGGGGGTGTCACATAGTTCAAGTAAAGTTTAGAACTCTTATGACGAACACCGACGCCAAGGCGGAGTCTGGCACCGCTCTTTGCCACTTCATCCCCAACAAGCTGATGAAAGTACACTACAATAACGTACTCTGAAAGAATGTGAACGATTACTTTGTAAACTTAGAATTACCGACTTGTTGACTAAAAAGGTAGTTCGTGTCCGATGTAGTCGTGAGAGCAGAAGAAGAAAACGTGGTCTTACTCATGAAGAAAACTAGTTGCAGTTCATGTACTAGTTCTGCAGTTGTTGCATCTACGGTGCTTTAGTTGATAAGTGTTTATTAAACCGACACGTCGGTTTAGTCTCATTTGACATTGTTAGAGTTAATTGTAAAAAAGAAAGAAAGAAAATAATAAAATGTAAATCTAAAGAAACAGTGGTTGTCCTGTATTTTCCCGTCAACATGAGACGGGATTTTACTGGGTCAACCGCCCTGTAGTGTTTTGACATTGGCGTGGCCATTTACTGCGGAATAGTCGTCGCCATATTTGTTCACAAGCAAAATGTCTAAGTATGGTTTGCAGTTGGACTGTGAAATCAAAACATCGATATTTGCAGAAAATAAGTGCAATAAATGGTGTTGATCCGCTCAGGAGAGTGTAGCAATTGAACAGTACAGGTATCATCTTACTGACCATGACAGTGTTTCTGTTGATCCATGTGGACTTGTAATTCATCCGCAGTGTTATTACACTGCTGCTTCGCCAGACAGTTTAGTGTCATGTGCGTGTTGTGGAACTGGTATAGTCGAGGTTAAACGTCCATACAAACACCGCTGTAGTACAGTAGATGAGTATGTATATACTATATAGTAAGAACAGCTGTTTTGAAACTGAAACTAGTGACATTAACTTGCGTGCCCGCCATGCGTACTATTATTAGGTCCAAACACATATGCAAGTTTGTGATGACGGCGGCAACTGTCATCCTAGTCGGCCACTGGAAAGCAGTCATCTCTGCGCATCGCGAAACGAGGTGCCGTCCGACGTGTTTACACAATGAGTCCACTATCTGCACTTCCGGGTGCAGAGATTCAGATTAATTAGAAAGTACTGGCAAGTTTACTGCATTACTTAGTTTGTATAAGAGCCTAGTAAAGACGACCGAAGTGATTGATTTGGGTGTTACGGACGTTAAGAGTCCTGCATCAACCTCAGTTGTAGTTGTAACATTACCAGTTGTTCCACCTGCTCCCCCAAAACCCCCTACACAATGAACAACATCTTCTCGGACGCACCACAACTTACACAACAGACGTATCTCCAATCCCTACAGCAACATCTTCTATGGTTGCCACTGTTGCGCATGCGACTGCTGTGACCACTGTAACGGTTTCGCCCGCTCCGATAGTTGATGTGATTGTAACCACCACATGATCAGTCGGCGAGCGACGCCGGAGGAGCGAGTACGTCCGCAGCACCAACTTAACTCTTAATGAAACGGATTTTAAACTCAGCAATAACATTTCCCCGACAAATTTTAAGGCAGTGGCGACACAGAACGCTACCGATTGGTTGCGTCATTTTGAGAACTACTGCGAATACAAAGGTTACGAAGAGACGAAGAGACGAAGAATAGGTATACAACACCAGAATTTATGAAGTACCAACATGCAAATGACTTGTTCAACACAAAGCAGGTGGGGCACGACTATTGGCACTGCCACCACGAGGACGGTTACCTCCACGAGGACGATACTCCATTACATAACACGTATGGCGATCTGCAGGAAAGTTACGACGCATACAGCAGAAAGCCGCAGTGCGAGCTACCGAGTGTATTATACCAGGTGACCTATATGTGGTATGATCATGACCATGAGAAGATTGTGGTGTTATGTAACTTGACCTTTGACCTTTTAAGCGCATTTAATGCACCTGATGACCCCGCGATAACTGGGTCATGACCTTGAAGATGTTGTTCTTGTTGACTGGGCATGGGTTAGGGTTATCACTCAGTTTTAGTTTACGGTTAGGTTATGACGTCATAATTGGGTCACGGTCATGTCGTGGATCAAGGTCATGCGTCGTAAACACATGACCATAGTTTTAAAATATAATTTGACCTTTGACTGAGTCGAGGTCGTATGTTGTTGATTCGGCATGCCACGCCACTCAGTTACGATGTAAATAGATTTGTCGTAGGTTACGTTATATCGACATTCGTCGGGGAGGGAGGGATAGGGGTTCCCCCCCACCACAGAGCTTGAGTCATGGTCTTTGTCTCTGCGTGGAAAAAGTCAGCACGGGTATGTATTGTGAACGTTAGCATATGTACATCACTATACGTACACACTACGTTTGATTTAAAATTTACTGCGTCGTCAACAACGCCTGCTCATGACGATGAATCATAACGAAAACGCCGACGTTTTGCTTATTCGACAAAATATACTCCATTGTAGCTTGTTTTACTGTATGAAAGCCCTCTCTACGGCCGCGAAGAGTTCAAAGTTCACTTCTATCATGCTGGGCATAAACAGCACATGTCGAAACCATGGTCGAAACGATACACTTATAGCTGCTGCGTCCATCATCTTAAATAACATGCGTATTATAATCGTGTTCCTCAACCATGTTTCTTGTTCGATACAAATTTCGTAGCTTAATGTCATCACATGAAATACTAATGTACATGTCATCCTAATGTCAACCAGTGTTAAAGTTGAATAGTGGATTGACATCATGCGATCAACAAAAGAGGTCACTGTTACTTCTATGCCTCATCATTATCATCATTCAATGCATGTCGAGTTGTAACTAGTGACAACCAAATACTAATACTTTAATATAGCATAGAAGGCCCGCGCGACGCTCTACGTATGGTTTCAAGATAGCATAGAAATTACCTGTTATAACCAATGTTTCAAGTAGCGTGGTCTGCATGTCAGTGTGTCTGTAAGTCAAATATGCGGATGAGCCGTGCAAAGACGGATTAACCAATGGAGATACGTAATCTTAACCCTAACCGTAAACATAACCCTAAGTCTAACCAGTGTCAAACGTAAGTGCTAACGTGCTGACACCAATTCTAATATTAACCCTTTACCTTAGTGCTGGTACATACTAATAACTATAACCCTAACCCTAGCATGTCAGGTTGCACCCGCATTTTGAAATGATGCATCAGCATTTCCACGCAGCGAGAGACAATGACTCACACACTCCGTTTACGTTGTGGACAGGGCCTGTATAATAACGTTGACCAGATCGTGATAATGAGTTATAACAGTACGTATGGTGTACGTATGGCGTACGTACACTGACGTTCACAATACGTACTCGTGCTGACTTTGATTACGTTATCAAAACGTTTTAGCCACTGACAAATCGAATATAGTTAAACGTTTATGACTCATGACCTTGACACGGACTGACCTTGAGCCGGTTGTGATGTCATACCTTAACAACCCTAAACCAGAACTGTCGTCATTGACATCAATGAACGTGATATCAATGATGCTGCTAACTATATCAATGACGAAAATTATGCTGATGACAATAATAATGACAATGACGAAAATCATGCTGCTGACAATGACAATAATAATGTAAATGGTGCAATTGAGCGATTACACGAACTGGCACAATATCTCCAAACTATAAGAAACATACTTGACGAACTGATATCGTCTGCAAACGATTTGTAGAAAACTCGTTGATAAAGTTATAAGGTCGTCATCTGATCTTATATTTGGAGGTATTGTAGGCTGGCCTACAAAAAAATATCGCCCTATAGTGTTTCGAAATGGGCGAGGCCATTTACTGTGGAACAGACGTCGCCATATTTCTTCACAAGCAAAATGTCTAAAGATGATTTGCAGTTGGATTGTGAATCAAAACATCAATATTAGCAGAAAATAAGTGCAATAAATGGTGTTGATCCGTTCAGAAGGAAAGTGTAGCAATTGAGAAGTACAGGTATCATCCTACTGACCATGACAGTGTTTCTGTTGATCCATGTGGACTTGTAATTCATCCGCAGTAGGCCTATTGTTACATAGCTGCTTCGCCAGACAGTTTAGTGTCATGCGCGTGTTGTGGAACTGGTATAGTCGAGGTTAAACGTCCATACAAACACCGCTGTAGTACAGTAGATGAGTATGTACATACTATATAGTAAGAACAGCTGTTTTGAAACTGAAACTAGTGACATTAACTTGCGTGCCCGCCATGCGTACTATTATCAGGTCCAAACACAAATGCAAGTTTGTGATGTTCAGTTCTGCGACTTTGTAGTGGGCACATTTACGGATGATGTACAGAGTATCTTTGTCAAACGCGTGCAGCGAGATGATAGTTTCCGGGGCGAATGTCACACTCGGGCAACGTTAGCGTCGGCGCAGAAGACATTGAAGAAGAACTGGTGCAGCGAAACATCCGCTGTAACCGGAAGTGAATGGCCATCATAAGGCATTACGTTACCAGGTCACCTAAGGAGATCAACATGTTATGGTTAAACGACAGTGACTTCACCGATATCGATGAACCGGAGTACATTTCTGTACTCAGCCGCTTTCAATTTTTCACTTCTTACGCTCTGGTGTGCACGGCAACAAAAAAGCCGCTAGAACAACAGAAAACAGGCTGTTGTAACATAAACTTAGCATCGAACGTCTTCCACACATCTCACGAGGTCATCAATCCTAAATGGGCCTTTGCAACGTGGGAGGCTAATAAAGATAACGTGTTGCATCTCCACTTATGTTTTTAGCACACAGGTCGCATTGACACCGCAAAGAAAAAACTACTGAATCTGCCACAATTCGATGATGCAACACTCACCGCGATAAAACTTGAACGCACACGATCTTTTCAAAATTTGGACTGTGGATGCGATGGGTGTGGACTGCGGACTCATGCGCGTACAGACTCAAATCCGCAACATTTTATTGACTTGGATAAACACGATGGTTAGCGGTATATGAAATTGTAGATTCTGGTGTTGTGATACTGCAATGCTGTATTAAGTATATGCTATGAATAAATGTAAGCGTTAGATTTCTGTAGGTTTATTTAATTATAAAAAAGTATATTTGATACAATCACTATGAATAAAAATCCGGTAAAACAGTGTTACATTGTGTTCATCACAAACGTCAACACGGAACTCAGAAATCTGGAAGAGATCGAGAAAAAGTGCAGCCAGATACAAACAGCGGACAGCAACAACATAAGTAAGTTTTGTTGGTGTTGTTTCACAATCAGTCTATCAGAAATTGTAGACGTTTTTTTACCGAGTGACGTTATACTAGTATGATACATGCTATCATCATGTGTCTATCCACTAGTTTGTCTGTCACAAGTCAGTGTTCTAAAAAAAACAAAACCATCGTAGCTGTGACAAAAGACTGCATCGTTGCTCAACTTCCACTGTTGAAGTTCACACATGCTTAATGTAATTCGATAAAAGATCACATCGCCGTCACACCTGTAATGTAGTAAAAGTCCACATCGTCGACTCAACTGGATATGACAAAAAGCCACATCACTCACACCAGTTCTGTCTTTTACACTCGCTCAAGTAAGTAAGTACGTAAGTAGGGCATGGGTCGCGTTGCAGACGTTATTCTACAGATAAAGAAAAAACACAATGTCACGACTCTTGCTGCATTGATGAGAAATGAGCCTGATATGATGCGTAGCTTGCTGCAAACTCCAAATTTACAAACCATAATAGATAACTGCTAAACATTCATAACGGCTACGCAGGACAAACTAACAATATGGCAATTGATACCACCCGAACAGGCACCTGCTCCGAGTCGCATACACAGTATTGTGGCTAGCGACGGCGCTGCCGGCGGTGACGCAGACACACAGTCCGTGCTCCTACCCCACCCTTCTTCACATCTCTAGGGAAGCCACTGACAGACGCTCTTCGTAAGTCAGGTTCTGTCGAGACAATATTGAAATAATTTCTATACATATACATACATAGACGGCCGGTCTTAGCGCGCGAAGCTAAGCGCGACCTAAGGCCGTCGCCCTCTGACCGGGTCCAAAGGACCGGTTCGCATTGTTCTAACGGCTATATAAACGGCTGTTTCAGTATGTATCTACGTACGGACCAAGCTTACAGCACGACGGGCGACTTCAAGAACAAGAAGAAGACTACAATATGTAAGTAGAAGTTCTCTAATATACATATAATAATTCATAAATAATAAATAAAATCATAAATAATAATTCTATCACAGAGGCATGTACTGTTCATGTATACTACGTACGTTCATACAACATGAGCGGTTATGTCTTTGTGTAGATGCCGAGAGGTGGTCTCTATGAACGCAACCCTAAAGCGTGGTTTGCTCTCCGTGCTCGTCTCCGTGCAGCGGGTCGCTGGTACGGTGATCAGAGGTCTGAAACAGCTGAAGGCGAACCCGAAGCACAAATCGCTCGTGCAGAAGGTGCTGTTGACGTACACACTCTGTACCTACCGCAGTCACAGGTGAGCTCGACGAAATCAGTCTACTCGACTTACTCCAGGATCCCGACTGGGGTATTCATACCTGCGAATACAACGTGGTCGACGATACATCAAGGTACGAGAATCTGCATACTCCTATACCTGCCAACATGTCCATCCTCCGTGTTGGACCGGACCAGCTTTCTACGCGCACGGTTAGGGACAATCCTCAGAATTATCAACCAAAAGGTGCCGCTACAAGCCACCTATCTGGATCGAAATCCCTCTCCGTTACCGTGCGCAACGAAAGGGCAGCTGAAAATTCCAAAAGCATATTCGCCATATGCGCTCCGTGCAGTCACGTGCACATATGGCCAATCAGCGTATACGATACGGCAAACGAAACAGATACTGACGACTGTACCAACTGTGAGATATATCAACAGCTTCAGAGGGCTCATCAGGTTTACTATACTAAACAACGAAACGTTGCAATCAGCACTGAACCTGTTGGAGAGGGAGACCTGCAACGAAACATCCGTTGTCACCAAGAACGCATGGCCTGTATGGGGCTATACGATCATACAGATGATGGGATGGCCAACATGCTATGGATGAATGAATCAAAATTCTCAGACATTAACGACCAAGAATATTCATCAATCTTGAGTCGTTTTCAATTTTTCACATCCTACGCCCTCATTTGCGCTGCCCAAAAGAAACCATTTGAAAATATGTCCACCGGTTGTTGCAACGTAGACCTAGCTGTAAACGTTTTTCATACATTTATGACTGTTTTAAAGCCGGAATGGTCCTTTGCTACATGGGAAAATTCAAAAGATAACGTTCTCCATCTACACATATGCTTCCAGCATACGGGTAGAATTGACACTGCAAAAAAAAGCTATTGAATTTACCACTATACACAGATGCTACGCTGACAACAATCAAACTCGAACGAACTCGTTCTTTCACCAACCTTTTTCGGTATTACATGAAAGATCCCATCATTGTTCTATCAACAGATCTAACATTGCTGAATGCAAGCCTCTATGCACTGAACAAAGGCTTAGGATGGGTGGACGGTATAAAAAAACCTACACCCATTGCTGACGTTGTATTGGAAATCATGCAGCGTCATAAAGTCAACACCATTCCGGCTATGATGGAAAAAGAACCCGACATGATGAGAGGGTTATTACAAACTCCCAATCTACAAACTATAATTGACAATTGCAGAACTTTCATTGCAGCTACTCAGCCGAAGCGAAAGTCTACTTGCAACAATCGATCCACAACAGGTCATTGATCCACGACGCGTACACACAGTATTAGTCACACAGCATATCAATGTTTCTGAATTTGACAGTGACTTTTACAATTGGCTTACTAAAGGTCACTCAAAAAAGAATACTTTCATCATTTACGGTCCATCCAACACTGGAAAAAAGCTGTTTCGTGCGTCCGTTCATTACAATGTTCAAACACAGAAAAAATTACAAATTCCAGCAGTTTTATGTATCAAAATTGTATTGATAAAGACATAATCGTTTGGGAAGAACCTCTGATCGGAAATTCAGAATTGAAAAAATTCAAATTGGTCAGCGAAGGAACGCCGACAGAGGTAGCAATAAAATTTCGTGCCCCTGAGAAATCAGAACGGACGCCACTACTCATTACAACCAACCATCATATTTGGCGTTACTGTAGTTCAGAAGAACCTGCTTTGCGTAACCGCTGTTACCTATACAATTTTGGTCATGTATTTAGAGCAAATTCTGATCGGTGCATCGAGGGCAATCAGTGCCTCTGCAGCGGTTGCAAGAAGTGTGGAAAGCGGCTTGAACCTGATTGGACAAGCGGAGGCAGCACAAGCGATACACTCGGGACAACAGGCGCTGGAAGCGACAGCCCACAACATAGCTGTGGCAGTGGAAGCGGCAGATCTAGTCCTACAAGACGCGGCAACGTTCCTACAACCACTCGTATCGACAACGACTGGGAGTTTATTGACGTCAGCCCCGAATCACCTACAGGGAACGACAACAGGAGACGAAGCGGCAGCATCGGACGCGAGGATCAGCAGCAGCTCGACGGTTCAGGATCTCCAATCGGCTGCGGCGGCACCGCAACTGTCGACGACTCACGATCCTCTACCGTCGACGGATCCTGCGGTGCCGTGGCAGAACGAGATCGAGGGCAATCAAGGACTACAGAACCTGTTCCTATATCCATCAGACGAGGCGATGATCCTGGATGTGATCAACTCAATCGACTTCAGAGCATTGATCCAGTCAGCAAAAAACGCCGTATCTCAGGAAGAGTTACTGACGCACTCGGCCGAGATATTGGACGATTTAGCGTTAGTTCTGTCTGTACGCAAGGTGTTCCTGTTACCTCTTGTTCGAAAATCAATCTCCTTCCCACCCAATCTGAGATTCCTCTTGAAGCGGAATTCCTTGTGGAAAGCCCAGTTTTTAATGAATTGACTTCCACAGACTGGAAGTGTTACCTTGCGTACTTAAGACAACACTTCCTACATGCGTGAA
>Ga0209363_1002027_pt1 | contig 10341 bp, 11 predicted proteins | sample WorMetexBAHAMAS3_FD_187385 | JGI IMG/M metagenome (GOLD analysis project Ga0209363, IMG submission 187385) | Marine gutless worms symbiont microbial communities from Max Planck institute for Marine Microbiology, Germany - Inanidrilus exumae... | ecosystem: Host-associated > Annelida > Digestive... | reverse complement strand
CCTTAACTATATTATAAATATTAAAATTTAATAAGTATTAATTCTTGGGGTAAGATAACTGAAAAAGAAAATTACAACAGTAAATTTAGATTAAATAAGGAAATTAAAATTAGGTAGATTATTTAACTGAAAAAGTATAATTTGTGTAAGGTTTCTGTTTAGAAATTATAGTTGATTTTGAAAATAAAGTTTAGTATATTTTGACTGGGTGTATGATTGAAGATGTTTTTAATGTCAGTAAAGGAATAGTATTCACGTCGTGTTTGATCATATGAAGTACATTCTGTTAGTATGTGTTTGACAGAGAGAAAAGTTGATTACAGTTTGTACATTTTGGAGGATCTGTGTGATCAATAAGATAAGAATGTGTTAAGCAAGTATGTCCAATGCATAATCAATTGTATATGATTTGGTCCTTTCATTGATATGAAGTGGGAAGCGTGGAGTAAAGTGAGAAGGTATAGTTGGATAAATTTGGTAGAGTTTATTTCGTGTTAAAAATAGAGTTGTTCACAATGATTAAAATACAATATTCAACTACAACTATTTGTGTGACTAAAATATTAACAATAATAACTGTGATTACACTGTCACTGCAGCCTTATAACCCTCTCAGTACTACAACCAATGGGCATGACAGGACTAGCCACTACACCACCATCAGGAACTACAAGAAGCTACATGGCTGCCTAAGACAGCTAGGGTGGTACATACTAATGGTCTAGTGGTAGCATGTGCTTATCACGACAGCCACTACAATACACAGCCTTCGGCATGGGCTGCACACTTTTACTGCAGTGCCTAGAAAACTCAGCCTTCCACCCTCCGTGAAACGGTAAAATGAGTATAAGCTTTCGAGCTGAGTATTAATAAATGGCGATGGTGATGTGGATGGTAGCAGCCAACCGGCAGACTCACAGCCCAAGTCAGTTGGCTTGATCTGACCCGTCGATGTCACTGCTGCAGTTCTGTGCACGGCTAAAGACTGAAATGTTCTGTAGAGCCTACGATTGATCATAGCGCCTACGCGACAGTCTAGGCTGTAAGCTGTTGCGCGAACATAAATTACCATACATACATACATACATACATCTGAGGGTTGGCACCAAGATTGCACTCACCAAATGAATCGGGTAAACTCTCACAATGGCTTGCCATGACGACAGTACCATAAACATCAGCCTGGTTATTATTATTATTATACTGTTTAGAAAAAAGGACTGCCCCATCCTTGCATAGCCTTTCCCAGAAAAATTAGCAAAATGAATAAAATAAGCAGAATGAATAAAAGTTTAAGACAACATGGCTGAGAGAACGCTGACCTACTGTCCTATCAATTACATGGGTGCACCTTATTATGACACGACCAGTCCCCAGAACCGCCACTGCCATCTGTTGGTATGTCAAATGCCTAAGATCGCTGAGCTATCGGCGCCAGACTGATAAGTTTAGCATCCAACACCGATGCCGATAAGATTGCAGTCCTACCTAGCAGCTTCTTTTGTAATGCTAGTAACAGTAAATATATAATTAAAAAGTATAATGCATGCATAAAAGTGTAAACTCTACAAAGCTACATTCAACAACATTCAATAAACTGCATGTCACACATTTGATTTGATGTCCAACTCAATCTAGCCTCATTTTATTTTACTTCGTTAACCTTAAAACCAGAAATACAGCTGTGCTGATCCAACGTTTTACTGCTCGAGTACTCTATCGACTATCTTATCAAATAGGCATACTACAGTACTCGATAGGTTCCAGAATTATTTACAAAGTAATTATCAATAAGCATTAATAACTAATATGTTCTTGGCTGCCACCTTTCTGTAGGCAGTATCTCTCTCCTTTAAGGGTTTAGACTGCTAAGCCAGCCACTAACGTCCCAAACCAGCCCCTAACGTCTCCGCAGTTGGTTCCGGGGACTAGACATGACCTTTTAAGGTGCAGACACTATGGCCAGACCCATTATGTACAACAGTACATTTGGGAGTAGCGGTGCAAAGCAGATACGGTGCTGACTATAATGGTATAGAACATTACAGGCATGGCCCATAACTATACAAATGCAGTTCATGCTGTAGTAGCATATTCCAGATGCAGAAAACTCCTGAAATTTGATGAGGTGCTATAAGAGAATACTGAAAGTATGCTGGAAAGACAGAGTTAACAACAACAGCATAAGAGACAAAGCAGAATGACATAATACCAGTCGGGTTGATAAAGCAAAGAAAGTTGAAACTGTTCCGGCACATCTGTAGAATGAAAGATCTATGATTAGTGAAGGCGGTGATGCTGGGAATAGTGGTTGGTGGTTTAGAGTTTAATGGCGCTTGATGCTGGGAACGGTCAAAGGTTGGTTGGTTGGAGTTTAGTGACACTTTCAACACAATTTAGGTCATATTGCACCTTCAAGGTAGAATTATACTATAAATATTAAGATTTAATGAGTATTAATTAAAGTGGATTAGTTTTCAGTAATTCAGGTAAGGATCATTTAAGCCAGTTATTTTGATAAATTTGCAAGTATGGTGCATTCATTACAGGGTATGTCAAAGGTACTGTCGCCATGCCCTAATTCCTACAAACTAGTGGTGAGCATTCTAATATCTGCTAAAAAGGTATTTTTTTAAACGGGTTGGTTTAACTGCGCTTTCAACATAATTCAGGTCATATTGCACCTTTAAGGTAATTTTTTGAAAGTGTACACTTGGTGATGCATACAATATTCAGATTGATAATCTGAAAGATTTTGTTCTGTTATCTGACACTACTGCAGTTGGGACATAACACAGTAATAATAGACTTGTTGGATCAAAATTACTGTTATGTTATTATGCTAGCTTGAAAATGGCATGTTTCCACACCAAAACGAGCGTACATCTCAACAGTCGTGAAACGGTCTACATAAAAGTCTCTTGCAATGTGCATTACTATGATTCTCTCCAGAAAATCAACAATTAAAAGGCAATAACAACCGTAAAATGCACACATAACTGCACAACTATTCCGGTAAATATAGGCACATATGTGGGACAACACAGATGCTTGTCTTGGTCTTCTAAACAATACTCAGTACTGTTGAGTCAAGCAGGCACTAATTCACAACATTATGTCTGCCAATATCCATATAATAGCACAGATGAAACTATATACAACACACTGCAAAATGTATTATATGGCATTAGGTTGGTTGATTGGCTGGCTGGGGGTTTAACTGCACTTTCAACATGATTTATATATAGTATCAAAGTACATGTCCTACTGTGGCAATAGAAAATAGCATGCAGTACTCAAAACAAGTACTAAGATCTGCACAATATTATAGCAAAATAATGTTCACTGTGTGCACATGCGTCTTTCAAATGCACAGATTTGACTCAATCAGTAACCAATTATATATCATTGCGCATCAATGAGTGCACTTCATGTACCTCTTACATACAAACTGTTAGCGCTGATCTTCTCATAGTGAAAATAAATGTTAAGTTTGCACATCATTTTCTGAATATGGCAAACATCACCATAAAATTCTCATGTTAACAACGTGAATAATAAAGAGCATGAATATCATTAGTAGCATAAAAGGCACTTCTTAAGACGAACATCGGCAGAGAATTAGTGCAGATGGCACAGAGAATGTACTGCACAAGCGGACAAGCTGAATCCGCTAGAAAATCAAAGCAAAAGGCATAATGCGTGAAATTCCAAAGCGGAGATTTCTCTAGGTGTGATGCGGACAACAAATTAACAAAGTATGTAGGCACGCGTCAAGCAACTGGCGACGATGCTGAGTTGATTGGATGTAAATAATCACGAGCCTCCGAATCAGCAACGTTAATGTACGTTGGCTCCTCCTCCGTTTCTGGGACGCCCGACTGATGCTTCTTCGGTGGGTTCAGCAGCAGTTCAAGATGGTTGACAAGATCGGTGAAAGTTGGTCTTCGCTCCGGCACTTCATGCCAACAGTCGGTCATTATAGCATAGCTACAACACACACACAAACATTCCATGCTACTGGCCATTTTACAAGTAAATCTGGGCCATCTGGTTGCCCTCTTGATATTCTGCCGTTACTTGCTCCGAAAAGAGAATCTTTGAAGATGATTGGCACAGGCCAGATGATTATCCTGCCATCCAACCAAATGATCAAAGCACTGAAGGTAGCTCAAAGCATTAAATACTGGCCGCATCATTTCATCATCCATCAGCTGACGCCCGAGAGGGTGACGACGGGAGGAATGTGGAAGTCCCTTCATGCTGGCTCTGAGATGCATAGCATAGCCATACAACATGCAAAAAATTATCTCAACTGATTTAATAGTTTTTATTTATGCAGTCAAAAAATCAGACTTTGGCCATAAAACGTCCACCATTAAAGACAATTAACATTTTATTCGACACAGAATATGCCAGCATGAGAACAAATCCAAATAAAATTAGCCCAGTGTGGGACTGATGGTCGACTCTTGGCAACTAACGTTTCTGCCAAGTGCAAACTCATGTAACACAAAAACTAAGACAAATATCAAAAATCTGGCCCGATCAAATTTAGACATCGTGCCCTAGTTTAAGAATCAGCGGTCAGTTGCCAGCTCCCATTGTAAATGGTGGAGATAGCTTCTGAAAATAAAGGATTTCCAACTCTGAAGGGCTTGTGACCTTGAACTTAACCTTGGATCCGGTTATACTGCATACCGTTGTGCATCACTCATCGACCTCTACCTAGTACCTACATGCCAAATTTCACTGAAATCGAAGAAACTGTTTGTGGACCGATGGACGTACGTACAGACGGACATTTGAGACCCACTTTATTAGGTCGAATGCCACTCAACAAACTGAATCCAAAACTGGTGTCATTTACCATTTATTTGTTGATCAAAATACTCATATTTTCAGTTCTTGTTCAATCTGTCTATTTCCAGAGTTGCCCCAGGCTGGGGACAATTTGGTAAGGTTTTTAACAGGCCAGATGTCAGAACTGTGTGGAACTAAAAGCACTTACACCAACAAGGGCAAAATCGCCTACTGGACATAATCCATTCCTCATCTACCAAATGTCTACTAATGGAAGGAATGCTGGACCCTTCGTGAACTCCGACATCAGTATCCATTCACTGACAGAACACAACAAAGATGCTACAAAGGACAACACAACTCTATACAGTACTAATACTTCCATATAATGGCTATTTTTCAGGTGTACCTGGGTCAGCTGGTACCCTCAGGTCCTGCTCCTCCTCCACCTGTTAAGTCACAGAACCTCTGGAATTAGTGCAATGCGTTTTTTACAGTCTGGATGACCGTCCTGACACTCAGCCATCTGTGTCAAAGCATTGAACTGAACAAAAGTGCTAATCCTAACCGGTGGTCTGGCCTCATCCCATCCTCCTGACAGAAGGGGTGTTGCTCTCCCTTTATGTCGGCTCTCCAACACCAGTACCAGAACACGACTCTAGATAATAAATCAAAATGTTGCATACACGTTGTCAGGGCAGTACTTTGGTTTACGAAGTCGTCGTCCGCTGGTCAGATAGTTTCGTGTTTCAGAGACGTCTATATCTGGATACGGAGTAACTCCACGAGTCATAAGCTCCCACATCAACACTCCAAATGACCACTGCAAACCAACGTGACCAGCACATAATGCACACAACAATAACCACTGAATAACGTACAACACAAACGCTTAACCAGCAAACAAAAAAATTAGAGAATGGACTTCGATGCTCCCGATCTTTAACTTTTGACATCAATAATCTAATCAGGTCATCAATAAGAGCTAGTGAATATTCCCTGTCAGTTTTATCAAAATTGTTCAGCTGTTCATGCGACATTGTGGTAACAATATCCGACCAGATGAAAAGACGAACAAACGAACGAACGGATGAATGGGACAGTCTAAAAACATAATGCCTTTACCGACATTGTCGGGTGGCTAAGACATAAGAATCAGTACAGCAGCAGATCACCAGAAGCATCATCACTTCAAAGTGATGCTACAACATAAGACTACTAAAGACTCTGCATCTTCAACACCTTTCACTGTCTCTGAGCCAATGCACAGCCATACTTGCCTACCAGTGATAGTCAAGTTTATCAGGCTACTGATTATAACTGTTGGTCTGGCATCAGGCAATCCAATCTGGCCTGTAAAAATTCCATTTCAACAATCCTGAGGGTTGCAGGACATCTTTGGTGAACTGGGCTTTACCAGGCTTTACCTGTGGTGATCAGGCCAGGTAAGCAGTTACTGAGCGAGATACTTCAGTTGGTTTGTTGGTCAGAATTTAATGGCACTTTCAACATTAAATAGGTTATATCATGCCTTTAGGTTTATAATTTATTGCAGAGAGACTTCATTCATTAAACGAATCACAAACACGCACAAATAACAGTGTCAAAAACGAACCACATCCGACTTGGCTGTAAACACAAAGTCTTCAAGACTCTCCAGTGCCATCCACTTGATTGGCAGCTTCGCCTTGCGATCCCTGCTGCTGTAATATTCTCTCTCAAACAGCTGATGAGAAAGACCAAAGTCGGCAACCTTCACCTGGTTCCTGTCATCAATCCTGAAGCAAATGCAAAGCAACTCCATGTCAAGTTCAGCTGAAACTCCGGCAAATCCACGTTTACAAAAAAAAACAAAACAAAAAATAGCCCCGTACGGGGACTGACGGTCGACTCTTCGTAGAAAGTAGTTGCAACTACTGGGAAGGTAGTTAGTGCCTATCACTGGCACTCGCAAAAGATAGGGCAAGACTGCAGTGTCCCTTATGTGACTCACAACAACCAATGACCACCCACTACAATATGATACAACATAACAATGCAAGAACATACATGTCTGCTCAAAAGCTGAAAGGCTTACTTTACAGCATGAGGCTTACACAGACTATTAACAAGAAAGGCATTTAAAAGACTGCAGTAAGCCGGAAAATCTAAAAAGTCAACTGCACACGAAGAGAGTCCATGTAAATGGTACAATAACCGAGACCGAGACCACTATAAGACATAGTTCCAAACTGATGCATACATGCAGTTGCGAGCTGCGAGATCACGGTGGATGAAGTTAAGGCTGGACAGGTATGACATTCCCTCAGCAACCTGCTGTGCAAGCTGCAGCAACTGACGAGCAGTGAACACCTGCAACGTCAACATGTACTTACACCTGTATATTACTGGCATTAGGTTGGTTGGATGGGAGATTAACGTCACCTTTCAGCACGAAAATAGGCTATATCGGAGACAAGGTCTTGAGTGAAGATTTAGTTCCGCCAGGTTAAGGATGGCCAGCGATACAGTAACCTCCCGACCTCATTGCCTTTTTGCTCAGCGACAACCCAAAATGGGAAAGGATAGGGGAGGCTCATTTAAGTTATTATGCTAGCACCTATAACAGGGTGGAAACTAACCAACCACCACAAAACCTATTTATCAGTTCAATGTGGTATCTTGCATAATTGCTGTTCTTCAGTTCATATAACACGTCAGTGCCTAACGACTCTTTTTGTATAATATCTTTTCTGTGTTGCACTGGCTTTGGAATGCTTCTCTTAGGTAAAAATCCAAAAAAGCACCTGGGGAACCTCCCATTCATGGTACCAAACCTGCCCCTTCACTCCTTACTGGCATCAGTGGCTACTAACCTGTTGTAAAATATACAAATCTATAAGTCTTTGTGAACGACCTCACAAAACAACAACATGGTTGCTGCTGCTCCATAAGATAACAAGTGGTCAAAGTGATTTGACAAGAGGCTGCATCATACCGCACTAAAGTAGGCAATTTAAGTTAATGTAATACATAAGTTTGGACAATCTTTACTATACTGATTATTATACAAATATGATCATTCAATCATCTGCACCTCAAAAACGTCAATAATGCATGATGCGCCACTGCATCGGGTTTCCCTGTGTTATTTCCCCACGCCTTTTCTGCTGGCACGCGACATTAACCACGCTTGTAAAATCAGAGTTCTAAATCACCGATTTCTCATTAATACAGTTTTTGATCTCCTAACAAACTACACCCATACATTGTCAAGGCCAAGCGCATTCCGACGATATATTCCATGTGTAGCAATAGGCCGCTATTGCTAGTTGCAATGAGGCCTAATAATAACAACAACAGCAATAACAATACCAACCACTACCATTTTACGGCCATTATACGACACGATACGATATGATATACTTACATGCGCTCAAAAGGTGACAAAATGGCCAGCTTAGTGCACAGCACATACACAAATAATTTACGGAAAAACTAAAAACAAAAACCGATTAGAGCAGAACGGTGCAGGCAAACCTCAGTGAAGGCAGTCCGGGAGGAAGAAGTGGAACTATGGGGGATAGAACATGTGAAACAGTTAGGTTTTAAGCCGGGAGTGAAAGAGAGGGAGTTATGGATGAGCTGAGTGGCGAAACAAAAGAGGAAGTAGTAGATGAGTCGAAACTGGACAACCTGTGTTAGCCAGCACCCTCATTTAAGAACTGGAGGATTCTGTTGGAGCAAAGTTCTACTGCTGATGGCAAGAAGTGCATTCAGATTAGGGAGAAAACGCTAGAGCTCTCCTTAACAATGTACCTGTACCATCTCTGCACTGTGTGCAACAATGACAGCAAAGAAGCTGAAAAGTACGACAACCATCGGTATACTAAACTAAAATTAAAACTCAGACAAATGGTTTCATAAAACATAAGTAGAACTGATTTTGAACAAAAATAATTAATAACATAGACTAATCACGCAACAAATGCAACACACACAGACACACAACTACTAGTGTAACCTACAACTCCTATAAAGACACATTTTAATAGAACTCTAAAATTTCACGGCAGATTTTACGCACATCCAACCTTTTCCAACACATTTTTTTCTTCCAGTTTAAACAACCATTAGTGGCATGCTGATGACCATCTCCCTTCAAATAAATAAAAGTAGCTACCCACTTACTCTGGATTTGTCTTTTACAAACGATCGCAGATCACCATTAGCCATGAATGGCAAGACAACCATTGGTTCTTTCTTGTATCCAAGGCAGAGACCAAGAAGACTCAAAACATGCGGATGATTGAAATTCTTCATAATAATACCCTCTTGAACAAAGTTTTCCACAGCTTTCTGGTTCAGATCAGCACCTACACATATACCACATATATCTATTTAGAATGGACAAACCCAATAAGATCATTCTGAAATGTTCATAAAAAGCATTAACATTTGCTGACTGGCACTCAGATTTCACAGAATCAGTCACAAATATCACATAAATGAACAGCATTCCTCTTTTTTCCTGCTCTTCTACAAACTTACAATGGCAGTTCTGTGCATGAACTTAAAATTACATACTTAAAAATGACACCATTTTCAGCATCGGTGCAAAATCAGTTTGCACAACAAAAAAATCTGATCTGAACTGAATAATATAACACATACATCAAGTTTACCTTCAATGGTCTTGACAGCAACAGGAATAGGATTCCTCAAAGCACTATCTCTTAAAGTAGCTGCATACACACAGCCAAAATGCCCTGCAACAGAAAAAAACAACAATGATAAATACATATTGAGTTCCCGAAGCATACACTAGCCATACAATATACACAACAAGCTGTATACTGCATGCATGGATCACATAACATATTACTAACTCACTAATACATTAACCAGTGAATCATAATGAGTCCCTGGTGAAATGCTTGCGCACATCCTTTTGTCTTGGGTCTGCGAACGACGAGTTCACTCCACACTACTGATAGCATCATTACTTTCCAGCTCCTTCTCCTAACCAGGCGTGAATACTGCCATCCGCTCTGGACTGCCGATGTTGACTTAAAGGCGGCCTTTGATAGCATCAATCAGGACGCCTTGTGCTGCTGATTCTGTCAGTGTGCTTGCCACTGAAGCTGGTCAATCCATTCAAAGTCCTATATACCCATATGCTCAGCTGTGTTTGAGCAGGCGGATAAGATTCTGATTTGTTTCCTATTGGAAGTGGTGTGGGCCAAGGCTATGGGGTGGCGCCAGACCTCTTCCTTACACCCATGGACATGTTTTTCAGTACTAAGCCATGAGACTGGCCGGGAAGAATATGTGATGTGGCTCGGCTTGAGTCCGCTGATCGACAAGATCGCGTGCCAGGAAGTCCTGGTGCTCGGCGCGCGTGTCGCTGTCTCCGAGTCCGCTCGCGACCTTGGCGTCGTCATCGACCGCGAGCTGTCACTGACAGCGCATGTCGCAGCCGTCTGTCAGTCCGGCTACCATCTGCTACGCCAGCTTCGACCAATAGTCCGTTCGCTGTCTGTACATGCCACTAAGACG
>Ga0209363_1002026_pt1 | contig 10342 bp, 5 predicted proteins | sample WorMetexBAHAMAS3_FD_187385 | JGI IMG/M metagenome (GOLD analysis project Ga0209363, IMG submission 187385) | Marine gutless worms symbiont microbial communities from Max Planck institute for Marine Microbiology, Germany - Inanidrilus exumae... | ecosystem: Host-associated > Annelida > Digestive... | reverse complement strand
CATTTTAACAATAAACTGACAAACCAAACACGCTACTTAACGAGCATGTCTAATCGCCCATTGAAGTAGGCGTTCTGTAAATAGAATACGTAAGACAATTTTTACAAACTGATAGCAAATAGCACGTACGAAAAATCGCAAAACTTGCGTGTGACAGAAATTTTTGAGTACGTACGCACATAATAGTGAATAGCACGCCAGACCAGCAGCAGATATTTCGAATATTTAAAAATCTTAGATGGCGGACGGCCGCCATCTTGAAAAATCGAAAACGTAGTACTAATGACATAATTAATAGCCTACTCAAACCTGGTAATAAAACAGCAAATATAAATGTAAAAAACTGCAGTTTATACACACTGTTAATGGCGACGGATCGAAAACCGCAAAAATCATAAAAAGGCAATGTTAATCACGCTAACATTGACATTCAGGCTATGTTAGTGTATTTAACATTGCCTTTTTATGATTTTTGCGGTTTTCGATCCGTCGCCGTTAACAGTGTGTATAAAGTGCAGTTTTTTTTACATTTATTAACAGCATAACAGTGAAAGAAATGGGGTTCCCTTTTATGGCCCAACCCACCATGGTCTTTTCTGTGTGCATTCAAATGTCCAGTAAATGATTAAAACAACGCAAAAGCACGTTTTTATGACAACTTCAACAAATGTAGGATTTGCATAATATTTTCACTGTTACAGATTCCTTAAAGAAACAATCACCAGCAAATTGGCAAATCTTACAAACTACAAGAGCACCTTGCCCATGTTGTACCTTGTTATATGACCAGTGCCTTTCTTGTAAGTCAACCAGCACTAAGTCATACATCCGCACACCGTTAATTTACATTCATTGTTTTAATTAATGTGTTTGCTGGTTACATGTAAGCATTGATGTGAAATTATTGCATCTGTTTGCAAGATAAGCATTCCACATATTGAAATTCGACTGCTGACAATGTTTAACTCAAGCACATCATTACAAAGCAGGGCTAGATGATATTTCCACAGTCGTAAAAACGGCGACGGTCTGAGCAGCAGAGCTTAAGTCGTCCAAATTAATGCACATTTTTCGCCAGGTACATGATTAAATTACGTTCTGTCAACTTCAGTGTCAAATTTTCAAGCGTCCAACATTCAACGTCACGACACGCATGTCTTCTTCTGTGAGCCAGTTCGATGTAGTCGAGTGTCTGAGCTAGTGACGTCACTGAGTGACGTAGCTTCAGCTGACATTGAGTCATCAGATACAGCAACAAAGTCAGCTGATCAATGCAGGTATACCAATTGTGTTTTCTACATTTAGGATTGACAATCACAGTCAGTGCAGACAGTGAGACGATGCCATCGTCCATCAACTGAATAAACTCCGAAAGTGTGAAAACGCTCGGCATGAGGTCACCAGAGTACAACAATGTGCGTACGTTCTGTGTAGACAGCTGTAAACATCGCTCATAATTGCCACGTTTGTACGCGTACAGCGCCTCAAAATCTGTTGATACAAACGTAGCTACGGAGGCAAATTGCTGCACCTCGAGCTGACGATATGTCGTGAGATGTTCAACTGCAGACTGCTGCAGTAACTCGACTAGTTCTGACGTGTCCTGTCCAGCTGCATTTACTGTTAATTTCTGATCAGGCTCAGATTGTGGCTTGTAGTTGAACTTCAGTACCCACAGCATTTTTATTGATTTTCGAAGAAGCACATCAGCTATAAACAACTGATCACTGTCAACGACGTCCTTTGTTCGTCGATGACGTTTATTGACTAATTCCGTTTGTGTGAAATGGCGACACTTCATGACTGACCTGATGTACAGATAGTGTGCAAATAATTTCGTGGTAAAGGCGACCACATATTGTGCTTGTTGTTGATTCGATGCAGCCGTTCGTACGTACTGATAGAACACAGCTAAACCTAACACAGTGTCAATGTTATCGTCAATCTCGGGTAAAAGTTCTCCTTGTACAACATGTGAAGTGCACTGTGAGTTATCTTGTGACCTTGTTACCAGTGTACAATGATCTCTCGCCATCTGATATTGTCCGGTAGTGTGGTACAAAACTGCCAAGTAGACGTTTGCCAGGCAGTAGATGGAGTCACTCTCAGAATCTTCACATCTCAACGCTCTGTACAAATATGCCTTGGACAGTTCAAGCTCTATCTGCTGCGTAGTGCTGCTTGAGTTATTCGCGACGACTTTCATCAACATGACGGCTTGATTCAGCGACTGTTCACTGCTGAGCTGGTGGCAGTAACGTCGTTTGCCAACAAAATGGCCAAGTACTGTCGCCAAGACATCCAACAGCTCGTCATTGAAAGAACGTTTTGTTATTCTGTTAGCAATATGTAGGAATGCAACCGCAGTGAAGTACTCACAAAGATACGGATTGATCTTTACGAGTTCATTGATGTAATATCCACATGACAGCACAGACAAAGAGTATTGGGATACAACTTGTGACACGTAGAATTCGTTGGAGTTATACACCTGCCACAAGTCGCTCAGTGTACTATTTAGTCTCCAGTGAACAATTGCCGAAACGGCGTTATGTAGTTTCCTACTTGTACTGAAGTCAAAAAACAACCGTTAAGCTGTGTCAGGACAAAGATGAGCACATTTGCGCAAGTAGTTGTTTACAAACCACGTTGATAACCACGACTCGGTTATCAACGCTAACTGACTGGCGATTATCGCCGAGGGAGATGTTTGGTAAAATAAATTACAGTTGTTAACAAAATAGTGTTGACAGATTTTGTTGTTCAGCCAGTCAGCCAACACGTGCAACAGTTTGACACACATTCTAACAACATTCATGTCATCAATCCACCAACTTTGTGGTTGCAGTTCACAAATCCACAACATCAGAGTTTTCAAGTAATAATTGCTGAATATCTTTGTTTCAGTGCCATCTGTAATGTCTGTCAGTCGCACAGTTTTGTTGAAGACTCGTAACAAGTGATAGAGAATCTGTTGTACTGGCATCCAGCTGTTCAAAAGTACAATTTCTGCCCGTGAAAATGACAGTCTCCACTGATGATCGCGCAAAAATTTATCTTGTCTGCATTGATGATGAGCCACAAGAACAACGTCACATCCGTTGCTGACAACAAGATCAACAGTTGCTGAATCTGGCCAGTCGTAGTTTCTGTGTCGTTCAGGCCAATCAGCGGCTTGTGACGGCCACCACAGACATCGTATACATGGAACTTGATCAACTGGAACCTCCCTTCCGGTGGCATACTTAGTCAATGCTGGTCCATGAATCTGGTCTCCAGCATTTTTAGGCCTCTTATTATATGACAAGCCGTAACCCGGTAAGTACCACATAGCGTTGTACCTACCGGTGTCACTGTCTTCTGTCAGCAAGTAGGTAAGTTGCAATAACACGTAGCCTGGGACTTTAGGCTCACAGTCTACTATTTCACAGACCATGACACGGGAGTGAAACTCAGCTGGTAACTTTGATGGCGGTGGGAAGCCGTGTGGTATTACCAACTTACTGCTATTGTGCTGCATTATGTCGACATCACCAACACATGACAACATTGGTTGAATGTAGAATTCAGCAGAACTTCCTGTTATCAGCGGAATCATGTTGATTTCCTCATTGCACGTACTCGTAGGATCATGCATTGCGTCATCCCGAGGCAGACGTAGAGCCGCTAACGCAGCACACGACGACATAGCCAATACATGATGTTTAGTTGGCTGCAGCAGTCGACTAGTGTTGAGAAGAAACTGTGTAACTATCTTACTTTCATCATCGTGATGATCAACAACAACGCTGTCGTCCGCCATTGTCGACTCACCTGTCGGTTGTTTACACGTTACATCCTGTTCTCGCCGCTGACACTCAGTAGGCCTAACTGAGAGTAGGCTACTGAGTGCCACGTAGCCTACAGGCTTATTATACACACACACAACGCTGCTAACGATCAGCGAGTGACAAGCTTAGTGATCCATCAGCAACTGTATATGACTCATAACGCTCACACTCCACTTGTGCCAGTTAAGTTGTGCAATAAATCCACAACAAATCGTACAAATGAGTTTGATGCTGCTGCAGTAAAACCAGAAGGCTGTATTGTGTTGAACGAACACAATACATTATTCGCCCGAAGCGGTAAGCTATATACAACAGGTGTTTCCATGGGCCCACCAGAGTCGTCGACGCAAACGGCATCTCGATCGCTTCAGCCGTTTTTGCAGGGCTCACTAGGTGACAGACTGACTGAGAGACCGACAGACCACGCTACTCGGTCGGTAACAATAGGCGGAGCGCACAGGAGAAGCCAAATTCTGTTATTGTCTACGGCTACAACAAATATTTATTGGAGCAGTCGACTCGACTGATCGGATCAACTTCAGCAATCAGCAGCTATATTCAGCTGTCAGACTAGACGTGTTGCAGTGTAATTAGAGACACACTACAATATAGACTCGAAGAGAGCGTTTCCCACCGGCGTACCCGAGAGGTGACACAACTGTTTACTTGTTTACTGACGCACACGTTGTTTAGTTCCTGCAATCGACGAATAATATGATACCTAGTGTCACGTGCCTGCGACTGAGTGATGCCAGCGTTATCTGTCGTGTTACTTACTTTCAGTTTCCAATTCAGTCTGCTTTTCTGCGCACTGACTCAGTTTCTCGTTATTTTATTGGATAACCTGACCGTGATCTGACGACGTAACCATGCCACTCTATGTACGTACGTTATGCCGTATCGTAAACGTGCGCTAATCCTTGCTGGAAATGTTTTCTTGTACGCAGCGTACATCATAGAGGAAAGACTTTGAATTGATTCTAACAGTAAAAATGGACACTAGACATCCCGTAGGGGACCATTCGGCTGTGAGTTTTCGGCATTTATAATCACCGCGGAGTTAATACGGCTTGAAGTCGCAAGAGCAGTAAATTTTAAAACAATTTTTGCGTTTTTTTTGGAAAAAAGACCCCCTTATGGTAAAATTTTCAAAACTCTGTTTCAAAAGTTTACATGGCGACACCGATTGACGTTGTTGTGTTCAAATGTCATAAGATTTGTCCGACGGGAAATCGATGAAATCGTGTGTAAATTACCTCACCGAAGAAAAAAAAATTCCGGCTCCATCTCAAACTGTGGCTACTGCGCGGATCGCGCCCAAAATCTGCCAGGGCCAGCTGATTAACATCATAACATGTACGCGAAAATTTAGCACCATTATACGTTCAGACCTGCATTGTGTAGAATGCACGTTTTATGATGTTGAATTTTTGACTGATTGATTTCTTTGTAATAAAATTAATTTGAAGAATGTTTCACCTCTGCACTTAACATTACAGTCACTGAAAAGTATGGAAGTAGGGGGGGAGCTAATTTTATGCCAGTTGAACTGTCTGTCTTATCGCATAAGCCGGTAAGCCTAGACTTTGGCTTGTAAAACCTGCTATTGCATCATTGTCTGTCGAAAAGTGAGTGGGGACATTTGCATGACTGTCCCCCTCGGCCTGAAATCTGGGGAGACACGTCCCCCTGCCTCACCGGTGGAGACGCCACTGTCCTACAACCGCATACAACGACACTGCTATAGTGATGTACGACGATTAATCCCTATATTTGTCACATGTCACCTTAGAACTTTTCATGGCGTCCGACCGTTCCTGGTGATTGATAAACGTTTAAAAGTTTTGAAACGTTAAAATTTAGACTTTTTAACTAACGGCCTGGCTCTGACGTCATCGCACGTGGCCGCAGTTGCCTCTGTCACGTCCGCGCGGCACTGCTGCAGGCGCACGTCGCCGGAGGCTGCGCGCATCGCAGTCGCACATTCCGGTGCTAATCGACGCGCGAAAATACGCTAAATTATTAGCGTCGGCAGTGGACGGATTCTGAAAAAAAGCCTCGCCCTCAGTCCGCAATTCCACGAACAAAATCCATTTGATTCACAAGTTTTTTGGTCGCATCGACTTACATTAATAGTGGATTGTCAATTTGTCGGAGTGTCCACCAATATTAAAGACGCTGACGCTCATAGGCGTTAACTCGAATATATCAACTGGGGATACATCCATCGCATAGGTAGGCCTAAGTCCCGTAATACATAGGGTGAAGTGACGTCACAGTAATCTATGGCCACAATATGATCTCCATGTTGTAGGACATGATACCGTACTTTGCGAAGTTAACTGCATGGTTAAGATTTGTCATGTTTTTTTCAATAAAATTGAATAAGTAATTTTGAGAATAGATTAGTGCTAGCGCCAGATCAGGACTGTTAGTGCTGCAAATGTTTACATTTCTTTGCACTATACACATCATGGCCCCCAGAACAGCTGGCATAGATAGGAATGAAGAAACTAGGGCCCACGTAACTGTCACCCTATATGCATAGGGTGACAGTTACGTGGGCCCTAGTTTCTAGGTAAATCCCGCAATAAGACCGCGTGTAACTTTTGTTCTTTTTTAAGATACGCAGCAATGACAGTTTTAGGGTTCATAGTGCATAAAACGAAAGGCTGCCGCGCTCCCACGAACCTTCTGGGAATGCCAGCCCCGACGTCACTAACGCGCTGAGCCACTGAGCACACTGTCGATGATATGCAAATTAATGCAAAACTGAGACTGTAAGAGGATCCGTCCGAACTCTGAAATCCATACACCCTGGAAGCTGACTGCCGTGTTTACATTACAAACGATCGATCTTGCCAAACAGTCATTGCGCCTATCGTAAAAATGCAGTTTGCATTCTGCGCTATTAACGCTATAAGCAATAGGTAAAAGATAGGCATACAGGTAACTAGACCGTTTAATCAGCGTCAATGCATAGTGTATGCACAGATCTGCGTCATCGTAGTGCGGCTCTTATCCATCCTTGAATATGGACTTGAGCCAACAATGAGTTTAAAAAAGGTCTTTTTGACGGTAGACCCATCTTTTAATTCATTCGTTTTATTCAGCAACAAAGGACCAAATGGCCTCTTACAAGTCGCGACAAAACACAATATGACGCTCGCGCAATATCTATGTGTATAGGCCTACAGTGTATACATTCATACTTGCATATATACACATCATACATATATACACACACGTATCGCAACACAAATGCTGAGAACAGTACTTAAAGTTTACGTAAAATTTAATTTGCAATACACTAAAAGATAGTCATTACTGACCGACTTATCGAACCTGTGTAAACTGATAAAATCTGTGGTAGGCCTACTTAATGGTAAAATAGTTGACCCTTCTCATGTCAAAACTTCGTTGCTTGTTGATAACATACTTATGGTCGCGCAGAGATGGTTGATTTCTTAACGTAAACATTTCATTGCTATTAACCCGCACAATGCAGAATAAAATTTTGTATACCAGCAATACAGCACGAAGTCTTCTCACCTCTGGGCTTTCAAGCCATAACCTAGTAAGCCGTGAATGGTAGGTTAAACGTGACATACCAAAAATTCTTGTAGTAAATTTTCTCCTAACAGATTCTTGTCGATAGTCTGCCGTTACCTTCCCAGATTGACAACGGTACCGAATTACACGGCTTAATGACAGGCCAATGGTGTGAACAACTTACCCAGAACCGATACGTAGCCGCGCCCTGAATCGAAACAGCGATTTCTTTATCGCAAGTCCAACACATACTACACCCAATCCGTCGTAATTTGGAGCTAAGAAAAATACCAGACAAGAAGCTTAGCTATAGCAGAGACCGTGCGACGCGCTAAGCCTGCTGAAATCTTGTCCACTGCTGCGCAGTTTTTACGCAAAATCGCACTTGAAAAGGCCAGCTATAGGTGACTGACCTTCAAGGTAACTCAAGGTCATCGTAAGTAACGCTAACATATCACTTCCTGTTAGTGGTCTGTTGTAACAGCGTCTATATTTTGAACCCTGTAAAGAGGTCACGTGATCGTGAACACAACCATTCTGAAGCTCTCTCATGCGACTCGAGCATGAAACCGCAATAATCGGGGATACCCGCTACCTCTAAACTATTTTTATTGGATTTTTATAAATCTCACAGGTAACTCTGGTCTGGTCGTGGCTGAAGAAGATTTCAGACTAACGGACTCCACGGCCAACTACAACCTACGAGTTCACCCATGCTTTTAGCATATTCACGGTTTTGACAACAAGTCTCCGCTGCCGATGACAAACCCGCGCGATGCGGTGCCTGCGTGCTGTACACAGAGGTCGACGGTCAGTGTAACAAACTGGTGACCGACGACCGTCACCAGTTTATCACACTGACCGTCTCACCTAAGTTGACAGAACTTGAGACGATCACGTGCAGTTGCGAAATTTTCTAAGTCCAGAGTTTTGGGTGAAAGTTGTAGAGGGAAGTACCCGTATTTTTGTAGATACCCGAATTGCCTTCCAATACAGTGTAGAGTAAGCCAAAGATAGTCTCTGCGCTAAAACGAGTTCAATCTGTTCGGCCGTTTTCGTACAGTGCCGATGTCACACATCATGGCCCCCAGAACAGCTTGCATAGATAGGAATGAAGAAACTAGGGCCCACGTAACTGTCACCCTATGCATATCACAGTCTGCACGTGGCATCAGCTACTGCTGGCAAACCGACAGCAGTTCAAGCGGCCGTCGACGTTCACGCGATGCAGTCGCATCTGACGCAGATCCTGGAGGAGCAGAGCTCGTCGACTGTTTTCGGTGGACAAGAAAAGGCGCGGTTGGCGGCGGAAGCAGGTCCGGGTTTACTGCCTGCATCTGGTACGGTCGATGCGGTTGTGTGAACCCCATCGTACCCACCTCCTACAGAACTTGGTCGTGACTGTGTGCAAATTAAACATTTCCTGCTGAACGCTGTGATGTCATCTACTGTAATAACTGTGTTACTTATCTGCTTCTTTGTGGTGTTATAATATTGTCATAATGTGTGTCCAACCGTCATTGTCGTATATCGTTCGTTTTTTGCGTGTATGTTGTAATCAATGAGTGAACACGTACATCTAGTTACTTGGTTCTTAGTATTGTATAGAAAAGGTTTCGTCAGTGCTGTGTACTAAATGAGTAACTGATTTGCTTTGCAAATACAGACTTCCTGCTATGCTGCTCATCTGTTACATTATCATCGTCACTGTTAAAGTCAAGGGGAGACTTCGTCATGGATGGGGCGCATTACTCATTCGCCGATCGGAGACTTCATCACATGATAGAGTCTCCGCGGAGCGAGTCTGTCATCGATACATCTGCCCACCGGAGACGTAGACAAAATCGCCGGCCGGAGATTTCGTTACGGGTATAAGTCTCCGATCGGCGGATTTCCAGCGGGCGTAGCTAATACGACGACGGCTTGTGACGGAAATGGGGTGGTATAGGGTAGTTAGGGTCACACAAGGCCACTGAAAATAGCACCATTCGATAGAGCGCGTACGAGTTCATATTAGCTTTCCATGTCTCTATCTTGCACCGTTTCTGAGATATAGCGAGATATCGCCGATTTGATATCGCCGATTTGAACCTACCCGACCTCTATATGGCGCCCCCGTTTATGGGAGTGACCCAGTTGGAATTTCGCCGAGATCTTTGGCAACACAAAGATGGAGTCCCTAATCTATCGTACGACGTTGTTTGCGTGATCCTATGTTTAGCCGTTTTGATACAACAGGCCACAATCGCGCTTTGTCCTAAGCCACGCCCCTGGCCAAACAAACGCGACAAATTCACCGACAGATTATTAGATATAGATACCGGCGTGTGACGGACGGACGGACAGACAAACACATGACGACAGCATATACCGCGCTATCATATCGCATGGTGAAAAACAGAACTGTCGCAATATCGGAGCATTGCAGATACAAATATACAAATCTGATTTTCGACTAAAGGCGATCGTTTTCGCTCGAGTCTGAGTCTAAATTGCATTATGATACCGCGGGCGTCGATGCTGCGCGATAATTCGTCGCATTTTGTCGTTTCTTCGTATACCTCTCCAGCGCTATATTCGATTATCATGGCGTCGCATATTCCGCATGTACCAAGATAACGTACTCAAACGGTTGTCAGCAGACTAAAGTTCCCCATCGGATGAATCCGCAATGCGTGTTTGAGTCATATTCTTTCAAATCATGATCTTATATAAACAAATAACTACAGAACATTATTCAACTGACACTCTGACTAGAAGGAAGTATAATTTTTGTGTAATTATAGTAACTTTAATAATATTATCTGTAGAATGCTTCTTAAAAAGTACATTAATGACTGAAGCGTTGCTATCCGTTGCAACAGTAGCTTTATGAGTGCTTGTGTAACTTGATTATGGTTTAGTTGTTATTTTATTTCTTTTTATTTTCATTTAGTTACCACTATATAGTTAATATATAT
>Ga0209363_1002025_pt1 | contig 10343 bp, 5 predicted proteins | sample WorMetexBAHAMAS3_FD_187385 | JGI IMG/M metagenome (GOLD analysis project Ga0209363, IMG submission 187385) | Marine gutless worms symbiont microbial communities from Max Planck institute for Marine Microbiology, Germany - Inanidrilus exumae... | ecosystem: Host-associated > Annelida > Digestive... | reverse complement strand
CTAGCAATGGTCTCATATGATTCCTTGACCTTGAAAACCTGGGTATAGACACCATTTTCATTGCTCTAGAATGTTCACTTCCACCAATATTGGGCAAAAAATGATTTCTGGTAATGGCCGCCTTCATTTGCATATTACTCGAAATGCCCGAAGGTGACGCGATGTCATCAAGTGGATTCTCAGTTAGGACCATCTGGGCTACCAGAATCTGCAAAGAAAAAAACTTTATCAGTCGGATCCAGGTCCAACCCCATGGCACCCGGACTATACTCTCTTCTGTAAATATACTGTCGCGTACATTTATGGATGTCGTTGTCGCTTTGTAAATGTGAAACTAGAAAGCGGGGCAAATCACAACGTTTAGTCTGCCCGGCCTGCGCAGTGCGCAAATGCGACTGTGCATTTCTGACTTACTTACAGACTGGCTATGCTACTGCCACGGAGCAAATGACCCTTAAAACCACCGCACATGGTGTTTTTGCCTATATGCACACACCCACCCCTTGCAAACTCACCAGAAGATCTCAGAGCTTACTGGACCAAAGTCCACAAAAATTTTACAGGATGTAGAGGGCTCATCGAGAGTGAAAGTCTCCCATCCGCTTTGCGATCCCCCCAACAGTTGTCGAATGCCAGCGGATAGAACGAAGACGGGGTGTGTCAATTTTCCCGACATGCGTCACAAATTCGTTACCATAGCAACGTCCCTTCAGCGAGCCGTCGCAATTTGAATATACTATTATTAAGCCCATTAATCGCTCTACATTTAAATTTGTTGAAAGTTTGGTGAAGTTCAGTCTATAGACTCTGGTGAAAACAACGCAAATGTGCGCATTTTTGCATGTGTGCATCCACCCTGCAAACTCACCACAACATCTACATGATTTACTGCATTAAAGTTCACAAGATTTTACAAGATGTAGAGGGTTCATCCGGGGTTTCCGATTTGTGGAAAGCTTGGCCAAGATCAAGAATTTTTTTTTATCGACGGTGTTAACGCAACAATCCGTTTTGCGATTAGTCCACCCGTTGTCGAATGAGACGGTCGACGTCTAAAAAAAGAAAATCGTAAGCCCGCTGGCGGCATGGCTATTCCTGCCGGGCGAGCTAATAATATAGGCCTAATAATAGATTTCTTTAATGGCTGCAGAAATGACATGTTCCGATAACTGAAAAGGAAATAAACGTTCAGAGAATTAAAAAAACGCCGTTTTTCCTCGAACGTTCAGAACGTTTTTGACCACATTATACCAACATTTCTATCTGACAGTGGTAAATTTTTTGGCCGGATAATACTTAGTAGTTTTAAATTCAGGTCTGCTTTTAAGTCACGGTCGGCCACCCAAACAGTTGCGGGCTCGTTTCCTCCTGTGATCGTAATCTTGGACCTATGACTTTGACCTTCGAAGTTTCAACACAATTTACGTCAACAACAGACTCTAGTCTACCAGCTTTGACAAACAAGAAGATGGATGGACTTCGGGAACCCAGCGTCGACGTGGATATCTTTGCCGCCTCATACTTAGGCCTGCTGTGACCTTCACCTTTGACCTCCAGAATCTAATGTGGTCATCAGTAGAGGAGGTGGCGCAACCGGGTAGAGCGTTGCACTTGCGATCAACAAGTCGTGGGTTCAAATCCTGCTCGGGGCAAAGCTGTGTAAAAACCTTGGGCAAGTCATTCACACCTATGTGCCTTTGTCAAAAGCAGTATAACTTGGTACTGGCCAAAGGGGCAGTGATGCTCTGCGGCTGGGAAGGTAATCGCAGGTCTGGCTGAAAGTAATGGCAGTCTGCCGCCGGGTGGATGACTTATAGCCACCTGCGGGCTGACTGCCTGTACAACGGAATCAGCTCTGGGCCCAATGCTCGGTATCGAGTATGGGAAGCCTTTACCTTTTACCATCAGTAGAGGCTAGTGAATATTAACTGTCAGTTTTATCAAAATTTGGGCCGTCGGCTTGCCCGTCTTCCCATCCCTTCCGTCTGCCCAGCCTTGCTTGTATCCGCGCGCCTCGTAAGCCACGCCCCCGCCCGAACCGAAGCTCGCCGCTTTGCCTGTGATATCGAGCGCGACCGTCCGTCCATCCAAGCCACGCCCGTGCTCACGCATCGCGACAGTCCTATTTTAATATACAGATTGTTCAAGACTTTCATGGGATATTGTCGTAACAATATCTGACCGGACGAACGGACGGGACTGCCTGAAAACATAATGCCTTCACATGGCGGCATGTACGGGCATCAGCAACTTGCTGATGCCCGTACGTGCCGCTATGTGAAGGCATTATGTTTTCAGGACAGCAACTGGTTACGTTCATACATTACACACTGGAATAAATCTGTCATCAGACTGTGAAGAATTTATTAATCATCAGTGAAAGAAAAATATCAGACGACGAATGGAATTAAGACTTACGTGAAGTGTGTACATGAGGCCGTATTATAACTAAGAAGACAACAAATACATGCAGTACAACTACAGTACTCACACGCCTCCAAATTACCACACATCACTCGCATACACAGGGCGAGGCTAAAGAACAGACCGCGGCACTGGAATTTCTCTAGAATAATTCAACATATTATTTAACATTTCACAGCAATAACTGCCTACAAATTTCACCACAGTTTGACCGTAAGATGCAGTGAAACAGTGCCACTGAAAACTGCAAGCGGGCCTGTCTGCAATTATTGTTAACGAAATTTTAAAACAACAAAGTACTGCCTTAAAACATATCACTCATTACAGAAATTGCAAGTTCTGTAGTGAGATCTTTTTTTATTAGCCGCATCCTGAATATCTAGAAAGACATCATATGTCTAGACACATCGCTTGCGAGTCAACAAAACAAAACAAGTCACACTATGGTGAGAAGTACCAGAGAACATAAAAAATGCTGGAATGAGTAGGTCTGAGACGAACATCACGTTTTTCAAAACCTAACGTGTCCACAACAACCCACAAAACATTAAATGTCATCCAGTAACAATTATGATTAAATAAAACAAAGGCGCCTCTTAATGTCCAGCACTTGCCCAGTCGAGAGTTTGGATGTACTTTCACTGTATATTGTGGCAGCATCTAAGCAAATTTGGGCAGACGACCTTCTTGATACAGTCCAAAGAAAAAGCAAACATTGGTCATGTAGGTGTAATCTGAGTCTTGGCTGCTCCTAGTCCGTAATCTCAATAACAAATTACAGTAAGGCCTGAGAAAACCCACCGTAATAAATTGCAAAAAACCAGCTTAAGTCCAGAAATACCGGGCTCAACTTACAGTAGTAATTTCTCAAAGTACAAACCTGCTTCTATAATTTACTTATTTGCCTAATAATAACACAAAAAAAGAACAATTTAACACAAGAACACCAGCACAAATGCAAGCCGGCACTAATGGAAATCATGCTATAAACTTTGCAACATCACTAAGGTTACGTGGCAATGACTATTTTTAGGTCATTTGCAACGCTAGAAATTAGTAATATCATTTACGTTTTTCGAGCTCAAGAAACAAATCCGACATAAAGCATATAATGTGTGAATAATATTCAGCTTTTGCTATAGTGCATGATCATTCCTTTTTTTAGTAAAGTGAAGTTTTAGCCCTCCATATTTATGATGGGCAGAGATGTGTAAATTGTGGCGATTACTAAGACAATTAACCAATTTCTAATCTATACTGCATATAGCTCTGAAAACTACCAGTTATATTCACACACTGAAACGTTCCAACAGAAACCAAACAACCACATTTAATCATTGCGTGATCACATGCGTATAATTACTTTCGCCATGAAGCTTAGACTCGTTTATAGCAGACAATAAAGCGGATGAATTAAGCCACAACTCAAGTGTCAGCAATTAACCTCATCAGAACGACTTCTCCACTCATATACACACAACTCCACAGCCATTTGTTTCACTAATTAGGCTCTCATTTTAACCTTTAACGGTTAAGAAACAGAAGCTATACAAACTACAACTGTGATACTGACACACCATCTCCCGTCAATTACTATTGATCTGACACTGCAGAACTAACAAGCAAACCTAAACATAAACTGCCAAAAAAGCAACAGCTGAAGCCCTGATATTGCATTTTCAAAAATGAATGCTTTACATTGGTCAAGCATGGATGCATACATAATTAGCAAGATATGGCATAAAACCAAGTGACAAAACAAGGCAATTGTAGACAGCAACTTCGCCCCAGATGCCGCCACCTGGCAAACTCCTCAAAACATAATGTGATCTTTGATTCTGTTCCACTGGCACCATTATGTGAAAACATAACGTCATCCACAAAACTGGAAATGCATAATATACTGTATTGTTTCAGATGAGGATTGAGCCATGGCCATAGGTAACATGTAAAGAAAATTTAGTGACATTTGGACAAGTGGTTTTTGAGATATGCCAGCAGGCAGACATATATACAGACATGCTCATTGCAATACGCTGCACCCCTCCCAAAGCAAAGTACAAAGAGGCGGGATGAAATGCATGAAGAATTCTGGCATTTATGTAAAAATGAAACAGGAGTTCGTGAGTTCGAGAGCCCAGAAGTTAAGAAAAATGTCAGTGGAATTACAAAACAAAAAGCTCAGCTATTGCAGAGGTACCAAGCGATGCTCTCCGTCAGCTGAAGTCTCGTCAACTGCTGCTTAACATAATGCAAACAGATCACACGTGAGCATTAGCAGCATTTTCTCCAACTGCTATATTTTATTCGGCTGCCTTCACAGACCAGGGACCAGGTTCCATAGGGAAGTACTCTTATTTTTGAAGATACCCAAATTCCCTTAAAGCAGTCTAGGATAAGACAAGGGCAGCTTCTGTGCTAAAAACTAGCTTGATCCATCCAGCCATCTCAACAAAACTCCCAACTTGTGGCAGACGGACAGACAGAAAGCTATAGCATATACTGCCCTGAGCGGCCCAAGCATAATGTCATGCAGTAAAAATGGATCGTTTCTCCAAAGGCTAATACTTCAAGAGTCCATCACTACCAGTGCATAAATATTGAAGACTCAGCCATTCCAGAGATATAAACCTAAAACAAAAACATAAAAAACGGGGTTGATTTGGGAGTAGTTAGGGTCACTAGCAATGTCACCATTCGATAGAGTGCATTTGAGTTTCTATTAGCCTTCCATAGTATCCATAGTAACTATGTCCCCATCTTGCACAATTTCCAAGATATAGCAGGCTACTCTGCAACATTGTTTGCGTGACTTCTTCAGCAATTTTGATTGAATACAAGTCTGTAACAGACAGACAGATGGATGGACAGACACATGGCCATAGCACATACCACACTAAAGTAACGTTGCACCGTAAGAAATTGCTAAATCAAGCCGAATGTAGTGGAAATGTTTTAAGGTCCCTTAAACAGAAACATTCTGATAGACAGCAACCAAGCAAAGATGGTATGGAGAAAGTACAGGAAGAAAATGTTAAAGAAGGAAAACGTTTGGGACAATGATACATCCTGTAGTAAAGCATAGGGCAGGGATATGTGAGCTGGTTGGGACAAAGTAGAGGCATTGAAAACTATCAGCAGGTAAAGCATGACTTTGGCAAATGAAATCCCGGAATGAAATGGTTGACTGATTTATGACAGTATTGAGTTTTGTTACAAGCATTTTACCAAAAAGCTCATAAAAAAGCTCAGCCACTGAAGAGGGACTGTGCGACACGCTATGTTAGATAATCCGTGCTATGTTTCGCTAGGCATGAGGGTTAGAAAGGTTTCAATTAGGTCATTCAAGGGCACTGGCACTAATGCCATTTGATAGGCCACATACGATTTCCGATTAGACTTCCATTGCAACCATGTCTCTATCTGGCACTGTTTCCGAGATATCACTTATTTCCGAAAGTTCATGTGACCCTGAAAACATCCCTTTCGGCAGTTATCTATCATTCATGCACTAGCACACCACGGTACGAATCAGCACACGACATTTAAAGTGCCTATAGTTTCACCGACTCCAAAGACATGATTAAGGGGCAAAATTAAAGAAATGGGTCACATGACCCTGAACACATCCATTGGGGCCTAGTCTGTCCAGTGCTTCCATTGCTTGGGATTTCTCCCAAGATCTTGGGATTTTGGGAGTCGACTTGGGATTTAGGGAATTTGCCAAGCTAACTTGGGATTTTTTGACATGCAGAAAATGAAAAAAATATACAATTCTGAAGAATAAAATCATCATTATATACACGTAATTCATTGTTGGAAGTTTCTAAGGCCATTGGATTTGCTTACTCACGGTAAGACGCGACTGGATTATGATTATAAATTGTGTTCTCTATGGTATAAAGTTTGACGTCACGTATGTACGTAACGTTGTCGTTTTGTGAGTTAGGCCTAATATTATTAAAAATGTGAAATAAATTTTCGTCGTTGGTTATTGCACGAACGTTGATTATAAATGTTTCGTCTACATATGTATGTTATACTAATACTGACATATTTGTTACGTTTTTTAAAATTTTCTGTCAACTTGGGATTTTTTGTGTTAACTTGGGATTTTTGGGACCAAGAGCTTGGGAATTTGCAAAAAGGAGAGTGGAAGCACTGAGTCTGTCATCGCAAGGCTAGCATGTGATATATTCTACCTGCCTATAAAATACGGCGGCTCTCGCTTCAGCCATTCCGGAGATATGATCACGAGCATCAAAATAGAAAATGGGTGATATGACAATGACCACGCCCCTCTTAGCGGTGGTTTGTCATCCGTAGGCTAGGATTTGATACATTCTGTGTGCAAAATTTGACGATTCTAGCTTAAGCTGTTCCAGAGATATCGTTGAGGCCCCAGTATTTAAAGTGGGTTATGTGACCCTAAACATGCCCCTTTTAATGGTCATTTGTCATCATATGCTTTACAGCCTACATGCGTGCAAAATTTAAATGGTTCACGTAACCTGACCATGCCCCTTTCAGCGATGATCTGTCATATACGATCAACCTATCTACCAAATTTGAATCTCCACCCATTACAAAGCTATGAAATGTGATACAAAATATCGAAAACAGGGTAGTTAGTAGTTAGCGGTCACTCAAGCTCACTAAAAATAGCACCATTCAATAGAGTGCATACAAGTTCCTATTAGCATTCCATAGTAACTATGTCCCTATCTTGCACTGTTTTTGAGATAGTGAGATAATGGTCGAAAATCGCCAATTTGAACCTACATCACGTCTATTTGGCACCCTCGTTGGGGGCGAGCTCGTCAGAATTTCGCCAAGATCGTTGGCATCAGAAAACTAGAGTCCCTGGGCTATCGTATGGCGTTGTTTGCATGATCCTCCATTTAGCCATTTTGGTATAGTGCCAGCTTGTGACGGACAAACAGACATATGGACAGACACATGACGACAGCATATACCACGCTAGCATAGCATGATAATAATGATTCAAAGGCAAAGGCGACAATGTAGTGTGGATCCTACAGAGCAATGAAAGTGCTGAAACTAACAATGAAGTAAGTAAGTAAGTATGTACAAATTTTTCTAAAACAATGAAGCAGCCTCGACATGCCACGATCAACAAGTAAAAATGTTTTAAGCAGCTGCTTAAACTGTTTGTAAGCTAAGTCCTTTTCCAATATAACTAGCGACCATTTCAAACCTTCTGTGAAACTGTGGCGTGTATGTGGAAGGTGATCAGCAAAGACACATGCTTGAGACAAGAATCAGGACGATGCTGATATCCAGATTCAGGCCAGGATAAAGAAAGACTGATGCAAGGCAGACACAAAAGAAATGAGTACTAAAGGCTATCGTGCTTTCAGACCATGTACATAAAAAATTTCGCCCAAGTGGCGCCATCTGGTGAACTCAACGAAACATACACGGTGTCTGATTCTGGCACATTAGCTCCATTATGTGAAAGCATAACAATCATCCACAAAACCAATGAACATTGCCGTCACAGAAGGACTGAGCCATGGCCGTAAGTTATCAAGTAACACATACAGAAAATTTGGACTTGGTTTAGAGATATGCACGCAGACAGACAGACAGACACGCTGATTGCAATACTTTGCCTACATATTAGTGTCAAAGTAAAAAGCATACAGTAGACTACTCTGAAGCTAAGGAGATGGTCAATAAAGAAGCAAAATCAAGGAGGAAACCGCTAACATAAGCTCACCTAAAAAACTGCAACTTAAAGCAACGTGTGTGCACCAAGTGCAAATTTAGCCACAATAAAATTTCAATTTCATAAAACAACAAAACACAATAATGACAATGGTAACAAAACTGTTTTTACTGCTACTATGAGAGCCAGAATTCCGTCAGGCCACTCACCATATCTCGTACAAGGTGATGCCAAGAACGATACAACACTTATCCAGTGTAAACTGTCAATCGGCCAAATGTCAACAACCACAGTCATCATCTCCATTACATATAATTACACAGCACAACGGCTGTTACCCGGTACTTATTTACATTCCCTAATGAGTCGACGACAGCAGTATGGCTGACTACTCTCAGCCCTGCTATGTCACTCAATTACATCACAAGAGACTCACTATGTGCCCGCACCTCAGCCACATTCACCATGAATGCTACCAGTGCATGCACACCTCGACAGACTACACACACGATACAAAAATATAAGCACGCTCACACGTCGTTCTAACGACGATAACATAACACAATAACCAGTCCACGTAACGAATGCCAGCAATGTTCCAAGTCAAACATCACCGAATGTTACAGTTCAACTGAGTTAATATGCTAAGAATGGCTACTTTATGCACGAATGAGCAGGAGATAAACTTCCCTAAGAGTGACAGAAAGCTGTAACATACTTCTCAGTAGAGAAGTGACAGATAGTGAGGGAGAATGGCTGTGGGTGGACGGTCAGTGGTCACTGCACTACACGGCATACATCACAAGTCCAGTAATTAGCTACAATGATGAGCACGGATGACAATACTGTGAAGAGTCCTAGCCAGTCTTACACATTAGGTAACTAGGCAGCTTTATGTCACGGCGCACATAGAACAGCATGTACGCCTTGCACCGCGCAACTGTCTCTCGGTCACACGGCGTTACGGTACTGTCGTTGAAGTGGTACCAACAACCTGCATCAAACGACATACATTGTGGTCGGCAAAAAGCATGCCACTTCATTATTGGACTGTAACTTCCGTATTTCTCCGTGCATTTTTTATTAACAGTGGAAACAGGAATGATACTCTAAAGAACAGTTAGGAAATTTACATTTTCATCTTATTTGTGTCTTGAACTGCAACAAAGATATCTGTAGTTCAGGGGACTGGGGTTAAATGCTTCCCACAATGCATTCTATCGAACTGGTTGTGTGTATCATTTGCGGAAAGTCATCCAATGTTTGTCTTTTCAATTTTTGTTAGGATATTCCTTGATGAGTCATCCGGCAGAAAATCTTCTAGATTCACACAGATTTTGATCAAAATTTTATCTTCAGAACTCAACCTATTTCATTTCACTGTATTATTATTATTATTACTATGCACAAAGTAAGTCAAATGAACTGAAAACAATGACACAGTTAATGACGTCATCAAACCGCAAGATAATTAAATTGTAGAGTATTCATTCCTGTTTCCATTGTTACAAAAAGTGCAAAAATCCAGCAAGAAATGCGTGAATTATAGTCAAAAATAGTGGCACGTTTTTTATGAACCACAGTGTATATACAACAACAACGACGACAACCATTTTTTGGTCATTATGTAGGTCAGCCTGTGTTGACCAGCACCGCAGCTAAGAACTGACGGATTCCACTGGAGCGAAGTCTTACTGCCTGAATGACCCTGCGGATGGTAACGAGCGCATTCAGTTTAGTGATAAGATGTGCCGATGAACGGCACATATCTCTCTTCAATAATGTTACTTAAATCATCTCCATACTAATAATTTAGATGCTGTAATGCACTGATAAATGAGCAATAGCCGTAATTTGCTCTTGACATATACAATAATAAAATCAGAAATAAAAATAACTGCAAATGATTAAACACACGAAGCTCAGCTATCACCAAGAGACCCACGTGACGCTCTGTATCAGTTGAAAAGTTGGCCTACTGTTGTACAAATAACGCAAACAGATCACGTGTCAGCCTGAGGAGCACTTTCAGCAACTGCCACGTTTATTCTGCTACCTGCATCAGCAGGCTCAACTATCGCACAACGAGCATGTAATCAACAGCCATTTAATAAACCAATCTTGTTGATGCCAACCGGACTGTAACTGTGGTGACCACCAAACTTGCTGATAACACAGGTTGGTTGGTTAGAATTTAACGGCACTTTCAACACAATGTAGATCATAT
>Ga0209363_1002024_pt1 | contig 10344 bp, 8 predicted proteins | sample WorMetexBAHAMAS3_FD_187385 | JGI IMG/M metagenome (GOLD analysis project Ga0209363, IMG submission 187385) | Marine gutless worms symbiont microbial communities from Max Planck institute for Marine Microbiology, Germany - Inanidrilus exumae... | ecosystem: Host-associated > Annelida > Digestive... | reverse complement strand
CCCCCGTACGTGGACAGATTGACACGGGGGAAGTCCAGTTCACCACGACCAGCTGAGCGTAGGTGACGGCGACCAGGAACGCCGGACACAGGTTGGCAGAGTGCCGACAGGTATCCAGGTGCCATGATGTGTAGACACTTGTACACCTGGACACACACTCTGAACCGCACCCGGTCGACGGCGTCTTATCGTCGTAAAAAGGTTCACGTTCGTATCTCTCATCTGCTGATGAGCGCTTGTTACACTCGCGTATAGAGTAGACGACTATGGACGAGTGAAGCTTAGGGAAGTTAGGGGGCGCCATAGCAATAGCCTATATAGATTTGCGCCAATGAAACTAAACCTAACCCTAATCCTAACCCTACTAAACTCTACCATCTGACGGCACTTTACAAAATATATAAAGACCGTCCAAATGATTGTTACAATGCATTCCTATGGCGCCCCCTAAACTGCACTGTAGCCGACGACTATCGGACACTTCACATTCACGCCAGATGCGTACGCGTTGCGTATAGCGCGGTGTTGCGAGGCACAGCAACGCAACGGAATGCATCGCATCTTGTGTGAACGAACCTTAACGCGTAGGCCTATTCATCGCAAATCTAGAGGTACTGACTGCATGTAAACTGTGTTCATGAAGAGCCCATGAATTAACTGATAGCTTTTACTGTGTGTCGGGCCGTGTCGTGAAATACTGTGTATTGCGGAATATTGCAAAATGTTAATTTTAGGCTGCATCGCATGCATTGCATAAAGATGCGGCCTGTTGCTACAGATGTCGCACGTAGCGTGGTCTGTCTGTCTGTCTGTGTGTTGGTCACACAGATGTGCTCTGCAAAAAGAGATGAACCGATCGAGACGCTGTTTGGGGTGGGATCTGACTCATGTGAGCCAAAGGAACCATGTATTAGATCAAGTCAACGTTAAGATCGGACGAATCCATTCGCATCTGCGAGGGGTGACAATTCGGCGACGCGGCTTCTTGCGAGATTACTTTGGAGAATCGTTATTAGTTATTATTTAGGAAAATCGTGGGTCCAATGTAAATCCGGAACGAATGTTGCCGACATTGCTCAGCTTTGCAACAACAGTGCTCCCAATAAAAGGAGCTTGATAATAGCATCATCTTCCCTCTTCAATTGCGCATCAGTAGTGAATCGTTACACTTCGTACCCAGATTTTAGTAGGCCTATTTCCGACTCGCAAATAGGCCTACTTAAATCTGAGTACAAAGTACATTGCGACACAGAATTTTAAACACTAACACTGATTGCGCTGACATCCCGCGACTTTAGGGCGCTATACAAATAAGATTATTGTTATTATTATTTTTTAATACCCCAGGTAGTAAAGATCCCCGGAGTTAAAAACAAAAAGAATTAAAACCAAAAGCTGGATGGCTATAGAACCGGCGAGTCGACAATCAGAGTGTCGTGCATAAGCACGGAACTGAAGCGCTGAATCGCGACCGAAATGCGTTGGAGTGAATACGCTGTCTCTCTGACATCTCCAGAGTTATCGTTAATACGTCGACCCAGATCAGAAAGCACGTTCAGCGTTGACGAGCTGAACGCGCCAAGATTTTCCACAGCAATGGGCTCGAACAGATATGTGGAAGAAAATGATGAATATTTCTCAGTTTTTCTGGTCGCCGCCTTGTCGGCCACTGTACCGGCGTTAGTGGCTGCTTTGTCAACGTAGGACGCCGCTAATGGGCTAACAACTGTCACGTCCCAAATCAGCGGACGACTACCACGCCATGGGATTAGGGTTAGCCCATCTGGACTTTTGCCATCTTGTCTATCTAGTATTATTATCACGGCTGGTACGATAGCACCGGCTGTTGTAAAATAGCCAAATTGATGGGAAAGGAAAAATTTCGATCCTGGGGCTCCGAAACCCGTAAACGAATTTCGATAAAACTTGGAATATATAACTATGTAGTGGGTATGTCACCGTATGTGGCGCGGTGGAGCAACGGGTAGAGCGTTGGACTTGCCATCAACAGGTCGTGGGTTCAAACCCTACTCTGAGCAAATCTGCGTAGCAACTTTGGGCAAGTTGTTCACACCTATGTGCCTCTGTCACCAAGCAGTACCTTTAAAGGGGCGGTGATGCTTTGCGGCTGGGAAGGTAACCACAGGCCTGGCGGAAAGTAATGGCAGCCTACCGCCGGATGGATTGTACACCGGGATCAGCTCCGGGCCCAACGCTCGGTAACGCAGGTTCAACGCACAGAAGCTAGCCATATCACATTTATTTCAGTCGGCCTGTCATAAATGTAAAAGCTAGCTTCTGTGCTTAGAATTTGCGGAAAAAACTGATATTTGCTGTTTTAGAGCAGCGGCTTTTACAAAGAAGCCAGTTTTTAAAAACATTTTTTGCGGTTTTATTACGCAAAATAGTAAGCGTAGTGTATGGGTGGCAAAGTAAAGTCGATCATTGGGCCAATATTTCCCAGCGATCGGCCAACACATTGCTGAGATATTATGATTTACCGGTTACGCCCAGAACGAATGCGTTAGGCCTGCTTCGTATTGTCTACAGAGACGAACATAGCTGTTCGGAATTCCCGGAATCGATGCGACCGAACCAAACTAACGAACGGGTCCCAAGCCAAACTATGAAGGGTGGGTTGGCCGAACTGCCTCCAAGTTCGCTGTCGGGCTTACGCGAACGACTGCTTCGGATTCCTCAGGAGACAAAGGAGACTACGGGAACTATTGGAAACGAAGCGAGTGTTCGAACCGGCAGTTGAACGAAGAGACCGTTCCTTCCTATACCGAAAACACGAACTTCTCGAGCGAACGTCCGTCTTCGTTTGCTTCGCTGTTCGAATACAAGCGAGTACGGACGAAGCCGAACTAATCCGAACTACAGCGAAGCACCCGTACGACTGCAAATCAGTGCCGAAGCACGTTGATTAGCCTTCCCAATAGACTTCGTACGAACTCCCGGTTAATCCCTCGTTAAGATAGGACCGAAGCAACACAAAAAAACTTAAGCCAGGTTTTAGTCGCCTCCTGTGACATCCGGCTGGAAACGGAGTGTGACGGAGAAATGGGAAGTGGAGAAATGAAGGGATGAGGGGAAGGGGGATTGCCCCGGGCCCAAAGAATGGCGAAACCGAAATCCAGCATGGGCGACATATGCATCGAGATTTTGTAAAAAAAAGTTTTTTAGCTCAAAGAATGCCGTGTAACATCGACTATAGACAGCTGTGTCACTGTGCAGACACATCATGGACTTGTAGTAGTCTAATAGATACCTTCATTCCGTATACAGTAAGCTTGCAAGAATCTAATCTTATGTTTATCCCTGTATCTCTTCGTCAGCCTCATTCTGGTACCAGTTCCTCCATTTCCGACTCACCTATTCCTTCACCCATCAATTCTTCCTTTTCTGTTTTACCACTGTGCTGATCCATAACTCCCTCTCTGTTTCACTCCCGGCTTAAAACCTACTTGCATGTTTTACACATCGTACCCCTGTAGTTTCACTTCTTCCTCCCGAACTGCGTTCACGGACATATGCCCGCACCGAGCAATCGGTTTTTGTTGTAAGTTTTCTCTTATTTTTTTGTTTCTGTGCCGTGCGCTAAACTAAGCTGGCCATATCGTCAGCTTTTGTGCGCACGTAAATATATCGTATCGTATCGTACAGAAAAAAAATTACTAAAACTGTTACTGTTCAGTTTATGCTATTTTTGTCTTGATATACTTATTGTCTGGATAGACCTATGCTATTGTTTTTATGAACGCTTGATATAGCTAGTTGGCCCTACAGGGTATCAATCAACTAGTAGGCTGTGCCGCCCAGTAAAAAGTCCTTAAACGAATCTATGACACGCCGAATCGTAAGACTATAATAATTTGTAGCGCACGATTGACGCTAGACTTTCTCGAGTGACTGCGTCTGATCTTTTGTAAGACTGGAATGCCTTACAACACTCGCAGTTCCAAGACCGGACAAATGACAGCTTTGATAATGCTGACATTATAAAACAGACCAGAAGCAGTTCCTTACTAACTGTGTTGTAAATGGCATTTTTGTAGTATTTAAAAATGCTTTATGTTATATGGGAGTCCTCGTTGCCTGAAATAAAGGCTACGAATAGAGTGACGTACATCATTCTACGGCCGAGTACAACAGTAACACAGAGTCATATCTCATCGGACATGACGAATGTCATACACTGTACACATTCGCACAAGCCTGTCCTACGAAGGTAATGAGTTGCAGACATATGAGTATGTCGGCCTGTATGTAGGCCTAATTGCCAGCACAAAACAAACAGTGCGCTGTCAACGCCTAAATCACGCATATCTATGACTTCCTGACAACACCTGGACTTCAATTTCCGCATACAGCATTCGAATGGCAGGTCGATGGCATCGGAATATCGGCCACAGTTCTACTTAAAATTGACACTGAGTGAGTGGGTTGGCTAAAATCCCAGACAAAATCCAGAAAACGAACCAGCCGATAGACTTCGCGTTAAATTTCTTGTTTCCGGACTTAATTTAGTCGCGATGTGTTCACGCAGCTCATCAGCGTCTTTGATATGCTTATATTTTACAGCACATCGGAATGTTATCGGCCTGTATTTTGACATAATATATTCCATCTAATATTCCTCTTAAGTACCGTTCGGTGGTCTCATATTACACCGATGTCACACCTGCGATTTTATAGCGCGATTTTTTCGCGCAACTTTATCGCGCGCGACGAAATCGTCGTATGCAACTAGTCTATAGGCATGTTGCAACTTGCAAATGCAACAAATCACATAAACAAACGTGGCTTGTACACCACATTCTGCCCGTTTATGACCCTCCTTCACAAACTGAGTGCGCAAAGTGTAAATTTCTGTCATTTTTTTCTTTTTTAAGCCCTTAGATTGAGCTTACGCAGAGTTACGCTATTAATTTGCAATAGAGCTTACTAAACCATACTTGCAAAAATACCTTCATCAGAGTCGCTGGAAGACATTGTTTGTTAATCACACGCCGGTATTGTACCAAAACAGCTAAACTTATAATCACGCAAATAACGCCATACGATAGCCGGGACTCTATAGTTTTCTGATGCTAAAATTTCGGCGAAATCCCAATCCAACGGGGTCACCCCAAACGGGGGCGCCAAATAGAGGTGGGGTAGGTACAGACTGGCAATTCTCAACCAATATATCGCTATACCTCAACAAGTCTCCGCTGCCGCTGACAAACCCGCGCGACACAGTGCCTCAGGACCACCATATGTTGTACATAGAATATCTACGGTCAGTGTGATAAATTGGTGACCGAGATCGTCACCAGTTTACTACACTGACCGTCCATCTAAGTTGACAGCACCTGAGACGATCAGCCGCTACAGAGATATGGTTCGTTCCCACCAAAATATAAATTGTTCATGTGACCTAGCCACGCCCCTTTCAGGGATGGTTTGCCATCCATGCGCTAGCACTTGCTACCGTCAGCTCATATACAAAATTTGAAGTCTTTAACTCCATTTTCGATCCGCAAAGATATGAAAGGCGATACAAAATGACGAAATGGGTGGTTTGGGGTAGTTAGTGTCACTCAAGGTCACTGGAAATAGCACCATAGAGCACAGACAGAGTTCCTATTAGCGTTTCGTAGTAACTGTGTCCCTATCTTGTTCGTAAACGTTCATCTATTTGGGTTAACTATGATTATGTTCATATTACACAACCAGACGCAAAAACTGTACCTAATTGCAAGGTTTCGTTCGCCAACGGCGAACTTCATCAGGCATATGGTCACTTGACCTTGAAGATGAGCACGTGACCAAAATATGGTCATAGGTCGCAAAATCATCACGTTTACATGCCTGTCGGCATGTAAACATTACAACACAAAATCGGACGAATAGTAGAGTACAAAAATCAGTGCAGTGATATGCCAACATTCAGATTTTATAACTTTCACAGCATGCATAGCTAACTTTTTGTTGTATAATATAGCCGTTCCTCCATTTGGATATATTTCATCTATCACTGCTTACTTGTTATATAACTATGTCGCTAGTGCAGAAAAACAATTGGGCGGTAAATCGAATTTATTGGAGTCATGTTATAGACGCTGGATCACTCATCTTTGTGGGGCTATCTGTGGCATATGAGGCTTAGCCCCCATGTCCCCTTGTCCTCGCTTTTGGAGGCTGTCAGATTCGTGTTTGGTACTATAGCCATAGCAGATAAACCAAAACCAAAATAATCTTCGTGAATATCATTTAGCATATTAAGTTTTGGATTGTCTGGTTGTTAGATGAAGACCTGGATTAGCCACCTTCGCTGCATCTCAGCATTTGATTTCCGTGTTCGTTCCACGAAGAAGACGCTAACTTAATCTAGCCGACAGACTTCGCGTGTACACCAGCAGCGGAGGGCAATTAACTTACATCCATCCGACACAGACTCACGTAGGCCTACGCCAGATGCAAAGTACAATCCAGGGTGAGTTGAATTGTATTACTAGCAAGAATGGCTGTCAGGGGCGAGGCCAGAATATACTGTTTGGGGGGCTTTAGCCCCGAGTCATGGCGATCGAGGTAGCACGAGCCTATATTGGGTGTTCGGGGGCTATGTGACGTCCCAGTGGAATCCAGGAGCAAAGCACTCGGTCAGGGGGAAAGCTGAAAGCAATTTTAAAGCTGAAAGCAATTTTAAAATTAAGTGAGCAATATTGCGCTCTAGAGTTGACCATTTGACCTTTTGGAGCTTTGAGATATTTCATCAATCACTGCTTACCTGTTATATAGGCCTAACTATGCCGCTAATACAAAAAACAACTGGGCGGAAAAGCTAATTTATTGGAGTCATGTTTTGAGGGCTGGATCACTCACGTTTGGGGGCTATCTGTGGCACATGGGGCTTAGCCCCTCATGTCCCCTTGTCCTTTGGAGTCAGATTTCTTCTACTCGAATGAAACATGTAACATTTACTAATAGCAAGCAGACAGAGGAACATCGATCATTGTATAATGAATATAATTTAGGTTGCATAATTTGCATAATGAATCTCTAGATGAATGGCTTCTTCTGTAACCCTTCAAGTAGATTGGTTTCTCAAAATTTTAGCAAAAGCAGTGTACTTCGGACAGGTCTTTTTAATGTGCAGTTCTATACCGAAACGGCAGTTCTAAATGGATTTGTGCAGTTCTAAAAGGAAGTTTGTGCAGCTCTAACATGACTTAAGTTAAACCATCATCGTATATCCATTAAACGCATCAACGTTTCTCAGTTCGGGATGTAGTTACTTCAGCTGACAACCAAACAGCTATAAACATCATTTTCTTACTTACTGAATTTAGTGGCAACTGTAGTGGACATGGTCGACGTGACTAAATGCGTTGGAGACACGTCGTTAAACAATGAATCTTTCGTTCATTGTGTGATTTAATGATTTTGTCAAATATCGATCTTGGGGCACATTTGCGTCTTCCTTTGGACACGCAAAATAACGAAAGGGCTTCAGCTTCAGGGGGCTTTGCCCCTGAATCCCCCACCGGGGGCTCTGCCCCCTGGACGCCCGCCGGCGGCTCCTCCCAAGACCCCCGTTATAGGCTAGCGCTACGCGCTCGCCATGGGGTCCAATTAAACCCTGTGCAGTTCTAAATTCATCCTTAAAACAGCCTGATTTCGGAAAATGATTTGCCTAAGTTGTTTTGCGTCTTCTTAAAAAGGACACAAACTGTGAAGTCGCGATGCTGCGGAAACAGGGAGATGCGATTAGCAGCCGAAATCGCCAGCACGTGAAGTGTAGCCAACAAGATCAGTAACATCACGGCGCGTTACACGATCACAGACTGTCTACTCGACACGTTGACGTCGGTGACAAGATGCGACTCTTCTGCAGATTCACATCCATCAGTCGTTAAAGTTCACTTACTACAAGACGCCAGAAATCTTCGCCATCTGTCGCTGGCAGAAGACACTGACAGACAAATTTTCGTACAGCGCCATACTTTTACTTAGGAATGGATCGATGACCCATAGATAGACATGGATTGCGTCAACCCAAGAGTCTGGGTCAGCTATTTTTACTTAATTATGTGTTGGGTTCGTTAGGTCCTGCAGAATAGCGGTCGAGCCGGTTTCGTGTCTCATAAAATTTCCATGGGGAAATAAACGTGAAATTTTCCATGGGGACTCAATGAGATTCCGTACGTGAAATACTTCATGGAATTTTCATGCCAAGTCAGCAAAAACATATAACAACTCCATGGAGTCTCCACAGAATCCGACGGAGTCCCCATGAAAAATTTCACATGTTTATTTCCCCATAGAAATTCTGTGGGGTATGACACCAGGATCGCTATTCAGCAGGATCGCCCCGATATTTTGTGACAGTCGCACTGTATTAATAATGGCATTAGGAAGACCGATGTGGCGAAAGCGACAGTACAGATGAGGAGTCATTATAATGGAGCTGAGATGAAATAAAACAGCATGCTATGCCTATAGTCCCAGAGATTGTGACGGTAAACGATGAAACGACTGACTAAAACGTCGTAAATTAGCATGTCGCTGATAGCATAAGTTGCTGTACCAAACCGTCATTGTCGAAACACATAGATCACATTAGACGATGCAGTAGCATCGTAGCCAAGAATTGAAGGAGATGCTACCAGCACTAGTCTTAACGGTAGCGATTAGGGCTGAATTTTGGCGACCACTTAAGGAGCAACCTGGAGCAAGGAAAAGCAGAATGGATCAAATATCAGTGTGCTGTCCTCGACAGAATGAACACATAGACATCAAAAATGTTACAGATGTCATGTCATATGGCTATTTTAATAAGATGCCGAAAATGCCGAAAAATACATGTTTCTTTTTTTGTTCTTCTTCTTCTTTTTCACTTTCACACCTTTTGTCCAGGGAATTTCTCAGGAACTACTACAGATACCGCCATAGCTAATACACCGTTAGAACCGTTATGACCTGTAGATTTAATTTTTGGGAGTTTCTTTGACATTATGCCCTATCTAGAGGTCAACCCCCTTCCCAAAAAAACACCTAAAAAGGTTCGTGAATAGGCATTTTCAAGTCAAACTCGCTAAACATTAAAATTGGCATATTGTCGCAACTATACGGCACCGAATCAAATCAAATTTTGCACAACGATAACGACCACCAGATACTTTTTGTGGGTGATCCAAACACGAGTATAACAAATCCAAAATGGCGGATGGCCGCCATCTTGAAAAATCAATAAACGGCGCTCAACAGTGGTTTGACCGATCGCCACGAAATTTGGCAAGATGACGCATTTTGACCCTCAGCACCCTATCGACAGAATTTCGAATTTTTAATAATCTCAAGCTGGCGAACGGCCGCCATTATGAAAATGTAAAAATCGCCATATCTCAGCAATGGGTCGACCGGTCGCCGTGAAAATTGGCGCAATGGCGCAAACTGACCCGCTACATATTCATAAAATACAAATGGCGGGCAGCCGCCATCTTGAAAATCGCCATAACTTGCCATATTTTTGGTACTTTTAAATCTCGACTTAAACCGATCTGTTTAAGTCAGCATATATCAACTAGAACGGTTCAGCGCTGTCGCGGGGCTTCCGATTCGCACGCAACTAGGGCGCTATAAAAATTTGTATTGACATTGACATTTTAACAATGGTTTGACCGATTGCGATCTTTCTGTCCTTCTAACCAAATGGCAGCCAAGACCATAATTATTTCTTTAATAACTAGATCTAATAGTTTTTTTAACGATTTTGCATTCATCATCCAGTGCCGTTCCAACATAAACAGTACGTTCTTGGCTCTGTTTGATATACTTCTCATTTACGACTGGTAATTTTTGCATGTGTGTATTCTGCAAGAAAACTTATTATTTTCCACTTTAATTTTTGGCTCGGGTTTCAGAGACTTTCAATCAATCAATCAATTTTATTGACGAAAGGGTAAAAACAACCACTGACATCGTCACAAAATAAACACAGATTACGCTACAATAAAACAGATCGATACAACCATAAAGACAACTATGTATAGTGCAAAAATATACAGAAATTAAATTCTGTTAAACGACGTTTAAACGTATACACATTATGACTAAAAACGACAGCTGCATGTACATAATAGCTGTTAAAACGACCATAGAGGAGGACCGACAAACTGACGTAGTGACGTTATTTGCCGAAGGTGTAAAAATAGGCTGTTTTTCTCATGGCACATGTAAATGGCTTCGTTTCTATAGCTTCGGAAACCAACCGCCTACTCGGTGACTGTCACGTATAACGTGGATCGTCTGTAGCACGAGTAACGTCAATGAATTGCTTGCGGCTATCTCGTATGC
>Ga0209363_1002023_pt1 | contig 10346 bp, 5 predicted proteins | sample WorMetexBAHAMAS3_FD_187385 | JGI IMG/M metagenome (GOLD analysis project Ga0209363, IMG submission 187385) | Marine gutless worms symbiont microbial communities from Max Planck institute for Marine Microbiology, Germany - Inanidrilus exumae... | ecosystem: Host-associated > Annelida > Digestive... | reverse complement strand
TCTGAGGTCTGGCGGTAGGACGTTCCAAGCACTGGGCCCAGCAACCACGAACGCACTGTCAGCAGTGCGGGTTCTCGTTCTTGGTATGAGGAAGGCTCCACGGCTTGTTGAGCGCAATCGTTCATCGCTACAAACGTTGCACAGTTCCGCTAGATATGATGACAGACAATATAGGCAAACTGATTCCACAGACAAGGTAAAGAGTAACAGATCATTAACAGTAGTGTATGTTGTTATATGGTTGGTTTTATCAGATGCTCAAGTGAACAGCTGTTTAACGAAATTTTTCCCGTTTCACAGTGCACGGCCAATATAAGTCTATGTCGATCATTTCAGTGACTTTAAATAATTCCTGAGTCAAAAATACCACATTTGACGACGCCAAACTTTACACGCAGACAGAAAATTATACAATTATGTCGATAAACATCTCTATTTACAACTACGAGCATAGAATATATAACACAGTCACGAAACGCCGTGTCTAGAAATTGGGAACCCGACGTGGAGTTTGACTCACTGCACGAGAAGGCTGATTGCTGCTATGCTAGTCCGTATGTATTCAAAAACATGGCGTCGTTATCAAAGTGTTATTCACTTAATCGAAGAGCGCTTACTTTTTGTCGTTTTACTGTTATGGTTAGGGTTAGTAGAGTTTCGTAGGGTCAGTAGGGTAAATAAGGTTATGGCAGAGCCGAGAATTTCCAACCGGGGAATCACGAGAATAATCTATCCCTGAAATTTCTAACAGTCGCTGATTTTAAATAAATAAATAAATAAAAATTAACAAAAAATCCGAAGGTTTCCCACTTTCTAATTGGGTGGTTTGTCAAGCATAGGCTAGGCATAACATTTTCGGGTATTTTAAAAACCGGGTATATCCGGACGAGCATTGCAGTGGTACTGGTTGCTTAATGGAATGTTGTGACTTGTCGCCATACAAAGCCTTTTGTGTTTGGATGTGTATTGTTACTCTGTGCTGTGATGTAAACTTATCGCGTTGCCTGTGTTACAGATTAGCAAAAAAATAGACGTTTCAAATTGAAGCGCCTTTATTTTTATGCTTATATACCGTCTTCGACTTGACACAAAACTTTATTAACAAAAATTGGTTAAAATATACTTAACCGTTTCTGAGACATATTTCATTTTCCACAAAATAGGCTAGCGGAATATGGCACAGTTCACCATTTGAGGACGTTGACATAGGCCATTTTAATCTGATTGCAAAATTTGGACTTGCTATCCTATACTGATTGATAGATGTGGTTTTACCAAAAATTCTAGATTGTGGGTTCCATGCCGTCATGTTGAATTTCAACCAAAGTAGTAATGCGCATAATCGATGGTTCAAATACACCTAATCGTTTTTGAGATATTGGATTGTCTTTATATGTATGGTAGCAGCCCATCCCATTTTGAGTGAGCACAGAATAAATTTGGACCACCCACGAAGACTACTTGATTATCCATATACGATCACCAAATATGTGCAAATTTGATTTGCCGTTTAAATTTATAGTGACTTTACCATTTTTCGTTGCTTTAGCTTGAAGTGCCTATAGACGCGCTCGCGTGCCCTATTATAATGGGTTTGGGTGATTTGATTCCCTAAATTGGGAGCGATATTATCCAAACCCCCAGAAGGCACATTGCACCGTTTCTTCTGAGCTACTCGGTTTTTATTCTATTTTTTCATTATTTTTCGCTTCTGGGCCGTGCGCTAGATTAAGCTGCCCATCTCGTCAGCTTTTGAGCGCACGTTAATCTACCGTATCGTATTTCAAGTATTTGTGTAAAACACGTCATATGACGTTATTGTCCATCGGCGCGACGTGCGTGTGACGAAGAAACCAAAAACAAAGGCCATAGAAGAGATCCACTGTGATAAAGATGGTATTTGCTCAGACTAAACACCTGCACCGCCGCAAGGTTGGATCAGAATCAAATTTTGTGTGGGAAGTAGTCTTCGGGGGTAATTCTAAATCAAGTTTTGCAGCTCTGGGAATGCGGGGGTTGAAATTTTTACTGTATCAATACTCTGACCACTGGTTTATAGGACACGATTTTGGGTCTTAGCTCTACCCATTAACCTTATCACGTGGCAACAACAAACTATAAGAAATGGATAGTGGCAATTTTTAAAAAATGCCACTAGATGTACACATTTCATAAATACCGACCTAGCTGTCTGTCTCCTATGAGACCAAATAAAGTGAGGCAAAAGGGAAGGACATGGCCCAAGTGGCCCAAAGGTAAATACCAAAGTGTATAAATGTACAGTTTGTGCTCTGCATAAACATGAAAATAACAGTCAACGTATTGTAACTTTCACTGTAGAACATAGCACTCATTCAATTGCCATAATGTCGGACAAACATAACTGATTTGCTGTAAGACTGATTGATTTAATATACACATCACTGCACGGTCCTCTAACGATAACTTAACAAGAGGCTCACTGTCGCCGGTCGCAGAGAGAGCCGCGCGACGCTCTGTTTCAGCTGAAATCTTGTCAACTGCTGTACGAATAATGCAAATAGATCAACTGTCAGCCTGGGAGCAGTTTCATCAATTGCCCGTTTTCTTTATTCGGCTACCTGCACAGTTTGTACACGCACCGTGGCAAGAGGCTTAACTATCACACAGCGAGTAGGCGATATTCCACATCTCACCGGCCTACATGTAACACTGACGGCTCAGCATAAGGCCCATTCGCACCTCCGCGACGAACTGAAATGAACTAAAGTATTCTGATCATGTTGAGAATTACAAACTGCCAGTTTAGTTCAGTCCCGGCGATGAGAACGGGCTTTAAAGGTGAACCGTCATTGTCCTAAATGAAACATATGCATCATGATCCAACGCTGTTGATGACACCGCACATCATTACGCCAGCCCACTGCCGTGGCGAATGGACACAATGCATCATGATCCAACGCTGTTGATGACACCGCACATCATTACGCCAGCCCACTGCCGTGGCGAATGGACACAAAAACTACGGTAGTAAGGCGACCGAGATCGGTATTACGCCCCCCAATGGCGGTAACCCATTCAAATTTCGCCAAAATCTTTCGCGCCAGAAAACGTAGACTATCGTACGGCGCTAATTTCGTGATCCTATGAATAGCCACTTTGGTACAACACTGGCTGATGACAGACAGACAGACGGTCATACATACACAGGGCCACAGCATGTACTGCACTAGCAAAGCGTCGCGTGCGTTAAAAAACACAAAATTCAGCAAAACAAAGCATCAGAAACAAAAATACTGAAACTAATCATTAAAAATTCTAAACCGTAAAACACTTTCTAGCTTTTGAAGTATCAAACAAGATTTTCACAATTATTGTACAAAAATACAATCACAGCTTTGGTTGTACGACAGTTTGACTAAATCTCTTAAATTCTTAGACCGAGTAACTGACCGACTGAATTGAGGTCTAATAACAGACTAACACAAATGAAAAATAGGTTATTTCAGAGATGTTCTTGCCAGCGAAATAATCACAGCTTTGGTTACTACTGTACGCCAGCCTCGCCAGTTTGACTAAATCCCTTAAATTCTTAGACTTGAGTCACTGACCGACCAAATCGAGGTCTAATAACCGACTAACACAAAAAAGGTTATTTCAGAGATGTTCTTGCCAGCGAAATGCTTAGCTTAGTATTAACTAAACTAAACATAACACAACACAACAAAACCAGACATGCAGCAGTAAACATAAAAATATGCTGTGACCTTGACTTTTGACTTCAAAAATCTAATCAGGTCATCATCAGGGGCTAGTTATTATTCCTCGTCAGTTTTACTCAAATTGTTCAAGGCGATCGTGAGATATTGAGGTAGAAACTGGTAGCAACATCTGACAGGCCAAACGGGACAACGAGATAGCCTAAAAACACAATGCCTTCATCGACAATGTCGGGTGACGCAGATATAAAAATTATACTCCAGTCTGGAGGATGTCCTGCACGACGTCCGGCCCGGAAACAGAACAGACCAAATGTCACATGGCGTCGATCATAACTCTGACAGTTACGCGATTGACAGTTGTTTATCTAGCACAAGTCACAACTACAAACAAAACTCAACCATGCAGTTTCATCGTCAACAACTATAAACAACATGGTCACATCACAATAATGTTATTTCCGTTAAAAATCTTTTGTATGGCACAAAATATCCACAGCTTTTCGTATGTCCGCGGACGGACGCAACCTCACGTGCAGCGGCGGATACAGACGGTCAAACACGTCCTTCAAAGGTCTTCAGTTGCGCGATGCATGCACATATGGTGTTTTCATGATGGATCAAATTCCTATGCAGATTTGTAACCAAAAACACGACCATACATTGTTAAACAAGATCATACAGGTCAAGACAAAGACCAAAATTAATACCAGAAAGCGTTCATTTTCAGTTTCGATTATGCAATCAAAAATCAACTAAACGTTCTTAAATCTGCATAACCGGCAACTTCTCTCATTCCTTTCGCCGCACTATAAGTTTTAGTCCATGACAGAACAGAGAGTACACTGCTGACACTGTTGATGGTCAGACTGGTGGATATGGACCGTCCGCAGACGCCTGTCAACGGACAGCTACGGACGCGGACTGACGCTAAAATATCCGCGTCCGCACATCTCTAATCCATTTCTAACTGTGTACCAAATGCAACAGCCGATCCAACGGTCAGTGCACCATTATATTATATTATGCTATTCCTACAATTACACCGTGTCCATTAAAAAAGGCGCCACTATACTTCTGTCCATAACTTTGGCAAATGCTGATCAGTCTACTCCTCCACTCCAAATTTCACCCCGATCGGTGGAATGTGTCACCCCCACCCCTGTGGGGCAAACCCAGTTGCCCGCAAGTAACTTAAACAATGGAGTATGTGCTGCATGTATGTTACCAGTAACAATAAAAAAGCAATAAAAATATTGCAACAGGTAACAACGAAGATGGCAGCAAATGCCAAATCTAGATGAACGAACAATTCAGATAATTATACACAATTGCCATCATTTAAATGGCGTTGTTTTCTGGGATTACTCAAGGAAGGTAAACGCAAACATTTGAGTCCGTGGAGCACGCATCTATCACGCCACATGCCTCCCTTGTCACCAAATCAACCATCAAACTATTGGAGGGAAAGAGTTGCACACAACTGGTAACGTCTACATTTGCGAAAGTTATGACCAAAAGTCCAATGTATTGGTTTTTTGACTAACAATGTATAATACTCTGCATACTGACAACACGACTTCTTTTATTGCCCTGTATTCGCCATTCTATGGCATGGCATGTGCCCTTGCAACTTTAAAAGCACTGTAGTCATTTGGTTCGATGCCTGACCCTACGTCCCTGACGACTGTATAGGTCTCAGTGGGAATAAAAAGATGGGTAGATCTGGCGAGAATCTGACTTCTTATCATCAAGACACAACTTCACCGGATTTCATCACTACCTCATCACAGTACTAATACAAATACTGGTCACATTAGCTGGTCGTTTATCACTCATGATGACAAGACCACCCACGTTGTCGGCCCGATGCAAACCATCATAAGTTGGTGCTTGGCCCACGCACGCAAATGCTGGCAACCAGCTTCGAGCACACAACGGGACACTGCCAATATTGGCTCAGAATCCGTGGCGTCGACACAGGTAGACGACCGCCTCGTACGTCGACATCATGATCGCGGTGTTGGGAATGTGCTTGATGAGCTGGGTCGTGAGGCCGCGGTACATGCCGCGGACACCCTCGTCACTCGCAACCTTGCACAGCGTCTGCCAGAACCGCCGATACAGACTGCCCTCTTCACGCATGCGCGTACGAGCCACTTCTACAACATGCAACAAGAGTCCTTCCAGTCCACTGTTCTGAATGACCACTATTCCAACGGTCAGGCCCCAAACCCTTACCCTTAACCCAACCCTTTGGGACCATCGGAATAGCAGCCCCTTGGCGTCCTTATCTTTCGGAAAACTTTTGGAAAAACTAACAATGTTATTTGCACAAATCTTTGGGCTGCTGGCACAGTGGTAACGGCATTGGGCGTATCAACGAAGTTACTATACGTCGAGACCAGTTAGTACTTGGATGGGCGACGATCTTCTGGCGGGCATACCACCCCGGTATGTAACCAGACACCCGGGCCAACTCAACCTCTTACCCTCAGCGGGACGAGAAATGAGCATGGACCAGTGTGGTGATGCTCTAAGGCTGAGGAGTAAAGGCAGGTATGGCTCATTCCACCTGCGGATAAATGTGTGAGTGGCAGGTAAAACTGAGTGATCCGTCAATACGTACCATACCTGAGTGCTTTAGAGACGACTAGTCCATGTCTAAGTGCCATACAAATCTACGGATTATTACTGTTCCGCTTAATGGGCCAGTATTGTTTTGCTCGCTGACGTCTGTCGTCGTCGTCTGTAACGTTGCTGGCGGACAGGCGTCATCATCTCAACACTCACTATTTACAGCAGGCCTCCAAGTCAAACTTAGCAACTTCTTCTTTCGCCTCAGATACCACTGTACACGTTTATAAATTAAATTTACTTACTTACTTACTTACTATTTCTTCCCAGTTACAAGGTCAGGCACCGGACGCATACTGACCATGTGGATATCCAACGCAGGTTGCAATGCCCTTGGACGTGCCGGCAGCCGCCATGTACTCAATGAAGTCCCATACGCGGCCGGCGGCTGAAGTCTCGCGGTCTTGAGGCCGTCGACGCGCCCGTAGTTCCACCAGCTTGGCACGCAGACGTTCGTAGATGACAAAGTGGATCGCCGTCTCGACGATACCATAGTAGGACGCCGTCAGACCACGGTAGAACCCACGTATGCCTTCTTGTCGGTAGACCTGCCGTATGCACCGTAACGCTGTCAGCGACCCGTCTCGTCTGCAACGTCCACGCAGCAACAATGAAATGATTTTTTTTGGGAAAAAGATTCGGAAGCAAGCATAAACGGTATGGCATCCCTTCAGCAGATCAAGAAACGACTATGGACGGCGGGATGCATCCCAAACTGACAGTCGCCTGTTCCTCTACAGTTAACGCCATCTGGCGAATGCAATTAACTATGTGTCATTGCAGTGGACTGCCGTCGTATGTGGCATATTTACTTTGCTCAATATGTTAAGCATTCAATGAAACTACATCACTCGCCACGGTAAGACTGTTACTTTTTGCCTCCCCGAAAAATGGGGAGGGTCCCACAAAAATCAGACTGACATCATAAAGCAGCACCTATGAGACAAAGATCCATAACAATTTTGCTGATCACCAAGTGCATCTGTTAAGACTCGAGTTTATCGAAGAAGTCAACAGTAAAGCTTATGTCGCCATTCTACATGTACAAACGGGTGACTAATGAGGCATTGATTAGGTCTCCTGCCGGCATCCGTGCGAGTAACCTTATGGGCTTTAGCTGTGTTGTGTCGGTTGGTTGACAGCAAGGACATCTGGTGTGAGAAATCACGCTGCAGTTATCCCAAAGCTCTCTGTGTGGGGATGCGGCTCAAGCTAGATCAACTGTGAGAAAAGGAGGCCCATGAAACAAAAAGCAAGAGTAGTGCTTGTTGCAGTGGACGGGGAAGATAAGATGCAAAATCAACTTTCTGGAATGTTATTACCATAAAATCCACTGCACTAAAGGCTACTACAAAAAGAAAGTATAACAACATTAATAAATTAGCCCCATACGGGACTGAAGGTCGACTCCTACTTACTGCCAACTTCGAACTCACGTGACACAAAAACTAGGACAAAAATCAAAGTTCCGGCCCCGATAAGCTTCAAGTATTGCCTCCCAATTTAAGAATCCGTGGTCATTTTGCCAGCTCCCATTATAAATTGGGAGGAGATAGCCGTTGAAAATGGCCGAATTTCCAGACTTTCAGGGGCTTGTGACCTTGACCTTGGATCGGGTCATACTGCATACCATCATGCGTCATTCGTCGACCACTACCTACATATCTAAAAATGAACTATTTAGTCGAAAAATAACTCCAGACCATTTTCGTTTCTTGGCTAATTTGTGCTTTTCAAGGTTCTTCAGGAATGTCGAAGAACTGTCGTCATCTCTACAGGTGGGATGGGCGCAGTGCTGAACAAGAACTTTACAATGACGTGTCCATTTCACGGACAGAAATTTATTTTTTGTCTCATCCGGGCATGCAGTGTACACACACCCTGGAAATTATGTCAACTTTAAATCTGAGAGCAGAAGTATTTTAGCATTCAAATCCACTATTGTTACTACTACTAATACCTTCAGTTTATCTTCCAACTGCCCTATTGCCGAGTTACGCCGTGTTCTGCAGGGACCGTTGACAGAGCCTTTGGAGATAGTTGAAACACACCTATTTTACACGCCAGATGACCTCGCGGTTGCCCATCCAACAGTTAGTTAGTACAAGAATTATCATTTACGTGACATATAGTCCAACAAAACTTGTAGGTCACATAACAAAAAACACCGAGTCACATGTGAGTGCAGCTATCAATCAGCCAATATATGATCGCTTGAACAGTTCGGTTTTTAGCGACTTTCGGAACAACGCCAGGGATGCTGAACAACAAACTGCTTCAGGCAAGCTGTTCCAAATGAAAGTCGCGGCAGCAGAGAAAGCTCTGCGGACAGTGTCAAAGCACTGAAACTTAACTTAATTATTTACCTAATTACTTCAAACAAATTTCAGCACAATACATCACAGATCAATGTTATGTACACGACCACAATTCATTTGTTCAGTGAATTTCAAATATAAAATTGTGTACTCTACCACTTCCATGTCAAGGTAAACCCTCAGTTTTTACCGCACGACTATGCTAACGCGGTATATGCTAAGCCTTTTGTGTTACTTACTTTGTCTTAAGTTCTCTTCTGTGACAAACTGAGGAAGAATAGTGAAAAGCAAAAAAATAGATGAAGCGAGTTAGAAAGGGACAAGAAAAATATATTAAAAGATACAGTAAAAAGTGGGGAATTAAAGAAATAAGGGGAAGAGATTGCCAAGAGCACACACGGGGCTAAAACTTTGCGCCAACAGATCCTCCAGTTATTAACTGGGGGTGTTGCCAACATAGGATGCACAGCATAATGGTCACAAAACACTAGTCCATGATTGACTCATCAATCGAGCATATGTAGCAACTAGTAAACAGATGGCTCATAATGTTGAGTTACTTACTTCTGATCAAGCTGTAACCGCGTTCTCACCATCCAGACGGGATTGGTAATAGTCGTTGTTACAAATGCTGAACAATACAAAACAATTCAACACTGAACTACAGGTTCTCAGCCATATGAACCAACCAAAAGAAAATGAAACTAGAAAACATAGGCAGTCATATCAACATGCAGACCCATGCAAGCAGCAGCAGCACACAGCCGTAGCAGCATGCATCACTAGCAACCGTCACGGTTTTCGTAACCGTGTGACCTTGACCTTTTGACCTCCGGTTCAATGCATGCCGAGCGATTGCTAGAGAGTATACGTGTACAAAGTTTGGTGTCAGTAGCTCAAGCCCTTTTCCTTTTAGAGCACTAACCAACAGATAGACAATCAAACAGACAGACGCGAATAATGCTATACCCACGCTGGCGACAATACAGCAGCTTTACAGCCGGCATGGGTAATAAAAACCTTAACTTATACAGTACATTACTTGTTATCCAGCTGGATAAGAATTTTGTCCATTTCTGCATTTTTTGCTTAACGTGGCCTGTTTATTTGCATTAGATACGTTTAGTGTCTGCATATTTTAATTATTTTTACGATGTGTATTCTTTCATCGGTCTATGTTTGCACGTTAGTTATTTATTGCCTCAATATGCTCGTCTCCAACAGACCTGCTGTTTTGAGCAGTTATGTTACAGTATATCGCTGACTCAAAAATGCCACAAAACTTCACTTTTTCAAAACAATGACGACTCTAACCAAGTTAGAAGGAGCTCAAATGTGCACAAGCATAAGCAATACTTACATACTTACCACATTAGTCTTTAAATTCCTCTGTGTCTGAGCAGAACAGCATGGCAAAACGAATCTCAGGCTTCGTTTGACAAAGTAATGAATTTTGTTATTTCACAAGCAACAAGGCTGCAACACGTTCTTCCCATTTTAGTTCTATGCTGTCTGAACATAATGACAGCTGTGAGTAAAGAAAAAGTACACATCTCAACATCACACAAAATACAATACAATAGTATTTCACTGTGTGAATGTTCGTGGCATGATAATGGCAAAATTCACTTTCCTACCATTTAGCCAATCATATAACAGAATTCCAAAAACTCTAAAAATTCCCCCCCCCCCC
>Ga0209363_1002022_pt1 | contig 10350 bp, 10 predicted proteins | sample WorMetexBAHAMAS3_FD_187385 | JGI IMG/M metagenome (GOLD analysis project Ga0209363, IMG submission 187385) | Marine gutless worms symbiont microbial communities from Max Planck institute for Marine Microbiology, Germany - Inanidrilus exumae... | ecosystem: Host-associated > Annelida > Digestive... | reverse complement strand
TTCTTAAACTAGGGCACAATATCTAAATTTGTTCAGGCCGGATTTTTGATATTCAGCCTAGTTTTTTATGTCACATGACTTTGAAGTTGGCAGTAACGTCAGTTGTGAAGAGTCGACCGTCAGTCCCGTACGGGGCTAACTTGTCTTAGTTAATCCAGCCTGATGAACGTCTACAAACGTTGATGGATCGAGACAGCGTGAGGTGCAGTGGATGGTTGACGGTGTTGACGTCGGTGTGTCGAGCTGCCTTCAGTGCATTGTGTATCAGGAAGGCATCCGGCCTATTAAAAACCAAGATGAAGTCATCCCTGAAGGTTTTGTTGGTGGCGGCGGAGTAGGTGGCGGCGTGACGTAGTGGTAGCGTTACAACAACAATAATGGTTTATTGAGTATAGCAGCTCAATGCTGGATTATACATGAGACATTAAAACATTAAAACAAGAGCATACAATACAGAATCACAATACACCTGTCACTCAGAATATACAATGATTATGTGAAGTTTTTCAAACAGTAGGGCATGAAAGATTTATGGAACTTATTTGTGCGGGCTCTGATTGAGGGAAAAGGTTGGGAATTTCTCAGGCTGCGGACAGTGTCATTGTCACGTTGTTCAGGTAACAGGTAGTGAAGTAGGGCATTACTAGATAGGACCTGCCTCTTAAAGAATCTCGCCATTAGCATTTCACGTCTATCCTTTAGTGATTCCAGTCTGGCTACAATTAATGCAATTTCGTAGTCACTGTCAGTATTATTGATGTTTATTGGTGGTTAGTGTGGGCTGGTTTAACAGGTCGATAAGGCAGGATAGGCTGTTTAATGCAATGCTAAAATACCGGTAGAAGTAGGAATCCTAACTAAAACAGCGAGAACTAGTCACTGAATCCAGCCTTACATGACGACCAGGTCGACTCAGCCTTATAACCTGCGTGGGATGGTAAAATGAGTACCAGCCAAAGGGCGGTGATGCTCTTCGGCTGGGAAGGTGACCGCGGACTTGGCGGAAAGTAATGGCAGCCTACCGCCGGGTGGATGACTTAAGTCACCTGCGGGCTGACTGCCTGTATACACCGGGATCAGCTCCGGGCCCAACGCTCGGTAACTAGTATGGGAAGCCTTTTGCTTGTTTAGCGTCAGTTTCCTGCATCTCGACTGTCGTCTGCAGTGCGGTAGGTTGAACGAACCTGACGCTGTATCAGCTACGATGAACTGGGAACAAATCTGACCGCGTGTCCTCAAACTGCGTAGTGTGCTAATTACAACACGTGTAGACAGGCAGGCCGAGAGATCGATACAGTGAACTGACGAACGTCGTCCTTACAAGTATAGGTAGGTAAGTAAGTGAAGTTGATTGCTTGTGATTGGTAGAGTTCGGTGCAGCGAGAGAGGGCGGAGCTAGAACGCGCCAAGGAGGAGCATCTACAGATGATTGACAGCGATCGACATGAACTGACTCAGCTACAGCTCGATATCAACAGACAAAAGGTAAACATTGTCACTCGACCAGTCAAGTATTGCAATCAGCGTGTATGTATACAGTCTGTTTGTTTGTCTGTTTGTCTGTCTGTTCGTTCCCATGTCTCAATAACCACGTCTAAAAAGTGCACGAAATGTTCTGTACATGTCAGATGTGGCAGCGGCTAGGTCCTGCTCTGACGGCAGTGTGATACGTTATGTACTTCCGGTTTTGTGGATGACGTCATGTTTTTGACGTAATAGAGCGAATTGGTAGAATGAAAGACGACGCGTATGTTCCTTCGAGTTCGCCAGGTGGCGGCACCAGGGCGAAGTCTGCCGTCTTCGACTGCATTTTGTTTGCTCATGCTATTTCGTTATTTATTTCTTTGTTTATTTTTCTGCGATGTCTGTCAATCGTCGTACGAGAAACATTTCCACGTGATGTGTGGCTTGAACCTAAGTGGAAGCTTTTCTGTGCACATTTCCTCAGGACGTCCCTGAATAAATGAGGGGCAAAAAAACAAATTTTTTACGTCGAATCACAGCTGTGATTGGCGACAGTCGGGACATTGTCTGTGAAAACGCGGTCCAAATATGGCAAACGTTGGTTTAATGAGCCCGTCCTAACGTGAAGTGATTCTGTAGGATCACGTGTAGACCGGTTAAACACAGTTCAAAAGTACTAGTAACAAGGTGTCGCCCTAACGGGACGTAACACGACTGGCCCGCCGTGCAGCCGTGGAGCTACAATTATACTGGAGGCAGCATGACGTCATCGTTTGGCCTGCGCGGGTTAAGCCGGCAGCAGGCTAGCCGTGGAGTGTTACAGACGACGACCGACGACAGACACCAGCGACCGTTACTAGTCTGGCCTCCCGTACACTATGTGTAGGCGGGCCAGTAATAATGGTAGAAGTTGTGATGGCAGCTAACAGTGGCTACACAGCGACTGCGGTGATGATGATGATGATGATGATGATGATGATGGAGGTGGTGATGGTGATGTTTGTAGGCTGAACTGAAAGCTCAGAAGGACGAGTTACAGCGACAGCGTGAAGTGCTACAGCGACAAATCGACTTGTTTGACGAGTACAAATGTCGATCAATGCGAGATATCGTGTCTGCAGCCAACGCGGCCGCTACCTCATCGCCGTCGATACTCAGTCGTGACGTCATCTCTCATCATCGCTCGGCATCGGATGACGTGAAGCAACGTCATGATGACGAGGCGGCGTGGTGTGGTAGAACGTGGCGTGGAGGTCAACGCTCTGTGGCGACGGTATCTCGTCGGGACACGATGCCGCCGATCCACCTCATGAGCGCCACGAATCAAGTGCGCTCTGGACTAGTGCAGCCTCAGCAGCTGCCGCTCAAACTGGCCCACTCTGGGGCGAGGAGACCTCGCTGGACTTCAGGCTCTCCCGCCAACAGGTCGCCTGTCCGTCAGTCAGATGATCGTGACCGGCTGGGTGACGTGACTGGACACAGTACATCGAGGAGATGTACGTCGACGTCTGCTGGACTGACCGTGACCAGCGGTGACGACAGACGGGAGGGACATAGCGACGAGTCTTGGACGAGACAGTTTCACGTCATGTCTCCGCCCAGTGTTGGCACTGTGTCGACTTCACCCAGCGCGTCGAGCGTGGTTGAACGGAGTGCGAGTGTCATGTCCAAGTCGTCACCGACGGCTGCTGGTAGTGTGCTGCCAATGAAGCTGGCAGAACGACCGAGACCCAAGTCAGCCTCATCACCAGCCATGCAGTTCCAGTCGACGAGTGGCGTCAAGTACAGACAGACGTCAACCATGCCGTCCAGTACATCACCCACAGACGAACAACAGAGTCAGACCAGCAGCCGAGCAGACGCCGAGATCATCTACTTCTAGACCGGACCAGTCGGTTTAACTGACGCATGCCGGGAAGCCTGGCCACGCCCACTCGCTGTTCCGCCATCATGCTGCTGCCGATGACGTTACAGTAGTCAAGTCGTCTGGTCTGATCGTGTGTCTGTGACTGACGCTGTGCCTCGTCGATGTTGATCGTTGTCTCGCCTTGCTTCACTGTTGAGTGCTGATGTTACTGGACAGTCTCAGCGCGTACCACGTCGTACCACGTCGTACCACGCCCCGGTCTCTACGCTCGACTGTTACTGCGGTGCCGCCGCTAGCTGTATCTGTGATAACGTTTATAGTCGTTTCCCGGAAAGTCACTTTCCCAGAAAGACGTTTCTCGGAACGTGACACAGAAAGTAATTGTTAGCTGGCATGTGTGGCGATTAAGTGTTAGTCGAGTTGTATTGAGATTGATTATCTGAACCGTTAAATTGTCGATGTTTTTGTTAGCATTGACTCATTTGACTGTTACTTTGCGACCGTCTTTGATCCTGTTCATGAGGCAGTGTTGTATTGAGTAGTCAACTAACTCCAGTGTCTTAATAACGAAACGTGACGTCATGTCCTCAATGTCCTTGCAGTAGCGGCGGCGGCTCCGGTAACTCCGCTACGCTGCTATCCAGTGAGGCTCCAGGGCGCCTACTCGCTCGTCGTCAAAGAAATGTGTCCATTAATTCTAATTACGCTCGATAGTTAGCGATCGGTTATAAAAGTCGTCCGTTGAACACGAACAAGACGAGATCATATCACAATGCACTTTATTCCTGGAAACGCCTGTCTGTAAAGCATCCATTCCGGAAAAGTGACTTTGCGGGAAAGTGACTGTAAACCTGTGATAATGTGTTAATGCACTTAGCCGTCATGTGTGGAGATGTTTCGATTTTAAACCAGAGTATTTCGTATTTTATTACACACTGTCAGTATTAATAATAGTAATAGAAATTGTAGTAATTGTCACATTATGGCATTTATGTTGCATTCCGATGTGGTTCAACGTCAGTTGGTATAATAAGTATTTCAGTGATATATATACATGCATTTCGAATACGATGACTTGAATATTAAATCGGTGTATAGATTTAGGTGACATTTTATTCGAAATTAAAATTTTAATATTATTTATTATGACGTTTTCAGTAGCAAACGTATAAGCCACTGTTTTCATGACACCTGTCAGAGCTATTACCACTAAACGCAAAGTCGTGAGCCTACACAAGAATTCTTTTCTTTGACGTCGAACTAAGTATACATAGATGGGGCTATCATGACACTTGTTCTGTTGATTCAGCGTGTTTGTCATAGCAACACACTGTCATAGCAACGCAACGCGCATGCGCAGCTCGGTCTGCCGTGCTAATGCTTAATGATATCATTAACGAGTCTATCGTCTGTCTGTCTGTCTGTCTGTCCATGACATTTGAATCTCTGCTGCTGACGCTACATTCAGCTTCTATGCTGCAATTGGTTCTTCTTAGTGTTTACAAACAACAACAACAATAGTGGAAGTACTGTATATGTCAAAAATACAAGAAATACACAGTATAATTAGATGTGAAAGTTGTACGATTTCACGGAAATAAGCAAAGTTCGCAGAAATACGTTCATTTCGCGATGGCAAAATGTTCGGTCTATACTCAGTAAGCTTACTCCTGTGTGTATAGCCGGAATTAAAAAGACAATCTAATTGACATGGGGGGCGTCGCGCGGTCTCTACGACAGCTGATCTTGTTGACGGAAATGTGAAACGTAGACAGTTTCCTTCGCTAAAAACGTCGTTTGTCGCTGGACAAATAGTGGCCTCAAAGAGGAAACTGGATATTAGGATAGGCCTATAGGTCTAGGCGTGCCGTGTTATTTGAGGACAGGACTGGACGACATACGTTCCCAGAATGCCGCTGTTGACTGAACTGACCAGCAGACACGAACAGTTACTGGTCTACGTCAACGCTGCTGTGAAATATAATCATAGCCTACAGTAGCTACTACTAGTCTACCGTCAGTCTGCAGTTGTCGCTAATCTATTCTCTCAAGGAAGGTGCTGCCTGCAGCGACGGACAGTGACACGACACCCTCCGAGCTGTCACGTGACCTGTGACGGTGACACACTGCACGACCGGTAGCACTGAATAGTCACGTCGTGGGCGGCCTAATAGCCTAAGAGCCTAACTAATAGGCTAATGTCAAGGCTGTGTGTGACTCAGCGTTGAAACATGCCGCCAGCGACACACACTCGCTTTAGTGATGGGTCAATGCGACAGTTTTATAGTCGAAGAGTAGATTTACCGTATAAGTCAAAACAAGGCAGTTCAGATACTTCATTATTTAGTACACTGTGATCAGCGCGTCTACGTGTATGTCTGTCCAGTGGCACATCTAAAATTAACCACATATCCAAATTACAGAAAATATCCTGTACATGTTGCGTGTGGCCGTGGCTCGATCCTCCTTGGATGACAGCGCACTATGCTATGTACTTCCGGTTTTGTGGATGACGTCATGTGTATTCCTGAGCGGCGGGAGGATAGTGTAATTGCCTAGTGTGGATGATGTCCTGTCAGCCGCGGCGGCGGTGTGGCGTGACAGCCTAGCGAGGCGTGCCGGTCGCGTGGCTGGCTGCGTGCCTGGTGGCGCGCGTGGTTGGCTCGGCTCGATGTCGCATCGGGGCGAAGTATGCTATCCCGATAGTTGTCGTCCTCTTTGTAATAACTATTTGTAATTTGAACTTATTACCTATAATCTTTGTTATTGTTTTAATTATAGATCAATGGCTTTTTGTTTAATAAATATAAATGTAGCCTACTAGGCTACCTACATGTGAGCAATTAAATGATGATGATGTAAATTTTGAGACTGTTGCGACGTACTTGCCGGATGTCGAACATTGCTTGGCTGCGAGATATTAGCGAGTATGTGAAAGCGTAATTGGCCCATCACTAGTCGTCATCGTCTGTGTCATGTCTGAGTTACGTCAGTCAGTTGTCAGACGTCGCGAGCTGGCCGGATGTAGGGTGACGTCACACGTGCACGACTATATAACGAGCAGCGGTCACTGGCGGTGTAGTTGTAGTGGCGTGTCAACGTACATCAAAGCACTGAGAGTCAGTCCTATCGTACACAGGACAATCGAGTAGATCTATAGAGGCAAAATGACGTCGTCAGGGCAGGCTCTTAACACGCTCAAGAAGAAGATGCAGGCGGTGAGAGATGAGATGGAGAAATATCGCGAACTGTATGAAGATAAGTGTCGCCAGCATCAGGACCAGCTCGACAAACACGACCAAGTCAGTCGTTTGTATATTTCATCATCGTTAACGTAGCCTATACGTGTTTGAAGTAGGCAAATGATCTGCTAGTAATTGACTATTCTGGATGCTAAAGGTTGTTGTACTTGCAGTCCGTAAATTCGATTATATACCGCTTCATTGACAGCTGTTAATACGGACTCTTCATCAACAATCAATCAATCAATCGATTTCGCGATTCTTACGCTATGATTTCAGTCACTTCACATGTTTTGCTTGTGTGTTTTTTAGCTTCGACTTTTTCCGCAAAAAGTAACACACGCAATAATCAAAAGAGGAACATAAAAAATTCGAATGATAAAAGGAATTTGACTAAGCTAAAGCTAGACTAGAGAGTAACGCTAAACTAGAATAAACGTATGAGTACCTAAGCTGAGTGGAAGCTGACATCCGACAGTCTAGACCCTGTGCGATCTTGACGATGACAACTTACTTAGGCCTGTGTGTAAACCCAATCAGTGGTCCTTGCAGTGGCTGTGCCACTTAGGCCACTTTAAAAATAGTTTTGATTGATCAATTGATTGAACGTTCTCACTGGCAACATCAGTTGTCTACGTCGCTAATTATTGGTTCTCAATTCAATCTGACATACATTTATTACCGCGCGACGCTATGCTAGCGCGGTGTATGCTGTCATCGTGTATCGGTCTGTAATAACTATTTTTAATGTGAACTTATTACCTATAATCTTTGTTATTGTTATAATTATAGGTCAGTGACAGTGAGCATAGTCGTAGTAAGGCAAGTTAGACGCTGCCACACGCTTGTATTGTATCAATTGACCCTAGCTACACCAAACCACCCCATTTCCGTCACCAGCCGGCACTGTACGAAAACGGCTGAACAGATCGAGCTCGTTTTGGCACAGAGGCTTTAATTCCCTCGGCTTATCATACGCTGTGTGGGAAGGTAATTCGGGTATCTCCAAAAATAAGGACACTTCCCTCTAGAGAACTTTCACTCAAACTCTGGAAAAATTCGCCAAAAATACGTCGTCTCAGGTGCTGTCAACTTAGGTGGACGGTCAGTGTGATAAACTGGTGACGGTTGTCGGTCACCAGTTTATCACACTCACCGTCCAAATCTGTGTACAACACGGTGGGCGTGAGGCACCGCGTGGTGCGGGTCTGTCAGCGGCAGCAGAGACTTGTTGCTGTTGGTATCATCGTAATTCTGTCCGTCAATCGTCGACGTTGTGGTTGATGACGCGACATCGATGCCAATACAGGTGACATTGACAGGTGTGTTATATGTACAGGTAGAGTTGGAGGTGGAGTCGTTGAACAGAAGACTAAGACTGGTCGAGGACGAACTGGAACAGTCGCGGGAACGTCTTGAGACGTCGCAAGACCAACTACTCGACTCCACCAAACTTGCTGACGAAACAGACAGGTTTGTTGTTACTTACTGATCTACTGCTGCTGCTGATGTTGAAGATGATGAAGATGATGAGGCTATTGTTTGATTTGATACTGATGCTCTAAGCTTAGCAATCTCTCATCGACTGATCAGATGCTGTGCATAATTTCAAGACAGTCTTGTCGGAGACAAAACTTAATTGCCTTACTACGATTTGCGTAACACTAACAAATACAGTTCGAATTCAGAGAGTGAAGATAATCAAAGCTGTTGTTGAGTCACTGATCGGTCCTTTCTGCGCTTGTGTCTCAATGAAGACCAAAAACTGCCGCTCTAATCTAATCTAATCTATTTGCAGAATAGCTTTGTCGCAGTGTCGTGATGTTGCAGACGACGAGAAGTCTCGTTATTCACACGCATTTCGAAAGCGAAGATAGGTTGTGTTGTTTACATGAACTAGTAGGCCTAAAATATCAGAGGACAGTATTGATTGACAGGTGATGTGTGCGTGTCGTGACAGAGCGAAGCGAGTGCTGGAAAGTCGACTTGCTGCTGAACAGGATCGAATTTCTGACCTGGAGCAGAGCGTGGTCGAAGCGAAACAAGACGCCACGACTTCTGAACAACTGCTAGTTGAGGTCAGTTGTCACGCCGCACTTAACTGCTAGAGGACAGCGACCGCCGTCTTTTTCTTAGCGTTGTTTGGCGAAATATTTCAGCACTGAGTTGCTTGCAGCCGTGTTTGAAGTCGAGCGGAAAATAGACTGCAGATAGGCAGCCTACAGCAGTGCTTGTCGTAGGCTGCGAGGTAGCATCCAGCGACTCGCGTTGAGGGCGTTTTCAATGAGAAAAGGCGAAAACTCGACAACCTCTAACCGATTGCCACAATAATTATCGAAATTGATTATGTTCGCGAAAGGCACCTGCACCCCCCGTTTTATCCCATTTGTCCACCCGGGCGTTCTGGAAAAAACGGGCAAATTTATTTATTTACAACAGGAACAGGTGAATCCCCTTGAAGGTAACACAGTGGTCACGAACGAGACAGAGGCTGCATACAGAAATGTGGTACATTGGAAGTGACGTGGCAAGCTCAATGTTTGCCACGTCCGTTCTAATCTACCACATGTTTATATGCAGCTGCTGTGTTGTCTTGAACATTGCGTTCAGTCGGCGACAGATGAAACGTATCTACACAGCGACGCGCCGCCTCGTAAAGTTCAGTTACTGCCGATGTATCGTAAACGCTGAGCTTCCGATAACTGTGGACAATCGTGGTTGTCTTTAAGCTAACATACTCAACTGCCGGTAGTGACTCTTGATAACACATTACGGTGGCGCCATCTGTAACATGTGGCATAAAAATTCAATGTTTCAATGTGTTGTGACGGCAGACGAAACGTCGGATTGCGGTGCTAGAAAACGAACTGGAGAAATCCGAAGAACGAGCAGAGAACGCCGAACGGTCAGAACTTTATATTTACAGACCACGCTGTTAATAGGATCATTAACTTAACATTCATGTTTATTAAACTCAATTGTTAGTATTTCACTATCTCCGCAGAACGCTGCATCTAATTATGCCGTGTTCCATGGTTGCATGAAATCTGTCTTGGGTCGTAATCTTGTTGCATGCAGTGAAAGTGTTATTTGTCTGTACCGTTTTTGATTCATGGTGCTATCTCTAAGGCGCTCGTTTCTAAGACAGTTCATAGCCGGATTTCACATTGTTATTATAGACGTGCATTGGCAGCTCTAGAATTGACTATGTTTCAGCGTGATGTTTTGCATTTTAATGAATTCAGCTGAGATTTTAATACCATTGATGCTTTCTTAAGGTCAGTCACTTGGTAAAGAGTAGGCCTAGCTTAGTTTTTCTTCTTTTTTGTACTACGTGTGCGATTCTTATAACAAATAATTATTATAATTACAACTAGGATTTGCTGGTGAATGCGCTTGGAGTTAGAAACAAACGACCGCCGAAAGCGGGAAGGTCCATTTGAAAATATATTATAATGGAGCAAGAGAGTTAAACGTTAGTCATACTCACGCTGGTGGGGATGCATCGCCAATCTCCATCTGTCCTCCTGGGTCCGGCCTTGATTACAGCTTTATTTATAACACTATGTTGACGTCTCAAAGCTACAGCGCTTATAAACAACAGACGTTTTAAAATAATTTTCAGTGCAATGTTAATTACCGCGTTAAATAATATATATATATACGTTTATTCATCACGAAGACAGAATAGGCCTACAGCAAGGATTAAAAAACAAACAGACAGACAGACAAACAAACAAACACTACAACTAATACCACAACTACACAGTAATACAC
>Ga0209363_1002021_pt1 | contig 10351 bp, 9 predicted proteins | sample WorMetexBAHAMAS3_FD_187385 | JGI IMG/M metagenome (GOLD analysis project Ga0209363, IMG submission 187385) | Marine gutless worms symbiont microbial communities from Max Planck institute for Marine Microbiology, Germany - Inanidrilus exumae... | ecosystem: Host-associated > Annelida > Digestive... | reverse complement strand
TGTCTGTGTGTGTGTGTGTGTGTGTGTCTGTAGGACGGTGGTCAGTGTGTCTGTATGTGTGTCTGTAGGACGGTGGTCAGTGTGTCTGTGTGTGTGTCTGTAGGACGGTGGTCAGTGTGTCTGTGTGTCTGTAGGACGGTGGTCAGTGTGTCTGTGTTCACCCAGTCCACGCTCATGTCGTCGTCATCTCCAGTGTCAACTCATCTCGCTGGTTTGCTGTCGACATGACGTCACGTGACGTCATAGAAACACACTCGGACGCCGCCGAACGTATCGACTGCATCCAATTCTCACCAGGTCTTACTGCGCTACTTAACTAAAGAGTCACAAAGTGCCTTGGTCCCATATCTGGAAGAAGTAAGTCTTTGAATGCCATTTGAATTGTCCAAGAGAGTTGCTTTGACGCAGGTCAGTCGGCAAGGAGTTCCAAGCTACAAGTCTGGTCCAACTGTGATGAGGCTGCAAATTGCATATGCAACAGTCACAATACATTCACTTTGTAATGAACATCTGACATGCAAGTCCCGTGATAAATCACAATTGATGAGGTGGTTACGTTGGGTGTTCTATCAACCTTTTTTCCATTTACGCACAGCGGATGTGTTGCAGAAATAATTAACTGTTTGTGATATTCTTTATTCATCAATAAGTGATTGTAATTGTAATAAATGGTTATTTAACAGCCTTTTATGCAGAGTGGGTGCAGAGTGGGTGAGTGGAACCAGAAAGAAATCCAATGTGTTTAATTAATTTGATTCATTTACTGCGGTCCATAGCATCCTCCTAGTTTTGTTTGATCATTCTCATCTCAGCTTGCTGATTGCTCAAGTGCCATTTCATTCTGTTTTTTTGCTGGCCAAGTTTTACTGCCATGTAACTTACACATAACCTGGTATAATCTCCCTCTCATAAGAAGGGAAACATTCTTAAAATAAGTTGCATGAGTTGCAGTCAGAGATGGCAGACTTTGCCCGGCTTCTGCAGCACATAGTCACACATGCCGCTGTCTGATATAAATAGCCATAAGGCCATGCCATTGACTTGTCACCCTTGCACCAGAGACTGCACTTGTCCACTGTGGAAGACAGTTCCTTTCAGTGCTTTCTGTGGAAGGACGGCCAGAGTGTGCAAGCAGCAAACTATCAGTCAGTCAATTGGCTGCTGGAGTTTGCTGCTTGCATGCTGTGGCCATCCATGCCATTGTTTCGTTCTCTTTTTTTCACTAACATGTTTCAGAAGCCTTTTGAAGAGAACTGATTTGAGTAGGTTCAGAATAGGGAAAGATTGATGTTTTTTAAAAACATTTTAATTTAGTATATTTGATTGAGTTTGGAATGTGTTTGGCATATTTGTGTTTGTTTGTTTGTGTGTGTGTTTTGTTTTTGAATTCTAGTATGTTTTTAGTAGATCTTATGTATTTCTATGTTTTCTGTATTGTATCAGTTACTGCACTGTATCAGTTAATCAGGCATTGTGTAGCATGTTAGTGGCCACAACTGGCCCTTTGCTGCTTATATGATTAAACTTTCATTTCCAAACAGACTACACCTGTATGTCGCCATGGCTGAGAGCTTGCTGTTGATATGTGTTGCACTAACGTACGCAATGAATAGTGGCACAGATATCGGTCGAAGAACGGCAGACGTACGCCAGCACCAGCATACATGTATAATTCTTTGGTCTATTTGCTTATTATGTACGAACGTGACGCCATCCACAAAACCCAAAACCCGAAGCACATAATGTATTGCACTGTCGTCAGAGGGACTGAGCTGTGGTTACAATAATAACATGTAGGAGAAAATTTTGTGAAATTTGGACATGTGGTATTAGAGATATGTGAGTGGACAGACAGACAGACAGACAGATACGCTGATCACAGTACTTCGCACGCCTGCCGGGGTGAACTAATGGTACTAAACGAAAAGAAAATTAACTGCTTCTTAACTATGCTTGATGCTATCTGAATCTCTGTGTGTGTGTAGTTTTCTCTATTTGTCTGTGTCTGTATAGATGGACAGTGGTTAGCTTGCGGTTCCCGTGACAACTCAATCTATATCTATACAGTGGCTGAGTCTGGATGTAAATTCACTCGTGCTGCTAAATGCTCGGTCAGTTGACCAGTCACTCAGTGGTCATTGCTGTCCATCTTGTGTGTCTGTGTTTGTGTTTGTCTGTCGTTAACTGTTACTGAAACTACAGCTGTCATCGTGTGTTCTTGAACTAAACACATGCACACTCGCCTGCTGATCAACTCAACATGAACAAACTGTCATTACTGGCCAGTATTATGTCATGTTGTAAAACATGTGTCAGGATGCAGTAAAAAGCCACGTAGCATATTATTTTAACATGTTTTAAATTATATTGACTGGGTACTTTTTGTAGAGCTGACTGTCCAACATAGACTGCAGCCATCTAACTGATAAGACTTTTGACAGTGTGTGACTCTGACTTTATTTGTTAGCTTTTCATAAATGAATAATTATTGAAAAAGACTTATTCGTTTCTTTTATTCTGGAAAACTGTGACCTGGATGCAAAGAAATAGTTGGTCCATTACGGGATCATCGTTTTCATATATTTATTCACTAATTTGTGCACTGAAAATTCCACAAAAATTTTATTTTTGCTGTATTCTTCTTTACCCTTTGCACATGTGCGCCTTTCAATCGCCATTTGCCTTGTGAACATGTTTAGCTGGTTGCCTCTATATTTTTTTCGTTCTGTTGGTGGCACAGCTGTGAATCTTGTCTGGAGGCCAGACCTTTGAACCATTTTTTTAAACTAGCAGAATGATGAGCAAGTAGTGGTCAATTGCCATCACATCATGAAATGTCATTGTGCTGTTGGGAAATACCAACATTTACGGTTTATGCTGTTTTCAATAAGTTTGTGATTGCATTTCACCGTTGTTGTATGAATAACAGCAGTTTTAAAACAGTTATTGAAGAATATGTCTGTGTGTCAGTGTCTCTATGTGTCTGTGTGTATCTCTGTGTATGTATCTATGTCTGTAGTTTGTACTTTGTGGATGTTTTGTGTGTCTGTTGACGTCTGATGCGGTGTGTGTAGGGACACTCAAGCTACATCACTCATCTTGACTGGTCTGCAGACAGCCAGTACCTTCAGAGTAATTCTGGCGACTATGAACTGCTCTTCTGTGAGTTGCCATTTCTACGTCTGCTGCTGTTTTTGCTTTGAGGAGGATGTCTAGTGACAAGACGTTTGGAAAAAGTGATAATTAGGGACCATCCTAATTCACGGGGAATGTGCTGTTTCACAGTGGTTTTTGAAAATATGCTGATGGTAATTCCACATTGACAATAACGTATGAAAACTCCACGGAGAGCCGTCATGTTCCATGCTAATTCCATGGAGTATTTCGCATGTTATTCTTTTGTCATCAACAGGCCGACTGCTTCCAAACCCAACATTTGTCTAACTCTGCTCTTTTATGGCATAGGAGACATATTGTCATTGTCGTCATTTCTGGCTTGTAACAGCCGCAGTGCATGGCGGCCACTTGAAGCCAACAGCCACGAATGCTGCTGCTTGTGGACTTCGCATGTCTGTCGTTTGTTGCAGGGAATACTGGGAACTGGCGCCAGGTTACATCATCGTCTCAGCTCAGAGACATTGAGTGGACTACACACAGCTGTACTCTGTCGTTCACAGTCTGCGGTCTGTCTTTCTCACTGTTTTGCCTGTCTGTCAGTCAGTATGTCTGTCTGTCTGTCACTGTCCTTGATCTTGTGTGATATCATTCCATTCTTGATTTCAGGGTTATGTCAGATTTTAAAAGTGTCAAAAACTTGTGCAACCAGAGCATTGAAATTTCGTGCAGGCTTTTTACTACATAATCCACTGTCAGTGCTATGTTGTTGTACGGCCTAGGGTGGCCACCTGTCCCAGAATGCCCGGGACTGTTCCAGAATGGTGAGCAGTGTCCACGTCCCAGGCAGGATCATTGCGGGACAATTGTATGTCCCGGAATTGTGTTCATATACTGGTCGTCATTGTTACAATTATCAAGATTATGTTCGAATGTAGTAAAAGAATATTTTCGTTCAGTTTGAGTGGCATATAATTACTAATTACATTCTGTACTATAATATTCGTGACGATCAAATGGAACGAGTACTTGATTTCACGCAAATTGGTTAATTTTTGTTAGCAGCTGCCCAGCCCTACTTGCGTCATTTCCGCCATGAGGCCCTGGGTCACTACTTGGTTTTGGTTAGGTTAGTCTTAGGGTGTCCTGGAATGGCAGAAATCAAAGGTGGTTACTCTAGTACTGCCGTGAACTTGATGGTGGTGCCCTGGTTAGTGCGACATGTCGGCCATAGTATTGGCTGCATCTCTTGTGTGATACAGTACGGTAATGTGTGATGTGGCAGTGAGAGACATATTTGTTTAAGTGATGCTGTCAACGGAATGCATTGTGTGTAGGAATATGGCGTGAAGGCGCCGATGGAACGGACGTGAACGCGTGTTGTCGTTCACATAATCAAGAGTTGCTTGCCACTGCTGATGACTTCGGTTCTGTTAACCTTTATGAGTATCCATCCTCTCAGCCCAGGGTACTGTACCTACCATGTGTGTGTGTGTGTGAGGGTGTGTGTCTGTGTTGGTTGGATGCGTTTATGACCTCAGCTGACTGCACACTGACAGTGTACTGATCTTAAAAGAAGTTCATAAATTTTTCAAATTTCATTTTTACCCGCGCCGTGCTATGCTAACGTGGTACTTGCCGTCATTGTGTGTCTGACCGTTTGTCTGTCTGTCTGTCACAAGTCGGTGTTCTACTAAGACGGCTAAATCGAGGATCATGCAAACAACGCCCTACGACATACCAGGGACTCTAGTTTTATGATGCCAAAAATATCAGCGAAATTCCAATGGCGTCACCCCCAAGGGTCCCCAGATACAGGTGGGGTAGGTTTAAATTGACAGTTTTCGACCAATATCTTGCTATATCTCAGAAACGGTGCAAGATAGGGACATAGTTACTATTGAAGACTAATAGGAATTCATTTGCACTCTATTGAATGGCACCATTTCCAGTGACCGTGGGTGACCCCTAACTACTCCAAACCACCCAATTTACACATTTTGTATCACCTTTCATATCTTCATAGATAGGTAGGCAGGTTGATAGTAGCCAGTCCTAGCCCACAGATGACAAAACATCCCTGAAAGGGGCGTGGTCAGGTCACGTGAATTATTAAAATTTTGGTGGGCACCAACCATATCTCTGTAACGGCCAAAGCTAGAGTGATCAAATTTTGTACATGGTAGACTATATCAAGTCCCAGCATACAGAGGACAAATCATACTTAAAAGGGGCGTGATCAAGGTCATGTTGCGGTTCCCAATGATATCTGTGGATTGGCTTAAACTGGAGTCGTCAAATTTCGCATGCAGGTATACTATATTGAGTCCTAGCTTTCGGGTGAAAAACCATGCTTAAAAGGGCGTGGTCAAGGTCATATGACACATTTTTATTAAATTTTGGTCACCAATCATATCTTTGGAATCACTTAAGCTCGGGACTACAAATTTCGTGTGCTGATTATACAGAGTACTAGTGCGTGCATGATAGATTACCTGTTACCTTTTTAGTTTTGGGGAAATAAATGATAATATCTCGGAAATGGTGCAAGATAGAGACATGGTTGCAGTGGAAGACTAATAGGAAATCATATGTGGCCTGTCGAATGGCACCATTACCAGTGACCTTTACTGATCTTGAAGGTCACTTTTATAGCTTGAAACCTTTTTCTCACATACCTTGGGAAATACAGTGTGTATTGTTTACGATATGTTTACACATGAATCAGAATGCACACGTGGCTCGTAATTTCAACTGTCTTTTTTAAAACGTAGGACTTCTGAAGGTCACAACCAGTCATGTACACTGAATGTGGTAAGATCTCATAAATGGTGCCAAATAGTGTTGTTGTAGTAGTAGGAAGCGATATGTGACCTATCGAATAGAGGCAATTCCGATGACCTTGAGTGACCTTTAAGGTCATTCCTACTGCAAGCCTTTCAAATGTGATTTTTACCTGCACGACGCTATGCTAGCATGGTATTTGCTATCATCACGTGTTTTTGTCTTTATCCGTCTGTCGCAAGTTGGGAGTTGTACCAAAATAGCTAAACATAGGATCACGTTTACAGCGCTGCTTGATAGCCAAGGAACTCTAGTTTTATGGTGGTAAAGATCTCTACGAAATTCCGATGGGATCAGCCCCAACAGGGGCACCAAATGCAGGTGGGTGCGCAAAAATTGCATTTTACGACTCATGGATGGAGAAATCAAAAATTTGTGTCCGTCCACTTCGGTGTTCCGCGTCCACGATGGTGCGCCGGCAGAGTAATACGGTGTTATCAACAAATAATAAACCACATTTTGATTGCCTAATCTCTTAAGTAATATTTATGCCAAAAATTATTCAAATCGGAAAATGTTTGCTGAAGTTACAGCTAAAAATGTCAAGGATGTTTTTTTGAGACACAGTGTATCTAAATGGCATGCTGGTTTATCTTGAACCTCTGTAGGTCAAGTTCATAGGTCAAGGTCAGAAGATGAAAATGTGGCTGTTTTATGGGTGCACGTTACAATGTGATGTGTTTTTTGTCGTTTGTCGAGTTCTTTGTGTTTAAGTGGTCGGTGTGAACAATCACCACGACGGCTTCCTAATTGGTTCTAAAATGTTAGTTGTTATGACTGTCAACGAATAACAAAGTAAAGAAAAACATTATTATTATTATAATTATTATTACTGTTATTATTATTATTGACATTATTATTAGACTGCATGCCATGCATAGATGCGGCCTGTTGCTACAGAAGTCAAACGTATAGTGTGGTCTGTCTGTCTTTGTTAGGCATGTGGGTGAGCTATGCAAAAACGATTGAATCGATTGAGATGCCTTCGGGGGAGGAGGGTTGGCGGATTCATGCGGGTCCAAGGAACCATATATTAGATGGGGGTCATTCCAGATATCCCACGGGAAGCAGCACTTTGTTGCCAGATTACTTTGGATACTTGTTGTTATCATTACTGTTACAAATACTATCAGTGTAGATGATGTTCTGGTATACCTGCAGTGGTGTGTCTGTGTGTCAGGCGGCTGGTCATGTATTTTCTGGACACAGCAGCCACGTGACAAACGTGCAGTTCCTGTATGACGACAGTCGCCTGTTGTCGTCCGGTGGTAAAGACTGTGCGATATTCCAGTGGCAGGTCGTTGACTCAGCGGCAGCACCAGTCACTCCAGCCGTCATCTAACCTCATCAGACGCACCGTCATCGGCCAAACACGCCATACCTTGGCCATTCACTGTTCCCTGTAGACAGCCTCGAGTGGCTTGCCCATGCTGTCCTGCACCTGACTGCTTAGTTATTAATTTTTCCAAGTCCAAATGAGCACCCGAATGCCTTACTGATAGTTATAATTCTGTGCTGTGTTAAGTAGTTATAACTACTTCTATGTCTTGAAATTTCAACACAAATCATCTTTGAGAGGACAAGAATGCACTGATAAATCTTACAAATCTAGGTTACATGCCTCGACTCCGTCATGTATTCCTGTGGTTACCATACCAATCTGTAGTACGCCATGAATCCCAGAGGTATGGTGGTGTGAATACTCGAGTTTCTGTTAACACGGATGCTATAACACACAACTACGTCTTTATAATACTCGATAGTTTTGATTCACGGTTGTTTGGTTTACTATTGGTCAGTACGTCCAACAGAATTAGCCAGTGTGTGAAGTCCACAGGTTTCAACACTGGAGATTCAGATGTCATGCTTGGGCCTCACTGTGCCAAAAGTGTGATCATAACCCCAACTTGATAAGATTTGAAATCTAAATAGATTTCATAGTATAATTTCTTTCGTTGTCAAACTGAATGAGCGTTGTATTACATGTCTGATAGGCCTCCTGTTAACCTCTCGTCTATTGTGGGGTGTTGCGGCTGAGGTTTGGTTGATGTCTCTGTATTATGTTGCCAAATGAGTTCATTAACATGTCTCCATCTATGTACTGTACATAATCAGTGGTAGGCCGTGTCTCATAGCTCTACTGTATGCAGTGTACTGGCTTTAGAGATCATGACTAGTGTTTCCCATTTTTGTGTATAATATGAGGAACTGGATTCATCCGTGGTTTGAACGGTACTGCGTTTTTACTCTTATATTGTATGGTATGATATGATATATTTACTTGTGCTCAACAGCTGACGGAAGGGCCAGCTTAATCTAGCACACGGCACCAAAAACGAAAAATAAGGAAAAAATAAAAACCGAGTGGCTCAGAAGAAATGGCCCGGGTGATAGTTCGTGAAGGCAGTCCAGGGGACTGTCGTGTCTTTAATTGCTGTGCAGATTGCCGTCCTATGAAGAGTGTAAAACAGAGATGCCTGCCGTTGTGTATCTGCAGCTGGTATAATGTGATATTTTGATTGGCGATGTAGCTAGAATGTTTGATCTAGGTGGGTGGAAGGCTGTGTTCACTTCCTGATGGAGGAGGCATATGGGAGCAGAGCGGAGCTGTAATTTTTGTCCTGAAAAGTACTGGTGTATTTGTGTTGTGTGGTGGCACTGTGGTAGGGCGTTGGACTGGCGATTGACAGGTCGCGGGTTCAACCTTAGTTCACCTCAGCCTTGCATCCCTCTGGGATCGCTAAATTGAGTAGTGGTACCTGCTTTGGCTGGGGTTAAAGGCGGGATTCTCACCTCTGTCGGGTGGCAGGTAACACTGTGTGATCCCATACGGCATGTGAGTTTCCCGTAGTGGTGAAAGTTAAGTTGATGCTAACTGTTATACACTGTTTACTTTGCTTACTTACTTGAATTTCATAGCGCTTGTTACAGCTTCATTTGAAGTCTTTTTTGTGACCAGCCATAGTCCATTAGGGGCTTGACTCTGTTTGGGGCTATCTTTTCAATGGGTATGCTCCAGTCTCCAGTCCCGTGCTACATCACTGTCATGTGATCAGCTGTTGTTTGTTTTTGTTACTGTCAGCGGTCATCAGTGGCTGAGTTGCGATGCTACCTCAATTTTTGTCAGTTGAGTGACAGCCAACATATATCTAACTACATGCAACAGCTTGTGGTGCTTCTTGTTTGTTTATCACTATCATGTTTTCTCAGACATTTTCTGTTTGACGTGGCCCCATGTGGGCCCGAGGCAATCCCTCCTTGGGAGTCCTTCCCCCTTATCCCTTCACTTCCCCACCTTCTACTCTATCTTTTAGTATCTTTTACTTTTTGCTTTTTCCCTTTCTTACTCGCGTCATCTATTTTCTTGCTTTTCCATCCCTTCCCTTTCTACCAGAATAGTCCCACACTGTGTGACAGGAAGGGCATCTGACCTGTAAAAAATGTATGCCAATTTGCCCCCTAGGGTTTTCTTTTGGGGAACACGGAGTAACTGTAGAAAAGGGTCGATGTGTAAATTAGTGGAACACTTTGCAAAGTTGGTGGTAATACTCTACTGTACGATACCAATGTTTGTTAATACTGATGTTTAATATTGCTTGTTATGGACAAGTTATATGTGATCAAGGGATCAAATGCATATATGTAATCATTATGTTAACGGATGTCTGCAACTCGGTTGACTGCCGACTGTCGCGTGTGGCACTATCGTGTTCTATGGCTTGCAGCATTTTTGCTTTTTTGAAACACTTTTTTGATTGTGACATTAGCATACATTGGAAGAGGCTCCCAATCACTGCAAGAAACTACCAGTGAATATTGGTTGGTCATCGTGGCAGGTTAAATGTACACATTTCACATTTCAAGTATAACATTTCTTTGAGTCAACAAAATACCATTTAATGCATTATTTACAGTCAACAAATTTCTAGCATAGCACAAAATTTTTTTGTTACTTTCTCCCATATCCACAGATTGAAAGTGATTGACTGACTAACACAAGATAAAATTTCTACGTTTGATGAAAATTATATCGGTTCCATTTAACCTGCCTCAGACGGCGTAAGAGATCAATCAATATTCTTGATTGGTGAATTTTTATTATCGTTCTGTTAATTTTTCACAGAGCCTCCTCTGACTCATAGTAATGCTTGTGAGCAATGCTTATTAATCAGATACGTAGTAACTGTATTTAGCAGTAGAATAACGATAGCAAGACTGTAGTGAATGTATCGAGTTGCACAAAAATTTGGCAAATGTCGCCATATTTTTCATCAGTTGAATGACTTAATACAATCACTGCATTTTGGCCAGATACAATCACAGCCATTGGCGGCGGAGTGTCAAAAATATTGGCGGTCAGAAAGCATGGGCTGGATCGGGGATGGTGCAGGTG
>Ga0209363_1002018_pt1 | contig 10355 bp, 10 predicted proteins | sample WorMetexBAHAMAS3_FD_187385 | JGI IMG/M metagenome (GOLD analysis project Ga0209363, IMG submission 187385) | Marine gutless worms symbiont microbial communities from Max Planck institute for Marine Microbiology, Germany - Inanidrilus exumae... | ecosystem: Host-associated > Annelida > Digestive... | reverse complement strand
AGCCCGACAGCCGGCAGCGTTCCCAGGCCGAGTTCGCATGCACCCGGGCGAGCCAACCGTCCACGCGCCCGGCGGCCGGCCGGACCATACGCCAGCAGCGTTACAGACGACAGACGCCAACAGACGCCAGCGTGCAAAACAATACTGGCCCATTAGGCGGGCCAGTAATAATAACTAGTGAATTTTGCAATTCAAACTACAAACATCGGACTTCAGCCAAAAATACTAATGCAATGCACCGATAACAAACTGACCAAGCTATTAGTCACCTCATTTTCAGATGCAGTGGGTTGTTTCATTGTTTCCCGTTTTCGACGAAATTCTGACAGCATATCTGGAGTCACTGCTGCAAGTGCAAATTTCGGAATTGCCACCGGTGGCTTTGTTGTCACGGGCGCCGCTTCCTTTGTTTCCACTGAAAAACATGCCATGCAGTGCGGAGTGCAGACATAGCAGACAGATTCATATGAATACCAGCTGCAAATTAATGTTTACATACATACAGACAGAATAGATGCGAGTAAACTGACCCAGGTGTAGTATACTTCCATCTGACAAAACTTAATACTATTCAGTGTTATGTTGAACGTTTCTGTTTTACATTTTCCACGGTTAGGCAGGGTCTCATTAAGGTCTAGTAAAATGGGAACTTCTTAGGAATAGCTGCAGCAGACTCCTTTGCTGGTCTGAGGTCATTATTTTTGTAAAACAACAATGTAAGAACATTAACGACATCAATACTTACGAAAGTACAACGTATTTCCACTTTAACGGCAGGTTTTCAGCAGTTCACCATCAGTTTTCTTTCGCCACTTACTGCATGTGTGTGTGTATTTGCGTCAGAAAAAGTACTTCAATGTGAGCCACTTCATGTAGAATGTACATATCAATTCTATTCTATTCTGTACAATCAGGCAATTCCAACAGACACTAAAAGTTGGGCTGGGTATCCAACGCTCTCCATAGAAACCTCTTAAATACTCCTATATAAGCTGTGGACAAATACTTACAAACTCCAAGTTGCAGGCGTCAAAAACATCGAGCAACACGCAGACAGTTGAAATTATCTGTTATTAACATTACTCAGATAGCTACCAATGGCGTCCTTTGGTTCTTCTGCAGGCGTCAATGTCTTGCTATCCACATCCACAGATGGTGACTTCATAGGTCTAGCATCCACTTCCACTGGTGAAACCACAGCTTTTGGTGACGTCAACTCTGACTCAAGAAGTTTGTTCTTGCTCTTGAAAAGGCTCTTTAAGCCTGCAGTTATGCTGCAAAGAACAATCAAGATCAATGACATGATTTATACAAAAAATACTCCAAACGGCCAAACTTTCCCGTCTCTCAATTAGACGAGAGGAACTATGTTGATGCTTTTTCAAGTCAATTACACCATCTGATTCATACTTACACGCTCGCCTCCCGACTCAACGACATCCAGCGATAGTTACCTGACTTAGAACTCGTGCAGTATACCCTCAAATCCTGCCCATACTGAAAAATACCGGTCCTTTCTTTCTTATGCACTAAGACAATTTCAGCTATCATAAATACACTTTTTCATCGAATGTCGGGTAACTACACGTGTGGAACACATGTTGGATCATGCATATGTGTATGTACATATCACTTTGTATTTCATGTATGCCGAAGCAAGTGTTCTACAGTCAGCTTGAGCAAGGCACACGCTCCCATGGTGGGCAGCGACAAAGATACAAGGATGTGCTGAAGTCCAATCTAAAGGCATGTAACATAGACCCACATGACTTGGAATCATCAGTCCAGGACAGGTCATCGTGGCGCGCACTGTATAAAACCTCGGTGCTACAGTTTGAATCCGACCGAGTCAACAAACTGCAGGAGAAGAGATCGCAACGCAAAGCAGGCGTGAGACCGACAACCGGCGGCTTCACTTGCGTCACATGTGGACGCATCTGCGCTTCGCGAATTGGTCTCTTTTCACACAACCGAACACATTCGTGACGAGATCCGTCGTATCGACGGCTCAGTCCATCATTGTTTAAATGTACGCCTGTGTTAGTGCTTTTCTTTTTGCTTTTTTCTTTTGCTGCTTTTGGCTATCTGGCTGTTTTTAGCCACAAGTTCTTATTAATAAATGCATTGTCATTGTTATTGTCAAACCGTTAACAGTCTACCACAATGTGCATTCTGTTCTTGTGTTTTGGTTGAGGCAAATCAGTAATTCTACAAGACCACACCAGACAGTTCTGCCATCACATCACACTACATGACATTACTTTGTAAGACTGCATATAGCGTATAAAGTAAGCTGACCAGGTATGATGGTAACTTTCATGTAAAAGATATGTGCAGGATGCGCCAATAAAAAACAATCCCTTAAGAAAATTTCAATATCTCTGCAATTGTAGCAGATGTTAAAATTATATTTATACATCATGTCCGGAAAAAGGGGGTGGTGGGATATTTTATTATCGCTTTACTACTAATTTACTGTTAAATATATCGGTAAACCAATTTTGAAAATCGGTCAGCATTTGGCAAAGTTAGCAGCAAAAGTATAGTGGAACCTTTTTTCTGGACATGATGTACAAATATAATTGTTAAGATGCAGGTGAGGGCCTGGATGGACAATATCAATACGTGGACAGAACTCCCCGTGGGAGGGTCAATCAGAATGACAGATGTAGAGATAAATAGAGAAAGTACGTCCATGGTGTGGCCAACCCTCGGATCAAGGATGGCTAAAGAACAGAAAAGAAACTGAGCAATGAAGTCAAACTGCATATTCAGATGCTTGGCAAGCAAGGATTTGGGGCTAAAACGATAAGAGCAAGTTAATCCTGACATAAACTGGAGCTTGAGCACATTGCACATGACTTGTCGTCGGGTCGATGAGACGGGTTTAGCTGTGATGCATTGTGCAGGTAGCAGTAGGCCAGTGTGTTGCTGCAGCTGGTGAACATTTTGAACATTCTGTTTAAATATTGAGTGGGCAGCTAACATTCATCACCAAAACGTTTGAACTGTTGACAAACAGCTGTGCAAAGTTTGATTTGTTATTCGTGAATACTCAACAAATAAATGCATGTTAACTTAAAAAAGTGAACTTTTGAAAGTTTAGAGCCGATTCTGTTAAGTTAATTTGTTATAGGATAAGTGATAACGGAAGTACCTGCCACAATCAATATGTCTAAATGCTACCAAATTACACATACATATCTTCACGCATTTGAGAAATATTAAGGGATTTCAAAATTTTAAAAGTTAACATTGGTTTAGATGAACCTGATCATATCCACTTTAGGATAATTTGTCATCAATTAGCTACTACTTGTAATAGCCAATCTACTGTATGTCCCAAATCTGAAGTGTCTACCTTTGGTTGAAATCAAAATGGGGGAGTCCCAAAATTGTAAACCACCATGCCTCTAGGTAGTTTAGCTGTAAAGTTTCTGAGGTACATAGCTTCATCAGTTCCAAAAATATAGAGGGTTCCAACACTTAATAAGGCGTCACGTGATCCTATCACAGCTCTTATGGCACAACTGATCAACATCTGGCCAGCAGTTAACATACTCAATCTGTGTACAAAATTTCAAGTGCCTAGCTTCATCCATTCAAAAGATAGGAAGTCAGTCCTAAATTACAAAAATAGGTGGTTATGTGTGCACCCAAGGTCGCTGAAAATGGTACCATTGTGCAACGCATATATAACAGTTCCTGTTAGTGTTCAATGATAATGTTGTATCCATCTCATATAGTTTATGCGATATATGACCTATAAGGCGGCATTACATCATTAACAGATATGGTGAATGTACCATCATACTGTAACACTATCGCTTTTCTCTTGCACTGAATGAAGACAATACAGAATACTATCATCAAAAAACTGCATCTAATTACCCTTTGAAATCAGGCTTCGATTCAGAAAATCCAAATGACAGTTTGGGTTTCTTTTCAATCCTTTCTCTAGAATAAAACATGTTAATGTTACAAACACAAGGAAACAAACAGCAAACGAGTTAGCACAACAGATGGCATCAGAAAGTTAACAAACAAGGAACTGTAGATGCAAAAGTGTACAGTCAAAAAGAATCTACTTCAGGAAGGTAGAGAGGAAATCACAACTGTTTCAATGCTATGAATATGCAGCATAAATGACAGCTGCAAAATCAAATTGTGGATTTTTGTTCTTATGGATGAAAATGATAAAGTAGGATTGGCCAATGACCATGCAAAGACAGGCGCAGATAGCCTTACAAGAGGTAAGATGACTCTGCAGAGGACATCAACAAATGAAACCATGTAATCAAAGAAATGTGGACGCTCAGCTCATAGCATACAATGACAATAAGAGACAAAGTCGACAACTACAAACTAACGGACAGTATATTAAAAAAATTTGATATTTACAGTTAACAAAAAGCAGCAGCAAATATGTTAAATGTGAAGAAACACTGGTTAGCATTAACAGGTCAGCCAAAGAACCTAGCTTCACTAAAAAACAGCGGGATGGGGTGACCACTTTTCTGATGGCACAAATTCTCTGAATTTTCCAATCATCTGCAGCATCAACAAAGACGAGCTATTCGCAAATGCAGGCTGTCAGCGAATGGCAAATAAGATCACAAGTTACACATTTTGAGACAATAGGGGTTCTCTTTAAACATCAATCTGTACTGAAGTTAAACTAACGCAATATTTTAGGAATCATATATTTCCTCAACTTTTCTGAGTTTTCCTTAACCTTATTTCAATTCCTCGTCTTCTTCAAACTAATGGTCACCCCCCCCCAAAAAAAACAGACAACTGGTAAAACAGAATTTTAAAATATCTGACTCACCCTTTTTCCAGCTCCCCATTGACGATACCGTTGTCGGCGGTGGAAGTATTTTGAGATGACGGTGGAGTAAAAAATACGTCTTCTGCATCTTCATCAGCAGCATCCTCCGCATGTGTTAGACCGACCATCGGACGTGTAGACGCTGTCGTTTTCATCCGACGTGGCCGATCGTTGCACAGATGCCGTAACTTTGGAGCTCCGCTTGACACACTTGGCAAGTCATCAACAGGAGTAGCTGATCGTTTTATAGTGGGCGACTTCTGTGGCTTCAATGGCAACACGGAAGCTACAGGTCAATCAAATGCAAACAATTCCATCTATAACTAGATGAAAAGTACTCTGAGAGAGTACAAATCCCCGCAAAAGCAATCGTCGAGTTTTCTGACCGTTACGTTACATTACGTCACGTTACCGTTCGTGGATATGATTCAGCATGCAAGTGTAAAATGTAAACAATCGCCGGTTTACGGAGTTTATTGACCGTTACTTCCACATCCCCCTACCGATCGTAACGAAACACGAACTTGGTCTTCCCTTTCCCCTAGGAACCTTCGCAAAAACTTTGGTACAAATCCGTCCACAATCTTTTAGTTATCATGGTTACAGACAGACAGACACACAAACCAACGCCAGTAAAAAAATACTCCCTCACTTTCGCGAGGATAATGACACAAAATATCTGGTATGCACAGACTGCCCATTAATATCTGAAAACGCTGCTTAGCATTAACAAATTCCGTGCTTGGGCAATTAAAAGGATTACTTACTTGCTTACTTTAACACTGTCGGTTGGGTGACAAAAAGGACATCGTTGGCCACTTAATCCAAATGATTCTCTTCTGCAACAACGGTCAATTATGAGGTGGTCAAAAAAGCTGGAAAACTTCACCCCATAAACTTCCTAAATCTATTTTCAGTAAACAACTAATGCAACTGTGAATGAGTTATAATAAAGTACTTAGGGCAGTTGGGCAATTAAATTTTTTAATCGCGTTAATCGCGCAATCTATTATTTTACTTGCACATTAATTGTGGTCTAAACACACATTTCCTTTGTGTTTATTACAGGTGTAGGGATAATAAATGACCAAAGATGTCCGGATGCGTCCGCGGATATGTTCACAAGCTTTTCACACGACTGCGGATGCAACCTACGCGTAGCAGCGGTGAGGACGGCCGGACATTGTCGCGTCCTTCTAAGGTCATCAATTGCACGTAGTCTCTGTCTCAATCTATTACATGTGAACCGATCACACATCCATCCAATCATTCTCATCTCAGCCCAATGAACTGCCAACATGTTCTCTTTCTTCACCAGCAAAGTTCACTGCCACGTAACATACAACTTTGCACACAACCTCTGTATAACTCTTCTCTCAAAACAAGGAAAACATCCTTATTGGCAGAGATTTTAACTTTTTTTAAATTAAAAACCTGAAACACCTTAAATAATATCTGACATATGATGTTTTTCATAGTGAACTGAAGTTGTTAATATAATTTTACAACACCAATATCTGCAGTTGAGAGAGTTCAGCATGACGGAATTCAATTAGCATGATGTACCGGAAGCTCCATCCACTGTTTCTGGTTGCTGCTCCGTGTTCAGCTTCCCATCAACAACTGCCTCCGCATCATCATCTTGCTGGACTTCCACTAACACCACCACACACAGCCAGAAGTTCACACATCTTGTAATAGAAACAGACACAGCAAGCTGTCTACTGCTGACTATACAGTGGCACAAAAATACTGGATCCATTCATAGACTGAACTATGAACATTTAGCTGTTTTTAACATTCCATACATCAACAACTAAGTTGATAAAATTAGTATTCATGCAATAATATGCACGACTATTATGCTTTATGATGTTATCACTGATGTGGAAGACAAAAATGGCAAAACACTACAACAGTTGTTATGCACAACGACAAAGTGTTAATTTGCACGTGGCAAGTTAGTATTTGTTCACCCATTAGCCTCATCAGACCGTCTGTATTTCTGTAAGAACGTTGTTTAGATATGGATTGCCGCAGGACGCTCAGAAGCTAAGACAACAATTTCACAGCACAACAAATTCGCTCACAGCTCACGAGTGACTGTGAAACTTGTTGTACACTCAAGTGATTGACTGAGTTAAGGTTTTACGTCCCACTCGACACAAAACAGGTCACTTTGGAGACGTTCTTCCCAGCCAATCTCTTGTCTAAGTACTGAAGAAACTAAACCCAACACAACAAAAGTGAACAATACAAAAAGAAAATGACCTAAGGTAACATGAAAGAACACACAAAAGACAAAACCTAAATAAACACACAAAAAGAAATCTAAACCTAACCAACATGCAAAAATGTAAGAACTGCTCACACGTGTGCGCGTATCACTGTGCACAACTGTCGTACACAACACAGCACGGAGCAGTTCTGATTATCTTCTCTCTTATCCTCCAGACAAGCACCAGAGCTCAGATACTGTCTACTGGAGGAGGGGGAGCACACTCACAGATCAGACTTCACTATACCAGAAACTGGGCTACAGAATGGCAACTATTCAAATCCGCACAGCTTGTTTACCATCTGCTACTACCGACTGCATCAACTCCGACGTCTCCGGCGGTCGTTGGACTCCAACTCGCTGGCTACACTCGTCTACGCCGTTGTGAATTCATGGAATGATTACTGCAACACTGTTCTTGCTGGTGCACCATGACAGTAACGGACAAGTTATACAGCGTGTGTTAAACACTGCTGCGCGTGTCGTCACCGGCACTTGGAAATTTGACCGCGGCCTGGGTCAGATACTGCATGACAAACTTCACTGGCTCGACGTCCCCGACCGGGTGTTTTTCAAGCTGGCAGTGACAGTTCACCGGTGTCTGAACGGCCGCGTACCGCCGTACCTGTCGGACTACTGCGTTCTGGCCGCCAATGTCGACACTCGGCAGCACCTGCGTTCCGCCAACCGTCAACTGCCTCGCTACCGGCTCAACACTTACGGCCGTCGGGCCTTTTCAGTTGCCGGTCCCACAGTCTGGAACTCTCTCCAGGATTTCATCTGGGACGCGACCATCAGTGCAGACTCTTTCAGACGTTTGCATAAAACGTACATGTTCACTCGATACTAGTGCATTCAGCGCGTTGGAGGTTCTTGATGATAACAGCACTCTATAAATTTACTTACTTACTTACATATTTGAGACAATCAACATCTCAAACAATCAGAAAAAAACAGAAAGTGTAAGTGTAACTGTTTCCTGTGAAATTGCCTATCCCTTCCAAAAATCTCACAAAAATTTATCTGTAACTTCTTTGGTAATACTACAGACAGACATACAAATAACTAACAAAATGCAGTCGATGACGGCAGACTTCGCCCCCGGTGCCGCCATCTGGCGAACTGGATGAAACATACACGTTGTATTTAATTCTGACCCACTTGCTCCATTATGTGAAAACATGACATCCTCATAACATACTGCACAGCTGTAAGAGCCGTGGCCACAGGTAACAAGTACAGCAAATATTGGTGAAATTTGGACGTGCAGACAGACAGACAGATGGACAGACAGACAAACTGACACGTTGACTTAGTACCTCAAACCCCGACGGGGGCAATGTAATAAACGTAAGCAAACATGTATCCTCTCAGCAAAAGTAGCGGTAAATGATGAAAAGGCCAAGTGAACTTACACGGTAACAGGCAGGCTTAACAAGCATGCTGAGCACGAACATGAAATGACATAAACAGCATGCACAAGCACACTGAGCTTAAATAAATGCACAGAAAACTGTTCTTCATACTGCTAGAACACCGAAATCTTAGCAACACCACAAAACGTGAAAGCACTAGATTATGCCACTGCCGCACCATGCCGGTTGGTACCTTTCTTTCTCTGGCACACTATCACAACCTCGCGTTGTCCTGCAACCTTTTCCTGCCTTTTAGTTTTCATCTGCTGTTCAGGCATCATTTCGTCTTGTTTGTTCTCTGACGGCACAGCGGTTGATAAATCATCTTTGTGCCTGCGTGGCTTTGGAATCTTCACGGTCGACGACACTTTGCGTTTGCGTGGCTTGGGAACTGGGACAGTAGCCAGTTCCGTATCCTTCTGCTCTAGCGCAGTGGCAGCATCTACATCCGATTCGGTCAGCTCACCCCGCGTGGTAACACTGAATTGTTCTGCTGCGTGATCTATACCATTCCGACTGCAAGCTTCTTCCTTTGAGTCCAGCTCATCGCCAGATGACTTAGAATCATTGGCATTTGATAGAGCTTTCTCAACATCCGCTGACTCTACACGCAGCAGTTACAAGGCAACACATTGGCAAACTTCACCACCTTCAATATTCATCTGTATACATCGACACATGATAACTAAACATTCACGGTTGATTTGCTGCGAGGAGTTACTGCACGCTACAAGTCGTTCATAGCTCACTCTAGTCAAAAAAATCTCTCACCTGGTATAAAAAATAATCAAGACAATACAGTAACTGAGAAAATGCAGACAATTAGAGGCCATCTGACATGGTGCACTAATTGTTTTAAAGGCTTGGCTGTGGACACTTTCAAATTTGGACTCACTTTTAAAGCACTGAGAAAATACTGACTGGGTACCTTTCGTTAATCCATTACTAAACATACTAGCAGTGCTGTTTAGGACGGAACTAAATCAAGCTGGTATATGGCACGTGCACTGTCTTCTTTGCCCGGACCATTTCTTCTGAGCTACTCGGTTTTTGTTTTTAGTTTTCCTTATTTTTTCATTTCTATGCCGTCCGCTATACTAGGCTGGCCATCTCGTCAGCTTTTGAGCGCACGTTAATCTACCGTATTGTATCGTATCGTATCACACAAAAAGCCATTACAGACCTATGAATTTATGATAACAACAGACCTCACCAGTTGAGGAATCTCATACAGAACAAATCACAAATAATTTAAATTTGCAATTAAACACGCTGGATTACAAACACTTCTAGAGCATGCAAAACATAATCAATAATGACAAAAATAATATAATCAGTCCTTCCAGTTACCACAAGAGCAGAACAGCTTTATAACCATCATCAACTTAGATTTATATTTGCAACTGCAACAAAATCTGCAGTCATTACAATTAAATCAAAACAAATTCTACTAAAACAGTGATCATAACTCTGTGAACCCAGGATAAATTACTACTCCAAGTTCCCGCCATCACAGTGTACTGTTATGAACAGCCATGACTACTTCCTGCAGTCCCCAATTAGTAGGACAGTTTCTATTTTCTTACAGTACAGTATCGAGAATACAGGGTCTAGGGAAAAAGAAGACGTATTCAAATGGTAAATAACCAAAGAATGATTATCAACAAGAAATAACTTGTCATTTATAACCCTTTCCCGCCCGTATATTTTTCCGGAAAACTGCAAGGTTGGTTGGTTGGAGTTTAACGGCGCTTTCAACACAATGTAGGTCATATCACGCCTTTAAGGTAAGATTATATTAGAAATATTAACATTTAATGAGTATTAATTC